>Ga0307488_10000374_pt1 | contig 36087 bp, 33 predicted proteins | sample SB02metaG_FD_202248 | JGI IMG/M metagenome (GOLD analysis project Ga0307488, IMG submission 202248) | Sea-ice brine microbial communities from Beaufort Sea near Barrow, Alaska, United States - SB 0.2 | ecosystem: Environmental > Aquatic > Marine > Coastal | place: USA: Alaska | collected...
GGACTACGCCGAAGACAGCACGGCCGAAACCGACTTGAACGTGGTGATGACCGCCCAAGGCGGCTTTATTGAAGTACAGGGCACGGCCGAAGGTGAACCCTTCACGCCCGAACAGCTCAGTGCCATGCTGGCCCTAGCGACTAAAGGCGTGACTGAACTGTGCGGTTTGCAACAGGCAGCACTGGCCCAGTAGGGCCCCGCCGACCGGGCCGGCAGGCCCGGTCCGACTCATTCGTAAGGGGAGACCCCATGACCCATAGCATGACGGCGTTTGCACGCAAAGAACAAAGCTACGATTTCGGCACCCTGTCGATTGAGATCAAATCGGTTAACCAGCGCTATCTCGAACCCACCTTTCGACTGCACGACACCCTGCGCGCCCTGGAGCTCAAGCTGCGTGATCGTCTTAAGCAGAAAGTGCAGCGTGGCAAGGTCGAGATCACGGTGAAGTTTTATGTTAACAATGGCGAGCAGGGTTTGGATATCGATGCCAGTCGGCTGAGTTCGGTCTTGTTGGCTCTGGGCAAAATACAGGCCCAGGTACCCAATGGGGGGGCAATCAACCCGCTCGAACTGCTGCAATATCCGGGTATCTTGATCGACGCCGAGCTTGATGTGGAGCGGGTGCAAGAGAATTTACTGGTCTTGTTCGACAGCGCCCTGGAGGATTTTCTCGACGGTCGCCGCCGCGAAGGTCAGGTTTTGGCCGACGCAATAGTGCACCGGGTGGACGAGATCACCGCCTTGGTCGCCGACATTCGTCAGGCTGTGCCGGAGTGGGTCGAGACTCTGCGCACCAATTTACGCGCCAAGGTCCAGGGTCTGGGTGTTGAACTCGACCCGGATCGATTGGAGCAGGAAGTGGTGTTGCTGGCCCAAAAGGCCGATGTTGCCGAAGAACTGGATCGACTCGATGGCCACTGTAAGGAAACCCATGCCATCCTCAAGCAGCAGGGCGCGGTCGGTCGCAAGCTCGACTTCCTGATGCAGGAGTTCAATCGCGAAGCCAATACCCTGGGTTCTAAGGCAACGAAAGAAAACCTCACCCGTTCGGCAGTTCAGCTCAAGGTGTTGATCGAGCAGATGCGCGAGCAGGTGCAGAATATTGAGTAAGGTCCGTTAGGACGCTAGGCAAATAGCCCGGCCATGGTCGTGAATCTCAATGAGCGACTTGTGCAGGGCTTTTACCGCAGTCGCGTAATCATCTTCGTGAATCACAAATTGCACGTCGACCTGGCGCATACATTGGTGCACCGCCATGATGCTAATGCCCGCACTCGAGATCGCCTGTGCCGTCTGGGCGAGCAGACCATTGATCTTTAGATCGCTGCCGATCACCGAGACAATGGCGACCTTCTTCTGATCAACTTCGGCTTCGGGAAAGGTTTCTTCAAGTTCTGCGCGAATCCGTTTCACCGTTTTCAAATTGGTCGTCAGATAGTGCGTCACCGAGTTAGCATTGATGTCCTTGGAGACAACATGTGCCTTGTAACGTTTAATGATGGTGACAATCTTCGGGTCGAATATATGGAACAGTCCGGCCATGTCCTGATCAAAAATTTCCAGGGCATAGACGCCCTTAGTGCCGGCAACAATTTCAACGCGGGGTGAATCGCTGACATAGTCACCGGTAATCAGGGTGCCGGTGTGCTCTGGCTCGAAGGTGTTTTTAATGCGCAGTGGGATATCGCTTTGGCGCAAGCCCTTGGCGGCCTTCGGGTGGATGGCTTCCATACCCAGGTTGGCCAGTTGGTCGGCGACATCGTAATTGGTGCGGCCAATTGGCACGGCGTTGTGCTCACCGACTAAGCGTGGATCGGCGCTCGACAGGTGGAATTCCTTATGGATAATCGCCTCGGTCGCGTGGGTTAAGACCGCCAGTCGGCTAAAGGTCATTTCACTGTAACCGCGGTTAAAGGACGACATCAGGCCAACTTCGCTGTGTGCGTAGCCGGTCACGATAGGCAGCTGAGTGTCCAAATCGATGCCGGCAAAGGCTTTCTGGATTCGTTCATCGAGCGACATATGTTCCTTGGCGCGCCAGCCGGTCAGGTCGACAAAGCAGGCATTGACCCCATCACGCTGCAATAACTTGGCGGTATTCCAGGCACTGTGGGCTTCACCTAGGCTGGCTAGCATTTCGCGCACGGTGGCCAGGTGGGCATCCAGCTCGAAGTGGCCATGGTGGCACAGGCTCTGCAAATCCAATAGGCATTGGCGCGCGTCGATGATTCGGTCATTGATAAAGTGGTCGGCCTCAATCAGGGCCTCGGTGTCGCCAAAAAGCTCTGCGTTAATCTGATGCAGGTCTTTATTCAGGGTGGTGATGGCATCCAGCCAGCTGTCGTCTTCCATGCTGCTGGCGAAGAGTTTAAATATCCCTGCCTTACCGCTTTTTTTGTATTCAAGCAGTTTGTCGGTGACGCCGCCGTAGGCGCTCACGACGAAGACGCGATTGTAATAGTGCTTAAAAAGTGATGGTTTAAAGACGATATTGTCTCGTATCGAGACATAATCGTTCATGGAGGTACCGCCGATCTTTTCGATGGTGTGCATGCTGTCCTCTAAGTTCGAATTTACCGTGCTCGTGCCTTTTCTTACTGACCGACCGTATCGGCTTCGAGTTCGTAGGCGCCGTCGCTGTTGTGTACTTCTTTGCCGTTTAACGGCGGGTTGAAGACACAGGCCATTTTCATTTCTGAAAACGCGCGTAAGATATGTTTGTCGTTCTGGTCTAACATGTAGATGGAGCCGGGTGCGAGCGCATATTTTTTGCCATCGGCCACGGTTTCAACCTCGCCTTCACCGCTTATGCAATAGACCGACTCTAAATGGTTCTGATAGTGCATGCCGAAGTCGGCACCCTTATAGATGGTGGTAATATGAAACGAAAAACCCATCTTGTCGTCTTTCAGCAACAGGCGAGTACTGTCCCAATTGCCATCGGGTGAGACGATTTTTCGGCCTTGCTGTTCAGCCTGCTTCATAGTTCGAACAATCATAAATACTCCCTTATGGCGCCTGAGTGCTATGCCGCAGGCGCGCTATTAAATTAGCTGGCTAATGAGATCAATTCCGGTTCGACATGCTGGACATTGTCGAAGTAGTCGGTTTCTTCCGGCATTTCAGCTTCTTTGGCGCAAATGTCGCGAATTGCGGCCGCTAAGATATCGAGCCCTTTTTTCAGGTTGGCATCGGTGATAATCAATGGGCAAAGGATCTTCACGACCTGATCGTCGGCACCGCTGGTTTCAATCATCAAGCCGTTGGTGAAGGCTTTATGGGTGATTTTTGCGGCCAGTTCACCGTCGACACAGTTAATTCCTCGGAACATACCACGACCCCGGGTGGAGAAATTACCGTCACCATAGGCTGCGGCCATCTCGTCTAAACGCTGTTCAATATACTCGCCTTTGCGCTTTATATCTTTAGCGAAACGATCGTCGGCCCAATATTCATCGATGGCCGCCTTGGCGGTGATAAAGGCAAAGTTGTTGCCACGGAAGGTACCGTTGTGTTCACCGGGCTTCCACTGATCCAGTTCTGGCTTAATCAGCACCATGGCAAAGGGCAGGCCATAGCCACCCAAGGATTTGGACATGGTGACTATGTCAGGCTTGATGCCCGACTCTTCAAAGCTGAAGAAGGTACCGGTACGACCACAGCCGGCCTGCACGTCATCGACAATCAACAGCACATCGTATTTACGGCACACGCTTTCTAATTGCTGCAGCCACTCGGTGCTGGCCGCATTAATGCCGCCTTCGCCCTGGACAGTTTCGACAATGACGGCGGCGGGCAGGTCAATACCACTGCTCGAGTCGCCCAAAACCTTATCGAGGTAGGCCGTGGTATCGACACCATCGCCCAGATAACCATCGTAGGGCATGCGACTACTGCCGCTCAGGCTGACACCGGCAGCGCCGCGATGATGCGAATTGCCGGTGGTGGCCAGGGCGCCCAAGCTGACACCGTGGAAGCCATTGGTAAAGGAAATAACATTTTCGCGGCCGGTCACGTTACGCGCCAACTTCAGTGCAGCTTCGACGGCATTGGTGCCGGTTGGGCCGGTAAACTGCATGACGAAGTCTAGGCCACGAGGTTTTAAAATGCGTTCATTAAAGGATTCTAGGAATTCGCCCTTGGCCTTGGTGTGTAAGTCGAGGCCGTGGGTGATGCCATCGGCCATAACGTATTCCAACAAGCGCGCTTTAAACAGATCGTTGTTGTGGCCATAGTTCAGGGTGCCGGCACCGGCTAGAAAATCGAGGTATTCGTTGCCCGCTTCATCGTATAGAAATTCATTTTTTGCACGGTTAAAAATACAAGGAAAAGATCGTGCATATGACTGTACTGCGGATTCAACTTCATCAAAAATTGTCATTGAGCTCTCCAATCGATAAATTAGGTTTAAAGGTTAGATTTCAAAAGGACCAATGCGGACCAGGCTTTCGCTGTCGTGGTCGCCGTTAAAGTGCGTGTCTTGGTCCAGATAGTCGATCTTGTTCAGTCTCGCCTCGAGCCGATGGGACAGGCGCGTAAAGAGTGCCCAAGAAGCCTGATTGTCCGCGGTGATGGTCGTTTCAAGGTATTTCACCGACTGCAGGCTGGGGCGTTGAAGCAAGCCATCAAGCATCTTACCGGCCAGGCCTTTGCCGCGTGCTGAAGCGTTCACCGCCACCTGCCAGATGAACAGGGTGTGAGCATCATCCGGTTTAACATAACCACTGATAAAGCCAACGCATTGATCATTGGCTTTGGCGAGGATTGAGGTTTTCGCAAAGTGCCCAGATTGCAGCAGGTTGCAGTAGGCCGAATTGACGTCCAGCGGTGGGCAGCTCTGGATTAATTGATGTACGGCGTAACCGTCCGCTAACGTCGGGGTTTGCATGCTAATCATTGTGGGCTCCTTCCAATATTGAATTTGAGTACATTATTTACGCTTCTAACTAAATATCCGAGTGGTTCGTCACAAACATTCCGAAATTTGTTGATAAATAGCGAAATAATGCAATTTTCTGTTTGGTTTGTTAGAAAGAAACCCATAGTACACTAAATAAAACCAAATTTCAGTGACCAATCTATGGACAGAATCTGTCGTAGTCTATTTAATTTGCTCAAAGCCAGTATTGGTGTGGGGTGTAGCGTTACACTGAGGTATAAGTTAAATTTGGCAGCAACAGTATTTAGCGAGCAATCTATGGAAAAAGTTGACGAAGTCCTGGTGGCGCTGCGCCGTATTATCCGCGCCACCGATCTGCACTCTAAGCATTTGTCAAAAACGACAGGGCTGACCGCACCGCAGATTATTCTGCTGAAAACCATTCGGGACGAGGGTGAGATGACCATTGGCGGGCTGGCGGGGATTATTAACTTAAGCCAAGCCACGGTGACCACCATCATGGATCGCTTGGAAAAGCGGGGCCTGGTCGAACGAGCGCGCTCCAAGACCGATAAGCGCAAGGTCTATGCACTCTTAACCGATTCCGGCCATGAGGTGCTTAAGTCGGCGCCGATGCCATTGCAGTATCAATTTACTCGCCAGTTTGGAGACCTACAGGAGTGGGAGCAGACGATGATCCTCGCTTCGCTGCAACGCGTCGCACACATGATGGATGCGCAGCACATCGACGCGTCGCCGGTACTCGATGTTGGACTGCTTGATCGTCTGGGCAGCAATATCGACAAACACGATGCCTTTAACGGCCCTAAAGCACCTGCAGATGAGCCGCGCTAGGGTGATCTGCGGCACCAGTGGGCAAAGCGTTGCGCCGGCCCGGTTAGCGCCGGGTCTATACTAGGTTATTGTGGACCCTCTTAAACCGGGTCCATTTTTCGCTCTGCCAACGATAGATCATAATCAGGCCCCGGGTGCATTCGTCCAGGCCCATAGCCACCCAAATACCGACCAGGCCCCAAGACCAATGCAGGCCTAAGACATAGGCCAGTAAGACGCCAACGCCCCACATGCTGAGCACAGCCACTTTGACCGGAAACACCACATCACCACTGCCCTTGAGTGCGGCCAGTACAACCAGGTTGATGGCACGGCCAGGTTCCACCAGCAGAGATACCAACATCACTAGGCCAATAAGGCTTTGGGTGGTCGGATCGTGGGTAAAAAATGCTGCCAGAGGGGCGCGCAATAGCACCATAGTCAGGGCGCTGAGAAAAGAGACCGCGACAGCCATGACCCACAGGCGATGCACCAAGCTTTTCAATTCAGCGGCGCGATTCTGGCCGATCATATAGGACGCGATGATCTGTGCGCCACCACCGACTGACATCGCAAACACAAAGGTAAAGCGCGTCACCGTCTGGGTTATGGCAACCGCGGCCAGTGCCGCCGTACCCAGCTGAGCAACAAAAAACATGATGCTGATCTGGGACATATTATAGGACAGACCCTCGGCCCCATTGGGAATGCCCACTTTCAGGATGGCCGTGAGGCGCGGGCGATCGAAACGCAGGGCGGTGCGCACCGAAAAGGGCACGCGATGCTGAATAAGTAGCCAAAAGCTGACGGCGGCGGCAATCAGTTGGCTGATCACTGTCGAAAAGGCCACGCCCACGACACCGGTTTCCGGCAAGCCAAAGGGGGCGAATAGGGCTAAGTAATTGCCGCAGACATTGATCGCTGCGGCCAGCAATTGAACCATCATCGGGGACTTACTAAAGCCGTGGGCGCGCAATATCGCTGCTAGCAGGATGCTCACCGACATACCGATGGACAAAGAGCCGACTATGGTCAAATACTGCACGGCATACTGGTGCACCGCTGGCTCTAGAGAGTAGAGCGCAACGACGCCGGAACTGGCGCAGAAAAACGTTAGGCCGACAGCAATGGACAGCAGAATTGACAGTAAAAGCCCGCTTTCGGCATAGGCGGTCGCCTCACCCGGTTGGCGGGCACCGAGCGCTTGGCCCATTAGAATGGCGCTGCCCGACGACACGATCGTATAGGTCAGCAACAGGAAAAAAATAAAGCTACCGGTGAGGCCGACCGCCGCCACGGCATCATCGGAATAGCGCGACAACATCAGTACGTCGATGGTCATCATGCTCAAACGCAGTAGCGATTCAACAAAGATCGGCCAGACGATGGTGCGGATATTCATGCGTTGGTCGAGCACAGACAGGTTGGGCACAGAGTTTCCGTTAGCGGACAAAAGGCGAGCCAGTTTAATCCGTTCAGGCGCCGGAGAGTTAGTGCTTATTCTGTCTGAGCGGGCAAGCTTATCTGGGCTTAGGTCTAAGCCTCGCCGGGAACCACCGTCACGCCCCTAGCAAATGCGACGTAGCCAGCGATATGGCTGGCCTCGGCCTTGGGTTCTGGATAATACCAGGCAGCATTTTCAAGGCTGTTGCCATCCACATCGATCGAATAATAGCGTGCCGTGCCTTTCCAGTGGCATGTGGTGGTGTGGTTTGACGCGGTAAAGAACTCGCGCCGCAAACTGTCGGCGGGAAAGTAGTGATTGCCTTCAACTATCTGGGTGGCATCGCTGCTGGCGACGACCAAATTGTTCCACAGTGCTTTCATTTAATATTCTCCAAGGTTTAAGCAGGAAGTTAAATTCAAGCCCTGCTATTATTAGTCGGTTATACGAATTACAGCAGAGCTTAGGTCAGTTTCATGTCAAACACCGTACCGGGTACCCTTTATATTATTGCCGCCCCCAGTGGCGCCGGCAAAAGCAGTCTAGTGAATGCGTTGATAGCCCGTCTATCCTTCGTCTATTTATCGATTTCCCATACCACGCGGCCCATGCGACCGGGCGAGGAAGATGGTGCGCATTATCACTTCACTCAAGCGGCCGATTTCCTGGAACGGGTGGGTGCCGGGGAATTTTTAGAACACGCACAGGTCTTCGACAACTACTATGGTACCTCGCAAACCTATGTGCAGAGCCAATTGGATTCCGGGCACGACGTGATCTTAGAGATCGATTGGCAAGGTGCCCAACAGGTACGGCGCCTGATGCCCGGCAGTCGGAGCATCTTTATTCTGCCGCCGTCGAAAGCCGCACTGCAGGAACGACTGGAAAAGCGCCAACAGGACAGCGACGCAATCATTACGCGGCGCATGCTCGATGCGGTTTCGGAGATGTCGCACTACGCAGAATTCGATTATCTGATCATTAATGATGATTTTTACAAGGCGTTGGATGAATTGTCGGCCATCTTTACCGCGAATCGTACCGTTATCGGCCAGCAACAACAGCGCCATCAAGGCCTGATTGCGCAATTATTAAACTAGACGGACGCAAAATTCGCCGGATAGTTGGCTCCAAGCCATTATGCCGGTTGCCAAACCGGCTAAATTCCGTACAATCGCCCGGCTCGCATCAGTGAGCACACAGGAGATCCCCCCATGGCACGCGTTACAGTTGAAGATTGTCTAGATAAGGTTGCTAATCGTTTTGAATTAATCATGGTTGCCAGCAAACGTGCTCGCCAGATTTCGAACGATGGTGTAGAAACATTCGTTGAGCAGGGCAATGACAAGCCAACGGTTGTGGCATTGCGTGAAATTGCCGAAGGCAAGATCAATGCCTCTATTCTCGAAGAGGTCGACGAATAAAGTCAGTATTGCACTAAAATAACCGGGCTCTGCCCGGTTTTTTTATTGCCGTTTGAAAGGGTTTCAATACACTGAGACTTCACCCCCCTTTTGGAGTTGCTTTGCCGACCGTCCACGATCTCGCTGAGCGCCTGAATGAGTATCTGTCACCGGAAAAGGTAGCCCGTATCAAGCGCGCCTATTTCTACGCCGAGCAGGCCCATGAAGGGCAGATGCGGCGCAGTGGTGAGCGCTATATCACGCATCCCTTGGCGGTCGCCAATATTCTCAGTGAAATGCACATGGACCACCAAAGCCTGATGGCTGCGATGTTGCACGATGTGCTCGAAGATACCGCCGTGTCCAAGGAGGCCATCGTCGAGCAGTTTGGTCAGGGCGTGGCCGACCTGGTCGATGGCGTGTCCAAGCTGACCCACCTGGACTTTGAAAGTAAAGTTGAAGAGCAGGCCGAGAACTTCCAGAAAATGGTTCTGGCGATGTCCAAAGATATTCGCGTGATCCTGGTCAAGCTCGCCGATCGCCTGCACAACATGCGCACCATGGGGGTGATGCCACCGGAGAAAAAGCGCCGAAAATCGCGTGAAACGTTGGAAATCTATGCCCCTATCGCGTTGCGCCTGGGCATCAACGACCTGCGCATCGAGCTGGAGAATCTGTCCTTTGAATCGATCTACCCGTTGCGCGCCACTCGGATCCGTTCGGCCATGCGCAAGCAGCTGGGGCATCGTAAGGAAGTGGTCGGGCACATAGAAGAAGCCTTGGCGACGCGGCTGCAGCAGGAGGGTATCGCAGCGCAGGTCAGCGGCCGGGAAAAGCACCTCTATTCGATCTACAAAAAAATGCGCGAAAAACGCAAATCCTTGAAAGAAATTCTCGATGTCTATGCCTTTCGGATTATTACCGATTCGGTCGATTCCTGTTATCGCATCCTGGGTGTGGTGCACAATCTCTATAAGCCGGTGCCGAATCGCTTCAAAGACTATATAGCTGTGCCCAAAACCAACGGTTATCAGTCCCTGCATACAAATTTGATTGGCGCCAATGGTGTGCCCATCGAGATTCAGATTCGCACGCGGGACATGGAAGACATGGCCAATCATGGCATTGCCGCCCATTGGCTGTACAAAACCGATGAAAGCCAAGGTGGCCAAACGCACGCCCGGGCCCGCCGTTGGGTGAAAAATCTGTTGGAAATGCAGGAGCGCGCCGGTGATTCGATGGAATTTATCGAAAACGTTAAGATTGACCTGTTTCCCGATGAAATCTATGTCTTCACCCCTAAAGGCGAAATCATGGAAATGCCCCGGGGAGCCACCCCGGTCGATTTTGCCTACGCAGTGCATACCGATGTCGGCAACGCCTGTGTCGGCTGCCTAGTCAACCGCAAGCTGTCGCCGCTGAGTCAGCCGTTGATCAGCGGTGATTCGATCAAGGTAATCACAGCGCCCGGCGCACGCCCAAACCCTGCCTGGCTCAATTTTGTTTTTACCGCCAAAGCACGGGCGAATATCCGTCACTTTTTGGCCACTATGGAGCAGCAGGACGCGATCGGTTTGGGCAAAAAGCTGCTCGACAGTCAGCTGCAGAATTTTGACTGCGACCTCGACAGCATTACCGCTGAAGCGCTCAGTACCGTCTTGACCGAGTCGAACTTGAAGGATGCCGAACAGCTGTTTGAGGAGATTGGCAGTGGCCGCAAAGCGGTTTATATTATCGCCCGACGGCTGCTGCAGTTGTCGCAGGGCGATACCCTAACCTCGCCTCAGGGCAGTCTGACCATTCAGGGTACCGAGGGCCTGCGTATTAAGTATGGCAAATGTTGTCGGCCGATACCCGGAGACCCTATTGTCGGGGTGATGTCCAAGGGCAAGGGCATGGTGGTGCACATCGAACATTGCCGCAACATAGCCGACCTGCGCAATGATCCAGATCGCTGTGTGCATCTGCACTGGGATAAGTCGATGGAAGGCGAGTTCCTGGTTGATTTGCGCATCGACCTGAGCAATGTGCGCGGCGTTTTGGCCAGTGTCGCCAATGCGGTGTCATATGCTGAAGCCAATATCGAGAGTATTCAGATGCAGGATATTGATGCCATTACTTCGCGGGTCAGCTTATTGGTAGCCGTAACGGGACGCACTCAGCTCAGCCGAGTGCTGCGCCGGCTACATGCTTTGCCGGCCGTGGCCAAGATCGAACGGCTCTAAGGGCGCATTTTTACAGTTTGCTGCGCTGCCGTCTTGGTGTTGGCCTGCTACCTTATGACTTTTTTTGAGTTAGGCTGTGCGTCTATGCGGCACACCGCCATTACCCTAGTTTGGAACTCCGATCATGCTCTCATTACTGATGAAATTCGCTCAATCTCGCTGGTACTGGGGCATCGTTGTGTGCGCTGGGCTGGCCTTGGAAGGTGTCGCGCTATTTTACCAATACATACTCGGCGAGCCACCTTGCGTACTCTGTATTCAAGCCCGCTTCTGGACCCTGACCGGACTGCTCTTTGGTCTGCTCGGTCTGTGGACCGAGCGGCCCTTGGCGCGAGGTATTGCCCATGTTGGTCTGGTGTCGGCTCTGGTGCTGTTGATTAACCGCAGCCGTATCTCGGTACTGGTCGAACGCGGCGAGTATGAGGGGCAGTGTGGTATGGACGCAGGCTTTCCGTCTTGGTTTGCGCTCGATGACTGGTTGCCGCAGATCTTTGAAGTGCAAACCATGTGTGGCTATACGCCGAACTTTATTCTAGGCTTAACCATGGGTGAGGGGCTGTTTTACGGTGCCACCCTGTTACTCCTTATCGCCGTGTGCGCGCTGCTGCTGACCTTTGCATCGGGTTTGCTGCGCGTGCGTTGATGCCAGGTCGCAGGGCCAAGCCATCGATCCGCCTCGATGTCGCTTGCCTAGCCCTGTTCACCACAACACTGATTGAACCCTTTCTATCATAGGAGTTCGTTAATGACATTGCCCTCTCACTTGGCTAAGCCCTTTCGCCGCCCCCTCTTGCTGCTCGCTGGCCTGGCCGCATGTGCCAGCTGGAGTAGCGCCGAAAGCCTGACGGTAGATTGGCTTTATTTGGCCAATAATGGCGCCTGGGTGGCGCGAACCGAAACGCTCAGTGCGAGCGAGACCCAGGTTCGTCTGCCGGTGGCCAATCTGACACCGGAACAATTTTGGTGGCAGACTGAGCTCGACGGTACCCGGCTCAGCTGGTCATCGCCCGATCAGCGCTTGTTGCCGGCTAAGGGGCAACCCGTGGAAATCGAGGACGAGCCTGGACTGTGGTTGGTTAAGGGGGTGAGCGCTAGCCACCTGGTCTTGCAGCAGGGTAATACATTGCGCTATTGGCCGCAGAACCAATGGCACTTTCTGCACTTCACCGCCCCGGTCGACAATCAATTTGAACTCATGGTGATCCAGGCTGAGAAACAAAAAAATAAGCTGGTCTACGCTTGGCAAGATTTTGCCATTAGCGCCCAGGTGCGTTATCGGCTCGATCTGGCAGCGCCGCAACCCCAGCTGCATCAGGAGTTGATCGTATCCAATCTGTCTGAATACGATATAGAAGCACCGGGCTATAGTTTTGCCCAAGTACAAAACCCGCCGCAGATGATGATGCGGGCGCTGTCGGTGGAAGCCGATCAGGAGGCCATGGCGACACCGCAAAGCGGTCAGAGCCAGGGGGTCCCGACGCTGTTGTCGCGTGAACCCTTTACCTTAGCCGCCGGCACTCACCTATGGCTGCCGGTCTCCGAGACGGCTCTGACCCAGGTGACCCGCGAATATCAATTGCAATGGGATAGCCGGCAACAGGGCCTGCAAAAGGCCCAAGCGAGCATCCTGCTTGAGAGTCAGGAGCCACTGCCCGATCTGGCTGGACCGGTCAAGATCGGTGTCTTCGATGGCCAGGTGGCGCTGTTGGAGAGCTATTTCGAGCCTGGGCAGGCCACCGAAGCGACCTTGGCCCTGGGCCAAAGCAGTCTTGTGACGCTAACCAGTGTGGCGGTGCGGGAGGGCTTCTGGCGCTTAAGCCTGGCCAATCGTTCAACCGACTCGGCCAGCATCGCGCTTACGGTCAGTCACTGGAATGGCAAGCAAAGTCAGCAGATCCCAATGACCGTCAAGGTTGCGGCCAATGCGAACGAGGAGATAAGGCTGGAGTTGGGCAGTGGCGGGATGATTCGGATTGTCAATTAGGCGCTGCGTGGCAAAGCTGGGGCGGCGGGTGTTGAAGCCTCGAAAGACGTTCAACAGCCAGCCCGCGCGCCCCTATGGGGAACAGCCCCATCACAGGTTTGCCAGCCGAAACGCATTGACTGACCCCCTGACGATAGTTGCTGTGCGCGAAAATGACAGTGCGCTTTACATATTTGAACAAAACCCCCTCTGGCGTCAGCCGAACGCTTAAATGGTTTCGGGCTGGTGACATTTAGGCGGGTGCCGTTCGCCGTTCCGCGCCAGGCAGACTATTCCCTCGACCGGTTTGGTTGCCGTACTTATGTTGTGGTACTTATGTTAGGTACCACCTTTTTAAATTTCCACTGCCCAGAGCGACGGCGTTGTTTGAGTTTAGAGTTAAAAACCTTACACTTTGCCCGTCCCTAACCCACTGGCTGATTGTGTTCAGCACAACTGAGGATCAAACCGAGCATGGCACTGCATACCGTTGAAAAAATTGGTGGAACTTCCATGAATAACTATCCTGCAGTACGGGACAATATTATTCAGATCGGCCGGTCCCATGCGCAGATGTACCAACGCATTTTTGTGGTATCAGCCTATGGCGGTATGACCAATCGCTTGCTAGAGCACAAAAAATCTCGTGAACCGGGCGTTTATGCTTTGTTTGCCAATAATGATTCCGACTGGCAGTGGAGCGAGGCGCTGACCGATACCGCCAAGGCGATGCGCGAATTTAATGCGCAACTGTTCGATCAGCCCCATCTGTTGAAACAGGCCGACCAATTTATTACCGAACGGATGGAGGGGATACGCTCTTGCCTGCTCGATTTGCAGCGGGTCTGTTCCTATGGTCACTTTCAGATTAACGAGCATCTGGCGACGGTACGGGAGATGTTGGCGGGCGTGGGCGAAGCCCACAGTGCCTTTAATGTCTCGCTGCTGTTGCAGTCAGAGGGCATCAACGCGCGTTTCGTCGATCTTTCCGGCTGGCGAGAAAAAGATAATCTGCCGCTCGATGACAAAATTGTGACCATCTTTTCCCGTTATGACCTGGGTACCGAAATGCCTATCGTGACCGGTTACACCCAGTGCGCCGAGGGATTGATGCAGACCTTCGACCGGGGCTACTCGGAAATCACCTTCAGCAAGATTGCCGAATTAACCGAGGCCCGCGAAGCTGTGATTCATAAGGAATATCATCTGTCCACCGCCGACCCGATGGTGGTCGGCGAGCAAAATGTTAAGCCCATCGGGCGCACCAACTATGATGTCGCCGATCAGCTCTCGCTGATCGGGATGGAAGCGATCCACCCTAAGGCCGCTAAGGGGCTGCGTAAAAAAAATATCCCGCTGCGGGTTAAGAACACCTTCGAACCGGATCACGACGGCACCCTGATTACCAACGACTACCGCTCCAAAACGCCGCGCGTCGAAATCATCGCCGGGATTCAACATGTCTATGCCTTAAGTGTCTTTGACCAGGATATGGTCGGCGAGCCGCAGCAGTTTCTCGAAATCCAGCGCCTGGTACAGGAGTTTAACCTGCCCTTACTGGCCAAAGAACACAATGCCAATACCGTGACCCTCTATCTCGATACCGGGCTCAAGGTGGTGGAACGGATTCAGGCCAAGTTGGAGCGGCATTTCCCCAACGCCGAAATGACCAGTCGCAAAATATCGATGGTCTCGGTATTGGGCTCGGACATGAATGTGCCCGGGATTCTGGCTTCCATGTCAGGCGCCCTGGCGGCCAAAAACATCAATGTGTTGGCCATTTATCAGAGCATCCGGCAGGTGGATATACGGGTTGTGGTGGCCGAAGACCACTATGAGCTGACCATCGCCGCACTGCACAAGGCCCTAATTGAAGACCAGCCACTCGACTCGGTTGCTTAAGGCTGGCCTTTGCGTTGCGGGCTGGCTGCGGCGCTAGAACAGGTCGCCGCAGACCTGGTTGCGGCCGGCTTTTTTAGCCGTGCCGAGGCGCTGATCGACCAGGAATATCAGTTGCTCGACACTCTTGTTCATCTGCCAACGGACCACGCCCGAGCTGATGGTGACCGGGCGCTGCATCTGGGTCCATTTTAATTCCGAGATCTGTTGGCGCAATCGATCCAGTGAAAAAATCGCCGCGTTGGTTTCGGTTTCCGGCATCAGGATTAAAAATTCCTCGCCGCCAAAGCGGGCGCACAGGTCGGTCTCACGAAAACTTTTATGAATGACCGACGCCAGTCGTTCCAGCACCTCATCGCCGTAACTATGGCCAAAGGTGTCGTTAATGCGCTTAAAATGGTCGATATCGATCATGGCAATGGCGAAGGGCGATTGGTAGCGTTTGGCGTGCAGGTGCATCTGTTCCAGGCGTTCCAGCGCGTACCGACGATTATAGAGTCGGGTGGCAAAGTCCCGGGTATCGGCATCCTCCGCATGTTGCTGTAGGGCATGAAAAGACTGCATCAGATCGGACACATCGGTCAAAACTAACGCCTGGCACGGCTGGTGTTGATGGACCGTGGCCAGCACGTGCCATTGGGCCCAGCGGGTTTGGTTGGCCAAGCGCAGTCCGACATAGGAGTCGGGCAGTTGGCGGTTCAACAGGGCCGTTAGGGTCAGAGGGTGAAAACCTCGATCGACCAGTTGCAGCCCCAACTGGCCCAGCCAGGCGTCCTGCAATTGCGTTTGCTGCGGTAAAATCTCTCCAAACCATTGGCGCGCCTGACCATTGGCGTCCACAATGAGTCGCTCAGCATCGAAAAATATCACGGCGGTATCAGCGGTGACCAGTGATGTACTGGCACTGGTGTGCAGATCGGGCCGAGTGGCCGGGATAGGCTGGTTCATTGAGCGAGTGTCCTTGTCAAGCCTGGCACATCGTGCCCGCAGTGCTGGTCGAGTTGACAGTATAGTCGCTTTTTTCGGCCGCCGCAGTCGCCCTCTGTTCGATTTGGCGCAGGCAGGTCCGCCTCGATTAAGGAGCCTCAAAGATGAAGCAGCTGTTCACCCTGTGCTTGATATTAGTGATCTTGCCAGCACAGGCTAAAACCTCCCTTTACGGTCAGGCCAATGGTTACACCCAGTGGGCCTCAGCCGATGTCGGTGCAACGCTGCAATTAGAGACCCATCTGTCCGAATTTGGCTTTCGAGGCGACAGCCCGGTGGCCACCAGCAGCGCGTTTTTTGATCTTGCCGTCGGCCTGGTCGAATATGGCCAAGATGGCTGTTGTCCGCAGCTGCTGCGCAGCGAACTGGGGCTCAGTAGTGGCCAGGGTGTCCTTACGCTGTTTTACGGCGACACCCCCTTGTCGCGTACCAATCAGTTCCTCACCCTGATGCATCGTGACCCAGATGCGCTGAGCGGTGCTCTGGGTTACCGCAGGGCGAACAGCTATAACCTGGCCGTGGGCCTGGGTGGCGTCGACGGTCTGGGCTATCGGACGCCATCGATTGGCAATCGACTGCAATTTGAGCTGGCGCTGATACCCAGCGAACGGATCGGCGGTGAGAACGGCCTATCCTTTGCGGCCAACTATGGCGACACGCGGCACCGTGTCAGCCTGGCAATGGAGCTCAATGGCACGCACGAAAACAGTCAGTTGGTGCGTCTGATTGGCGATCTGAGCATGACCCATCTGACCCTTGGCGCTGGGCTGCAACGGGCCAGCAGCTCGCTATCTGAGGCGCGTTCAATCGCCCTGATGGGCTTCACCCGAATACCCGTCGCGCTGGGGTCCTATGAATCGACGCTCAGGTGGTTGGTTACCGCCAATTGGTTAACCGATCAATTCGCGGTGAGTCACCAGCAGTACTATACCAGCCTGGTGCAGGAGGTCCGTTTGACCGGTAAGGTTTCGGTCTACGCCTTTGTTGAGCTGGATTGGCCGGATCAACAGGCCGAGCGGTTAGGCTATGCTGGCTTAGGTCTAAATATGGACTTTTAATGCCGCCGGCTCATTGCGGCGGAAAGACGGCCCGGGAGATGATCGGCCATTGTACCGCCCAATCCTGGGTCGGACGGCGTTTAAATTCACTGCGCACAAATTGATTGATGCGCCCTTCGGCAAAGGTCATTAACAGGTTGGCGGCCTGGTTCAACGGCAACGCAGGACGTATTCCCTCGCGGATCTCGGCTTCGCGCAGCACCTGTTTTAATTGGGTTTCGAGCCGATCGAAGACCTGGATGACGCGACTGCGTAAACGCTCTACGTCGCCGGCCAGGGCGTCGCCAATCAGGATTCGGCACATGCCCGGGTTACGTTCGGCAAAGGCCAGGAGCAGGCCAAGGATCGCCTCGCAGCGCGGGATCGCGGCTTCTTCCTCCTGCAGGATGCGGGTCACCCGAGAAAACAGCGTGTCTTCGATAAAAACAATCAAGCCTTCGAACATCTTCAGCTTACTCGGGAAGTGGCGATATAGCGCAGCCTCGGACACGCCCACGGCCTTAGCGAGTTTCGCCGTGGTAATGGTCTGACCCGGATGGGTTTCGAGCATTTGCGCCAGCGCTTGCAATATCTGATCGCGCCGCGAGGGGGCCTCGGTCCGCTCAGTCATCGAGCATCTCCCGCTGGTTGGTAATCAGGGTGCCAACGCCGCTGTCGGAGAAAATCTCCAATAGGGTCGCATGCGCGACTCGGCCATCGATAATATGGGCACTGGTGACACCGGCGTGGACCGCGTCCAGCGCGCACTGAATCTTAGGGAGCATACCGCCGTAAATGGTGCCGTCTTCGATCAACTCGTTGACCTGGTCGGTGCTCAGGCCGGTTAGAATCTGTCCGTTCTTATCCTGTAAACCGCTAATATTGGTTAGCAAAATGAGTTTTTCGGCGCCCAATACTTCGGCCACCTTGCCGGCGACCAGGTCGGCATTGATATTATAGGAGGCACCATCTTGGCCTACGCCTATCGGTGCGATGACCGGTATATAACCGCCATCACTCATCCAGTTGATAAAGGACTTGTCGATCGATTCGACCTCGCCGACATGGCCGATATCGATAATCTCGGATTTTTTCAGATCCGGGCTGTCCCGCATGACCTTGAGTTTGCGTGCCTTAATGCTGTGCGCGTCTTTACCGGTCATACCAAAGGATTTGCCACCGGCCTGATTGATCAGCGAGACAATGTCCTTATTGACCAGTCCGCCTAAGACCATTTCAACCACGTCCATGGTTTCCGAGGTCGTGACCCGCATACCATTGACGAACTCACTCTTGATATTAAGCTTTTCCAGTAACGAACCAATTTGTGGGCCGCCGCCGTGTACCACGACCGGATTGATGCCGACCGTCTTCAAGAGGACGATATCGCGCGCGAAACTGGCCTTCAGCTGGTCATCAACCATGGCATTTCCGCCGTACTTGATAACCACTGTTTTACCCTGAAAACGCTGAATATAAGGCAGGGCTTCATTCAAGACCTTGACGTAGTCGTGCGCGGTGCGATTGTCCAGTGACATAAGGATTCCAGTAAAGTGTAAAGGGTCAACAGTGCGCCGGTGAGCAGGGTTCGGTCGCGCTGCTGTCAAGGAGCGAGCAGAGGCGAGTGAGTCATCACCGCGCCGCTGGGATAGAATTAAAAAGGAATTTGCAGCTGACTGTCAACGGCCAACAGCTGCTGTTTGAACATTGCCTGAATCTTGCGCAGTGTTTCCTCGTTGTCGGCTTCGAAGCGACAGGTCAGCTTGGCGGTCGTATTCGAGGCCCGCACCAGGCCCCAGCCGTCTTGGAAGTCGACGCGCACGCCATCGATATCGGACATCTGACCCCCGGCAAACTGGGCGTTGCGCTGCAGCGCCTCGATGACGCGAAATTTGCGTTCATTGGACGAACCGATCAGCAGTTCGGGCGTCGCGACATCGACCGGCAACTCACTGAGTAGGGTGTCGAGGGTCTCTTCTTGGCCGGCCAGAATTTCAATCAGGCGACACGCTGCATAGAGCCCATCATCGAAGCCGTACCAGCGATGTTGATAGAAAAAATGACCACTCATCTCGCCGGCCAGGGCGGCCCGGGTTTCCTTCATCTTACGTTTCATAAAGGAGTGACCGGTTTTCCACATAAGCGGCTTACCGCCGTAACCGAGAATGAGGTTTTTAAGTCGGCGGGAACTCTTCACATCGAACAATACCGTGGCACCGGGATTGGCTTGTAACACTTGCTTGGCCAGTAGCATCAGCAGACGATCGGCAAAGATCAGCTTGCCACTGTTGGTGACGACGACCAGTCGGTCGCCGTCACCATCGAACGCCAGGCCCAAATCCGCCCGGGTTTCCACCACAGTGCGGGTCAGATCTTGCAGTGTGCGGCCATCGGCCGGATCGGGCAGGTGATTGGGAAAATTACCGTCAACATCGCAAAATAAGGGCAGGACATGGCAACCGATGCCCTTGATCAATTGGGGGGCTATCGCGCCGCCGACACCATTGCCGCAATCGATCACGACTTTGAGCGGACGATGGGCTTGGACATCCTCAGTGATCCGCGTGAGATAGGCGGCAGCGATATCCTGGGTGGTGATGTGACCTCGACCGCTGAGGTAATTCTGATTGGCAATGCGGTGATACAGGCCCTGAATTTCATCGTCCAGCAGGGCATTGCCGCCAATCACCACCTTGAAACCGTTGAAATTGGCCGGATGGTGACTGCCGGTAATCATAACGCAGGAGCCGATATTGAGCTGCTCGCAGGCAAAATAACAGACCGGCGTTGGTACCACGCCAACATCGACGACATCCCGGCCACTGGCTACCAGACCGCGAATCAGCGCCTGAGCCAAATCTGGACTGGACAGTCGGCCGTCGCGGCCGACGATCACCGTCTGCTCACTGCGCTCATAGGCCTCTGAGCCGATCGCCAGGCCAATCTGCACTGTGGCGTCCAGAGTCAGTGCTTGGCCCATGATGCCGCAGATGTCATAGGCTCGAAACAGGCTTTGTTCAACATCGACCAGTTCGCTGGCTTCCGGTGCCGAGGTCATGCCGAGCAGATCGCTGTCGCTGTCCATCATGGAGACATCAAAATTCTGCTGGGCCTCGGCCATAACCGGTTTGGCCAGCCCCGAGTCCAGCTGCGCTTCGCTTTTAGCCTGACTGAGGGCCAACGGAGAGCTTTTACCCATGCGCATTCGGTTGACTGTTTTGGCCAAGGTGGCAAAGATAGCAAAATGGAAATCGGCGCTGGCCGAGTTTTGGCCCTGCAGCAAACTTTGAATCTGCCGGGCAAAGCCGTTGGCGTCCTGGCGCATCGTGTGCTGAACCCGTTGTGTCGCCAGAACGATTGGCACAATGCACAGCACAATTAGCACTGCGAATACCAGCCAGAAAAAACGCGGCGAAATGATCGACGAATAGGCCAGTTCGTCGGCGGCTTGATAGGTCAGGGTCCAATTCGGATTATTGGAGCGCAGCCGGCGCAGCTCATTGCCATTCTTAGTACCGTAGGTCACTAGAGTTTGGATTGGACCGCCGTCAAACTGTTGCTCGATCACCAGACTGCCATTGGCACCATCGATGCCACCCAGTTGGTTGCTCAGGTAAACCAGCGACTGGGCGATGGCGATAGTGCCGATCAGCAGGCCCGATTCGTTGCGCACGGCCTTAACCGATTGCAAATAGGCAATGCCTTGATGCTGATGCGCTTCAATGGGCACGGTTTGGCCCTGTTCGGCGCGACGGATCATATCGAGCGCGGCGTGGGACAGCGGCGGCGTGCTGTTGGCTTGAACTTCCGCTGTGCGCAGTGGAAAAACATGCACCGACAGGCCTTCGGATAGTTGGCTGGCGATGCGCCGTTCCGCGTCGGCCAGTTGCCGGGCGTCGCCCTGGCTAATTTGCTCGATCACGTCGGCGCTGTTGGCGATCTGATCCATCAGGGCATCGTGCTGATCCAGGACATTGTTCACATAGGCTTCGTATTGGGCCGCGATGGATCCAACCAGGGCCGCGCGATGGCGCTGGTTGACCGGATCGGCCTGGGTGATCACGAGAATATAGCCGGCGCCAGCAATCGCAAGGGTCACAAAGGCAATAGGCCAATACAAAAAAGACAGGATGCTTTTGTTGCCTTTGCCGACCTTGGTCGTCTTAGCGACCTTCTTCTGTGCGGGAGTTTTCTTAGCCACAACATGTCCCTCAGTAATCTGGGTTGCTAATAAATAGGGTGGTGAAATCTGTATATATTAAAGCAGGCTTCAGTTGTTTTTGCTTAGTATCCCGCCGATTGGCCCTCGGCTGAGCCATGAGGGTGGGCACCGCCTGCTTTGTAACTGGGAACGATTGGAGCTGGACCGAACTAGCCGACCCGCTACTTTATCCGAACATCTGTCAGGCGTTAAGGCCGAAGCACAACTTTTATCATTAAATTATCCTCTATGGCAAACAATAACCGACCTGAATCCGGCCTAATCGAGCCCGGTGCTGCCGAAACCGCCGCTGCCTCGGTCACTTTTTTCGAACGCCTCGACCAGCGTGAAGCTGGCCTGCAAGACCGGCAGCAAGACCAGCTGTGCGATGCGATCGCCTGGTTCGATGGTGAACGAGCTTTGACCGCGGTTCCAGCACGACACCATCAGTTCGCCCTGATAATCGGAATCGATCAGGCCGACCAGGTTGCCGAGTACGATGCCATGCTTATGGCCCAGTCCGGAACGCGGCAAGATGGTTGCCGCGATAGTTGGGTCATCGAGAAAGATTGCCAGGCCGGTGCTGATTAGCTGCGTCTGGCCCGGCTCGAGAGTCAGGGCGGTGGGCAGGCAGGCGCGTAAGTCCATACCGGCAGAGCCGGCGGTGCCATAGGCAGGCAGTTCGAATTCGGTGCCCATGCGCGGGTCGAGTATTTTAAGTTGTACCTTATGAGTTGTCATGCGGCAGATCCAGATTGATAATTTGGTTGAAAATAAAATCGGCCACGGCGGACTTATCCGCGGGACCAAAGCCCAGGGCAGCTTGGTGGCTCACCCAGAGGATCTCATTGCGCTCGGCGCCAAACCCGATATCCGTACGCGACACGTCATTGGCGACCACCGCGTCGACCTGTTTCTGGGTCAGCTTGGTGCGCGCGTAGCGCTCCAGGTTTTGGGTCTCGGCGGCAAAGGCAATCACCCGCTTGGGTCGCAAGGGGTGTTGGGCGACCATGGCAATGATGTCTGGATTTTCGATCAGCTCGAGGGGCGGCGGTGCTTCGCTCGTGGCCTTCTTGATCTTTTGCTCGGCCACGCTGAGCGGTCGGAAATCGGCCACTGCCGCGGTGCCAATAAAGATATCGCAGCGGTTCAATGCGGTCGTTGCGGCGGCGTGCATATCGAGCGCAGAGAGCACATCGATGCGCTCAACCCCCGCTGGTGTGGGCAGGCTTACCGGCCCGGCGATGAGGCAGACCTCGGCACCGAGTCGAGCCGCGGCTCGGGCCAGGGCGAAGCCCATCTTCCCGGTGCTGTTATTCGACAGGTAACGCACCGGATCAATCGCCTCGCGGGTCGGTCCCGCTGTAATGACCACGCGCTGACCGGACAGCGGCCCCGCGGCGAAGGTGGCCGCGCTGCGGGCCACTAAATCAGTCGGCTCGAGCATGCGCCCCTCACCGACATCGCCACAGGCCTGAAATCCGGCGTCTGGGCCGAACCAGTGCAGGGCCGGTAGGCGTTGGCTCAGGGCGGCGATATTGTGTTGGGTGGTGCGGTTGTGCCACATCTTTTCATTCATCGACGGTGCTAAAGCGATCGGTGCTTGGGTGGCCAGGATCAGGGTCGTGAGCAGATCATTAGCGATACCGGCTTGCATGCGAGCGATGAAGTCGGCCGTGGCCGGGGCGACAATCAAGAAATCGGCCCAGCGCGCCAGTTCAATATGGCCCATGCCCAGCTCGGCCTGTTCATCGAGCAGGCTGCGGCTGACGGGATTGCCCGATAGCGCTTGTAGGGTGAGCGGGGTAACGAACTGTTGTGCCGCATCGGTCATAACCACCCGAACCTCGGCTCCGGCCTTAATAAATAGCCGAACCAGTTCGGCCGACTTGTAGGCCGCGATGCCGCCGGTGATGCCGACCAGTATGTGTTTCTTATGCAGTGCGCTGAGGGTCATGATGCGATGCCTGTCCGTAAAGTTTCCGTTTGGATGCGATTGTCGGCCTTGAGTTCCCATTTCGGTTTGCTATTGTTGCCCACAGAGCTCATCACTAACCTCGGCCCAGGATGGGCAGGATAGCATAGGTTGACGGGATATGGGTTCACCCCAGCAGCGCTCGCTCAGCCAAAAGGAATGCCCGTGTCGATTAAAGAATGGCCTGCCGCGTCACGTCCGCGCGAAAAATTATTGCACCAGGGCGCTGCCGCCCTATCCGATGCCGAATTGTTGGCAATCTTCCTGAGAACGGGTCTACCCGGTATGGACGCGGTCGCCCTGGCTCAGTCGATCCTAAACCGTTTTGGTTCCCTGGCAAGCCTGTTTCAGGCCAGTCAGAGTCAGTTTTGTCAGGGACCTGGCTTAGGCCCGGCCAAGTATGTCCAATTGCAGGCCGTGGTCGAAATGAGCCGCCGCTATCTAAAGGCTGATCTGCTCAGCAAACCGGCGCTCGGCTCGCCCAGCGACACGCGCAATTTTCTGTTGGCGCAGATGCGCGACCTGACTCGTGAACAGTTTGCCTGCATTTGGCTGGACAGTCAGCATCGGGTCCTACGTTTCGAAACCCTTTTTCAGGGCACGCTCGACAGTGCTGCGGTCTATCCGCGTGAGGTGGTCAAGGCGGCACTCAATTGCAATGCCGCGGCCGTTATCCTGGCCCACAATCACCCCAGCGGTATTGCTGAGCCAAGCAGTGCCGATCGACTGCTCACCGATCGATTGCAGACGGCGCTGGCCACCATCGATGTGCAACTGCTTGACCATATGGTGGTCGGGCAGGGCGTGGTCATCAGTTTTGCCGAACGCGGCCTGTTATGACCGTTAATAGCCAGGAAATCCTCGCCGGCTGTGGCTGTACGGGTCATTGGGCGGCTTGCGCTGATACCCGCGCCGGACAAAAAAACAGCAATTGTGCTTGAGCTCAGGTGAATGTTCTGGTATAAAACGCGCCTCTTTGAATCAGGGCCTCAGGTTCCAAGGAGCTTAGTTTGAGTTTCAAACGCAGTTTGGTCAGCCAAATGTTGCTTGAAACGCTGTGTTCTTTGCCAGCTCAGGTCACTCCGGTGATTTAGCCTGGTCGAAACGGCATTAATGCGCTGAGCACTTAAAAAACCTGTGGTCGAATTTTTGTAAATGCGGTGTCACCGACAATTAGAGGCGACAGATAATGTCTAGAGTTTGCCAAGTTACTGGAAAACGTCCAGTAACAGGGAATAATGTTTCCCACTCACAAATCAAAACTAAGCGTCGGTTTTTACCGAACCTTCACTCTCACCGTTTTTGGGTTGAGGGCGAAAAACGCTTCGTTAAGCTGCGTATATCTGCTAAAGGCATGCGCATCATCGACAAACGGGGTATAGAATCTGTGTTAACAGATTTACGTGCCCGTGGTGAAAAAGTTTAAGGGGTCTTAGAAGATGGCACGCGATAAAATTCGTTTAGTAAGTTCTGCCGGTACCGGTTATTTTTACACGACCGACAAGAACAAGCGTACGACTCCAGATAAGCTGGAATTCAAGAAGTACGATCCAAAAATTCGTCAGCACGTGATGTTTAAAGAAGCCAAGATCAAGTAATTGTTCTGGCTTGAAAAAAACCCGGCCTGCCGGGTTTTTTTGTTTCCGGAAGCCAGGCATTGGTCCGACCCGGACTGGGTCATTTCAGTTATGCAATGTCCGTTGGCCAGCCTAACGCTGCGGCCTCGCTGAAGCCCCAGTCTTTTCCCTGATGGCCCGCTCTCGAAATCTTTCCAAAAAGGCAACAGTCTATTCACCGTTCGCCGCAGACATTCGGTCGCAATTGCGTAAACTGGAGTTTGATGCAACGAGGACAATACCCTATGTGGTGGGCAACAATTCGTACAGTGGTGTTTTATCTGGTGTCGGTGCCCTTTACCCTGACATGGGCGGCCGTCTTTGGGTTGATTGCTTATATGATTCCTTATCCGCTGCGCTACTACCTGGTGATTGGCGGCTGGGCACGGGTAATGCATCTGTGCACGCTCTATATATTGGGTATTCGGGTTCGGGTGCATGGCCGAGCAAATATCCCCCAGCAGGCCTGTGTGATCGTTGCTAATCATCAGTCAGCCTGGGAAACCTATTTTCTGCAGTTACTGTTTCACCCCCAATCTCAAGTGGCCAAAGCGAGCCTGCTTAAGATCCCATTGTTCGGTTGGACCTTTGCCATGATGAAACCCATCGCAATCGATCGCAACAACCGTCGTCAAGCCATGACTCAGGTTGTCGAGCTCGGCTCGCAACGCATAGCGGAAGGCAATTCGGTATTGATCTTTCCCGAAGGTACTCGGGCGGCGCCAGAGCAGCTGCTGCCCTTTCGTCAGGGTGGCGCCCTATTGGCCAAAAAGGCTGGCTGTGTAATGGTGCCGGTGTCGCACAATTCCGGGCAGTACTGGCGTAATGATCGTTTCGCGAAGCGAGCCGGTACCATCGACATCCATATCCACCCGGCCCTAGATGCTGGCACGCGGGAGCCGGCCGATCTAATGGCCAGTGCGGCTACAACCATTCAAAGCCAGCTGCATGCGCTCGTCGGTCAACCGAGCGGACAATAAAAAGCCGAGCAGGAATCTGTCTCGGCTGGCAACGCACCACTGTATCAGTTAGCTTTGGCTATCAATCGCCTGTTGAATTTGCTCAATCGGGTAAGCCCCTTTGAGGATGGTATCGCCGACTACGAAAGCCGGTGTACCGGTGATGCCGAGCTGTTGGGCCAGCGTGGTGGTCTGTTGCAGATGCAGTGCGACCTCAGGGCGCTCTAGCATGGCTTCAATTTTGCTGCGATCGAGCTTGAGCTTGTCGATGACTTTCCAGACATCGTTGGCTGAGCGCAGGCTGCTCAGCGACAAGAGTGCTCGATGCACATCTTCATATTGCTCAGGGAAGGCCAAATTAACAGCCAAGGCAATTTTCGCGGCCTCACCCGAGGACTCAGACAGGATCGGCCATTCCTTGTACACCACCTTCAAGTCCGGATTCTGTTTGATCAGAGTCTGCAACACCGAGTTTGACCGTTTGCAGTAACCGCAGTTGTAATCAAAAAATTCTACCAGGGTGACGGACCCGTTCGGGTTACCACCGACCGGATCGATCGCATTGTTGTACAGCAGGTCACCCATCTGTTTGAGCGCGGCACCCTCCTGCTGGCCCTTCTGCTGTTCGGCCTGATCCTGGAGGATATAGATCGCCTCGGAGATGATTTCGGGATGGGTCAAAATATACTCGCGGACCATAACCCCAATCTCGTCCTTGGTGAACTCTTGTGCCTGCGACATGCCAGTGGTGGCGCCGAGCAGCCCGATGGCCAAGACCAGTGGGGTGAATAACTTAATGCTTTTCATACGGACTCCAGTTGACAGACAGACAGTTCAGACCGAGCGTGGGCAGCAAAGTTCCCCCCAACCCAAGATGTGACCAACATGCATCCGTCGGTAAAAACAACAGTATTGTTTGATGTGCGGGACAACCTTCAACCGACTATAACGCCAGTAGTGACCCAATGACTCATAATAGCCTGATGTGCCGGTGCAGACGAGTGCAGGGCGGTAATAATTGCGTCAACAATAACCACTTTGGTCTCTATCGAACGCCGTTGCCGTTGGCCTGGATCTGCTCGGGCGTCTGTCTTAGGCACTCAGCCGGCCATCTCCTCACTCAAGGTTCGCGCTTGTAATATCTGACCGGCGACCAACGTCGAATAACAAATCATGATGGTTAGCCAATAGTCGAGGTGGGCAACGACCCCCTCGACATTAAATTCTGCCAGTTGCTGTGCACCGGCGCTGTGCTGAACCTGGTCTTGGAGTGTCTTGCCAGCGTCACGGATCAGCGGTAAGGGGGGTAGCAGGGCGGTTTGTGCCAGCCACTTACCATAGAGGGCCATGAGCTGTTTATCGCGCGCCTGTCGTTTCGAGACATCCACCAGGCGGTCCTCGATGGCCCACAACCTGAGCTGTTGCAGCGTCTGCAAACTCAGAAAAATGTCTTTTGCCAGAGGGAAACTCTTGTGCTGCAAAAAGTTGTCGGGCCAGAAGCTTGCACTGGCAGCGCGCCACCGGGTGACCAGGGTCGGCAGATCCTGCATTCTTTTGACCTTGACCGGCAGGCCTAAGGCCTGCTCGACGCGCTGCCGTTGGGCCTGCAAAACATCGCTGGCCAGCCTATTGAGACGTAGGGCATTGAGGGCATTTTGTCGCTTGGGCGCCTCGCTGGGGGGTACCAGTGCCTCCGGTCGAATCATCAGTTTTTGAAAGTGTTCTTGCGCGGGGGTGAAGCGTTGAAATTGCTGCCAGAGTTCAATGCCGGAGGTTTCGAAAGCCGGTGCTTGGCCCTGCTTACGCAAAAAGGCGCGTTGGTAACCATCGCTGGTGGAGAGAATCCACAGGGCCGGTGCCGCCATACGGAATAGCGCCTGGACTTCATCGGCCTGGTCGCCGCCGGTGGATTCTTTGGCAACCAGCTCATGCCAATGGGTGCCGCGAATGCGCATTTTTTGGCAAAAGACGGTGAACTCGGGCCAGTCGCGATTCAAGTCCGAAAAGCGTTTTTCGATCCGTTGCAGCCGGTTGGTTTCCTGTAAACCCACCAGATCTTGTGCGATCGCAGCACTGCGTTGAGTTTGGTGTTGGTGCATTGGCAGCACCCAGTTGTTGAGCAGCAGTGCCCACGGCTTATACCGCCTACGTAAGGCATTGTACCACTGCATGAATAGGCCCCAGGTGCGCGCATAGAACCCACTCGACAAGGGACTCATGCGCATAGCCAGCAAGCCGACAAACTGCTGCAGATTAAGCGCTTCCAATACCGGCAGGCCGATTTCCAAGGTCGAGCGGTTGCGCAGCCAGGCCATGGGCGTCTGGCGGATGGCGAGCACCGGGCTCTGCACCAGTACGATGCGCTGTATCGTCGGTGCCGACAGATGGTAGGCCATACTGCGCACCAGGTGCTCGAGCAGTTCCTCAGTCTCCTTATCCAGTTCAATGCCATCGACGGGGCTTGAGCGTGGCCATAACCAGACTAGGGGCGCAAAAAAGATCAGGGCAACAAACAATTGGAACAGGACTGCCGCAGGATGCGCCACCCAGGCTGAAACGGATAGGATGGGCACCAGTAAGCGCAAACCGATCAGCGGCAGGACAAAATAAGTCAGCACGGCAAAGCTTGCTAGAATCAGCAGGCTGACGAGGGTGTCCAATTCTTCGTCCGGGTGTTTAAAGCGGCTGGCAAAATATTGATCGATACCGCCGTCCATCAGGTGCCGGCGTAAGTCGGCCGGGTTGTTCTTCTGGTTGATGCTCAGTGCCTGAGCCGATACCTTGAGGCCTTGCTTGGTGAGTTTTCGGCCTAAGGTTTGGGCACTCTCTTTAGGCAGATTGTTTTGCAAAACCGTGCGCCGGCCGGCCATTAGATCGGCCACCTGTGCATCGGACAGTTGCAGTTCAGTCTTCAAAGCCAGACTGATTTCGGTGCGGTTTAACTCCCGTAGGAAGCCTTCGAATACCAGGTGGTAACGCTTATATTCCATGCTGACTGTATCCCGGCCAATGGTCAAAAAAGGCAGAACCGCTACGCTACCTGACTGGCAAGCCGAATCAAGCGGAACAGGCCGATACTGTGGCCTGGTTCGCGAAAAAAGCGCGCTGGGTCGGTTCTCACTGTGCAGTATTCAGTCTAGGACAGTGCAGTGCAGGGGTCCACTCGAGCCTATTCGAGCATCTGTTTGATCCGTGCTTTGAGCATTTCTATGACCACTCGATTCTTGCCACCGCGCGGCACGATGATGTCGGCGTACTGTTTCGACGGCTGCACAAACTCCATAAACATCGGTCTGACTGTTCGCTTGTATTGCTCGATTACCGAATCGACGGTGCGGCCCCGTTCTTCTATGTCGCGTTTAAGTCGACGCAACAGGCAGATGTCGAGATCGGTATCCATGAAGACCTTGGTATCGAGGCGCTTGCGGATCGCCTTGTCATTGAGCAACAAAATACCTTCGACGATAATCACCCGGGTCGGGATCAGTGTCTTGGAATGGTCAGACCGGTTATGTACCGTATAATCGTATACTGGTATTTGCACCGCCTGTTGGTTGATCAGGGCATCGAGGTGTTCGATCAAGAGGTGATGGTCGAAGGCACTGGGGTGGTCGTAGTTGATCTGGCCGCGCTGTTCAAAGCTCAGATCGCCGCGTTCTTTGTAATAGCTGTCTTCTTTGATGATCGAAATGGCCCCGGTGCCGAGTTCCGCCTGCAGTTCCTGATGAATCGTCTGCGCCAGGAGGCTTTTGCCGGAAGCCGATGCCCCGGCAATGCCGATAAAGATCGAAGTTGAATTCATAGGGTGTCCATCCGCGGCCGGTCTGCTTATGTTGGGGTACGCACCTAGGGCCAGCCGGACAGGGTTTAATCGGGCATGCTGGCGAGGTGAACGTTCAAGTGGCCCGGATTTTAGATGGTTCCGCGCCTTTTGTCGCGGCCAATGGCCGCTGACCTGTCTGACTGGGATCAAGCTATTTGTAATAAAACTACATTTGGGGTGATAAAGCCCCCTCATCTCGTTACAATGTCGCGCCTAAGATTCTTATTTCTGGTTAAACTTTTAAGGAAACGCCATGTCTGTGATCAAAATGTCTGATCTGGATCTCGCCGGTAAGCGAGTACTGATTCGTCAAGACCTCAATGTTCCGTTGGACGAAGCCGGTAATGTCACCTCTGACAACCGCATCACTGCCTCGTTGCCGACCATCAAGATGGCCTTAGCGCAGGGCGCCAAGGTGATGGTCATGTCGCACCTGGGCCGGCCAACTGAAGGGTTGTATGAAGAGCAGTATTCCCTGGCTCCGGTAGCCGCCTATATGGGCAAGCTATTGGGTCGCACTATTCCTCTGGTGAAAGACTGGGTCGAGGGTGTCGAATCCGACCAAGACCTAATCATTCTGGAGAATGTCCGCTTTAACAAGGGCGAAGGCAAGAATGAAGACGGCCTGGCGCAGAAAATGGCCGCGCTCTGTGATGTCTACGTCATGGACGCCTTCGGCACCGCGCATCGGGCCCAAGCCTCGACGCACGGCGTGGCCAAATTCGCGCCCATCGCCTGTGCCGGTCCGTTGCTGGCGGCCGAACTCGAAGCGCTCGGTAAGGTCATGGATAACCCGGCCCGGCCGATGGTGGCCATTGTCGGTGGCTCTAAGGTGTCTTCCAAGCTCACCGTCCTGGAAAGCCTGTCCTCAGTCTGCGATCAACTGATCGTGGGTGGCGGTATATCCAACACCTTCGTCGCCGCACGCGGCTTTAATGTTGGCAAGTCGCTCTATGAAAAAGACCTGATTCCCAACGCACAGGCGCTGATGGCCCGTCTTGATATCCCGGCGGCGATCGATGTGCGAACCGCGCCGGAATTTTCACCGACGGCCTTAGCGACGATCAAGCCGGTCGATCAGGTTACCGACGACGAGCAGATCATGGACCTGGGTCCCGAAACGGTAGCCAAGTTGGCTGAAGTGATCAAGGGTGCCAAGACCATCTTGTGGAACGGTCCCTGTGGTGTGTTCGAATTTGACAATTTTGCCGAGGGCACACGGGCGATTGCCGAAGCGATCGCACAGAGCGATGCCTATTCGGTACTGGGCGGCGGCGATGTCATCGCGGCGGTACAGAAATTCGGCATGGAAGATCGTTTTTCCTATATTTCCACGGGTGGCGGTGCTTTTCTGGAGTTCGTCGAAGGCAAAACCTTGCCTGCGGTGGCCATCTTGGAAGAACGCGCCAAGTCTTGATATGGTAAACTCCGGCCCTAGCGTCGGTGCGAGCACATTTTTTACAGCGGTCAGTCAGTCTTCTCCATAGGCTGGCATGGCTGCCAAAATATCACTAAGGGTAAAGGGAAACTTTATGACTAAGATTCTAGATGTAGTAAAGCCAGGCGTTGTCGCCGGTGATGACTTACAAAAAATATTCGCCATCGCCAAGGCAGAAAAATTCGCCTTACCGGCCGTGAACGTAGTGAACACCGACTCCATTAATGCTGTATTGGAAGCCGCAGCGAAAGTGCAGTCGCCGGTTATCATTCAGTTCTCCAATGGCGGCGCGGGCTTTATGGCCGGTAAAGGCTTGAAGCTGAGCGGCCAAGAAGCGGCTATCCTAGGCGCGGTCGCCGGTGCGAAGTATGTTCATGCGGTCGCTGAAAGCTATGGTGTCCCGGTCATTTTGCACACCGATCATGCAGCCAAAAAACTATTGCCATGGATCGACGGTCTGCTCGACGCCGGTGAAAAGCATTTCGCCGCAACGGGTACACCGCTGTTCTCATCGCATATGCTCGATCTATCTGAAGAGCCGCTCGAAGAAAACCTGGCCATCTGCGCCCAGTACTTGGCACGCATGGACAAGATGGGCATGACCATTGAGATGGAACTGGGTATCACCGGTGGTGAAGAGGACGGCGTCGATAACAGCGATGTCAATCAAGACGACCTGTACACCAAGCCAGAAGAGGTCGCACGTGCCTATGAGGTGCTCAGCGCGGTATCACCTCGGTTCACCATTGCAGCGTCCTTCGGTAACGTGCATGGGGTCTACAAGCCCGGCAATGTGAAGCTGCGACCCAGCATTTTATCTGCCTCACAAACCTACTGTGGGGAAAAATTCGGCTTGGCTGAAAATGGCCTAACCTTTGTGTTCCACGGTGGTTCAGGTTCGTCTGCGGCCGAAATCAAAGAATCAATCGGCTATGGTGTGGTCAAGATGAACATCGACACCGATACCCAATGGGCGACCTGGAATGGGATACGCGAATATTACCAGAGCAACGAAGGTTTCTTGCAGGGCCAAATTGGCAACCCGACCGGTCCCGATGCGCCGAATAAAAAACACTACGATCCTCGCGCCTGGTTGCGGGCCGCGCAGGTCAGCCTGGTGGGCCGTTTAGAGCAGGCCTTTACCGAATTGAATGCGCTTAACCGCAACTGAGTTCGCGCTGAGCATTTCTAGCCGAGTCGTTACTCGGCTTTTTTATGTCTGCACATCGGAATTCGCATAGCGCCACGCTGACGGCCTAAAGCCACTCAAGCCACTCAAGCCAGTCAAGCCAGTCAAACCGGGATCGACAGTTGCTTTTATTGCCGCCAATGCTAAGGTGCGAGGCTTGTCCATACTCGGTTCGCGCCATGCTGATATTGTTGCGTAAAATCCTGCTGCTAACGTGCCTCTCGGTGATCAGTCTCTTTGCCCTAGCCTATTGGGGTTTGGGTTACACCCCCCTGTATCTCTACAATACACCCTCGGTCGCAACCGGCATCGGTGCCAAGTTGGCCTGTTCGGCACGTTTTGTCAGCGGTTATAACGCGCTCGCGACCGCCGCCGATATCAAACAGTATTCGCCGATCTTGAGCCTCTTGGATTACCAATACGATGATGCGCAGCAGAGGGTTGCGGCCACCCTGCTGGGCGTTAAATCTCGTAGCGCCAGTTACCAGCCGGGCATCGGTTGTGCGATCGATTATCCAGGGGTCACGACACGCCAAGTTTTGCGCTGGCCGGTGATGCGAGCCGCGCAAGCCGCCTGGCCGAAAGGCAATGCCGTGGTGAATGTTGACCCGGCGATCCAGCCGCGACTCGACACCCTGCTGGCGCGCGATAACGCCGCCGGCCACGACACCCGAGCCCTGCTCATTGCCTATCGAGGCCGGGTGGTAGCCGAATCCTATAGCAGAGGGATCGATAAAAACACGCCCCTGATCGGCTGGTCGATGACCAAGAGTGTGAATTCGCTGCTGCTTGGACACCTGGTCATGACTGGTACGGTAAATGTTGCCGAAAACGATCTGTTTCCCAGCTGGCACAAGGACGTGCGGGCCGACATCAGTATTCGCGATCTGTTGCAGATGACCGATGGACTGGATTATCAGGAGGACTATGATCCGGGTGATACGGCGGTACGGATGCTGTTTCAGGAACCCGATGCGGCTGACTATATGCTCAAGCGACCTCAGCTGCGGGCACCGGGTCGGCACTTTAATTATTCGTCGGGCTCCGCCACCCTGCTGAGTCGGATCATTCAAGACCGTGTTGTCGGCGCTGAGCAGGCCGATCTGACCTACCTGGTCGATGACTTTATGCGTCCCCTAGGCCTGACCAGTGCGACCTTCGAGATGGACGCTTCCGGCCAGTTGATGGGCAGTTCCTATCTCTATGCCACGGCACGCGACTGGGCCAAGGTCGGTCAGCTGATGCTCAACGGCGGTGAAATCAATGGGACTCGGCTGGTCAGCCAGCAATGGGTCGCCGACTCAGTACAGCCCAATGGCTCGGACAATGAAAAGGCTTATGGCTATCAATGGTGGTTGAACCGTGGCGACAGTCAGTTGCGTTGGCCAGACTTGCCGGCCAATACCTACGCGGCCATGGGGAATCGAGATCAGCGGGTTATGGTGTTCCCAGAGGCCGAGTTGGTCGTCGTGCGGCTGGGCTGGTCGCCGAACGATTACCCCGATAATCAGAACTTCAAACAGATACTCGACTGGTTTAAGTGACCCACAGAGCCCTTGCAGATGGGGCTTATTTTCTCCGATGGCCCAGCGGGCTATCAGAGTGAGGGCGGGATAGAGTTTAGGATCTCTAAGGCGGTATTGAGGCGGTCAAGCGGGGTGCGCTGTTCGAGGATGAACTGCATAGCGTCGCCATCCATCTGTAAGACACTGAACAGTTCAAAACTGAACGCCTCTAGGGATTTTTGCTGCCACTTTGGCGACGCCAGTTCGCTGGCCAGTTCGGGCATATGGGCCGTCAGGGCAATCAGGCGATGCAGCACCTTATCCTGTAGTTGCTGGCCGGCACTCATGTCTGCCTCGGTCATCGGCAAATCGGGGTACTCGTCACACTGGTAAATCATGAAGGGCAGGCTTTGTTTGGCCTCGAGCAGGCGATAGCGCTGCTGGATATGGACCTCGATCATCAGTCGGCCATCGTCCAGGGTTTCCTCGAGCTGACAGGGTCCGGCCGCTACAATGGTGACTGGCTTATAGGTCGCCTGATTGGAATGCAGGGCCGTTGCCGCATCTTGATCGGGTTTCGAAGGCCGTAATAGCTTCTCAACATGACAAACCGCCAAGGGGGTCTGGGTGTCAATGCAGAAGTGAATCATATCGCGATAGCGGGGCTCAAACACATGCAGGGGGTAGTGCGTGCCCGGAAAGGTAACGCAATTGGGGATCGGGAAGAGGGCGATCTCGGTCATAGTGGATCCGTATTAGCGAGTTTAACCATAGTAACATAGACTCTCCGCGCCGCGGCACTGATCAATAGTCATCGCAGTGCTAGGGCCCCTAGGGTGTGCATGACCCAAGCCATGGCTGCCAAGCGCCACTGGAGGTGGCGTGTCGAATGGGCTATTCCCTGTGCCCACAACTGGCTGTATTATTCTTTATTATTATAAAATCGGAAATTTTTATGTCTCAATCCACAGGGCAAGGTCTCTATACAGAGGGCTCTATTTGGCATCACCTGATACGCATGACTGCATCCGGTGGCTTGGGCCTGCTGGCGCTGTTCGCTGTTGACCTGGCCGATCTGTTTTTTATCGGCCTGATCGGTGAACAGGCGTTGGCGGCGGCGGTCGGCTTCGCCGGTTCGATTATGTTCTTTACCCAAAGTCTGAGTATTGGCCTGTCCATCGCCGTGGGTGCAACGGTGTCCAGAGCCTTGGGCAAAAATGATCGGTTGAAGGCGTCCGAACTGGTCACCAGTGGCGTGATAGTGGTCTTCCTCACGTCTCTAGTGCTCACCCTAGTGGTCTGGATATACCGCCTGGCCTTGCTGACCTGGCTCGGTGCCGAGGGCGAGACCCTGACCCTGGCCAGCGACTATCTGGCTATTATTCTGCCGTCCTTCCCATTTCTTGCCGTGGGTATGGCGGCCGGTGGCGTAATGCGCGCCCAAGGCGATGCCAAGGCCGCCCTATGGCTAACCCTGAGCGGTGCCCTGGTCAATGCCGTGCTCGATCCGCTGTTGATCTTTGGTCTGGATATGGGTTTATCCGGTGCTGCGGTGGCTAGTGTCTTCAGCCGCTTGACCATCTTTGTGTTCGGGGTCTACATGATCCTCTATAGCTATGGCCTGCTTACCCGGCCGTCCCTAAGTTACTTGCGGCGCGATTTGCCCGAACTGACTGCCATCGCAGTGCCCTCAGTATTGACCAATTTGGCGACCCCAATCGGGCTGGCCTATGTGACCGCCACCATGGCCCAATATGGTGATGCGGCCGTGGCCGGCACGGCTATAATCGGGCGTCTGCAGATGGTCGCCTTTGTCGGTCTGTTCGCCCTATCGAGCGTAGTGGGACCGATTGCCGGGCAGAACTGGGGTGCCTTGCACTTTGATCGGGTCTCGGCGGTATTTCGCGACGCGTTGAAATTTGTCGCGCTCTATTGTCTCGTGGCCTCGGCGGTCCTAGCGCTGAGTACCCCCCTGATCCGGATTGCCTTTCCGGTGTCGGCCGAATCGGCCGAACTGATTCGGCTCTTTACCTATGGCCTCAGTCTGGTCTACCTCTTTAATGGGGCCACCTTTGTGACCAATGCCCTATTCAATAACCTGGGTGCACCCAAGGCCTCGACGGTCTTCAATATCGCCAAGGCCACCCTCTTCACCATACCCTTTGTCTGGCTCGGCAGTCGCTTGGGAGGCGCGCCGGGCGTGCTCATAGGGCAAGCCATCGGTGCGGCACTAGTAGCGATTGTTGGCGTGCTTTGGGCGGCTCGATGGCTTAAAACCCTCAGTCCACCCCGATAGAGGACTAAAGAAACCTTTGCTAGAGCGAACCAAACTGAAAGCTAATAAAGAAGCCGGGCTTGGACAGGTCACCCGCGCTGAGGCCGTCAATGCCCGGGTCGCTGGCCCACCGGTATGAGGCGCCAAGGCCGATTTCCATAAAGTCGGTGACATTGACGTCGACCTGCGTCGTCAGTTCGGTGATTAAAAAGGTGCCAACATCTGAATTAGCGCTGGCGTCTTCCGGATCTATGACTGTCGCCCCGCCTGCGCCCAGCAGCAGCTGGGTGTCGACGTGGACCAGCGCTTCCGGATTGTAGGTGTAGCCGAGCAAAAACCCGCCGTAACCCATCTCCAGTTTTTCACTGCTGCCCCAATCCAATTCGTTGACCAGACCGAAGCCTGCCCCGCCGAGCATGATCGAATGTTTGC
>Ga0307488_10000375_pt1 | contig 36070 bp, 24 predicted proteins | sample SB02metaG_FD_202248 | JGI IMG/M metagenome (GOLD analysis project Ga0307488, IMG submission 202248) | Sea-ice brine microbial communities from Beaufort Sea near Barrow, Alaska, United States - SB 0.2 | ecosystem: Environmental > Aquatic > Marine > Coastal | place: USA: Alaska | collected...
GGAATTTTCACGGGTTCGTAAAAGTTTGCTAATTTAGTTGCTTAACCACGCAACTAACCATACACAAACCGGTACCATTCATTGAAAACGAATGGTAAAGAAAAAGGGAATTAAACTAAAAAAATATAGATTATGATTTGGATTAAAGCAATATTGGTTTTTATAGCAGTTACATTGTTATTGGCTAAATTAACTTTAAAAAAAACCAGAAAAGAAAGGGGGAGATTAAATGTGGAAATTGTGGGATGTAATGACAAAGTTTTGGTTGCGTTTATCTTGGGCTAGTTTGTGCATAACAGCTTGTATTATGTTTCTAGTGCGTTGTATAGGGTTTCCTGTTTTAGCATAAAATAGTTGTAGAATCTAGCAAGTTTCGGAATTGCGCGCTCAATGGGCTTTGAAAAAACTTCTGGATAAACGATCTAGCTTTTATGCAACCAACGTGTTTCTAGGTCTTAAATTTTTTATATTTTCTTATTCGGTAGCAGCGCCGAAAACAATATTTTTTTGGATGTTCTTTTCTTCAACTCCATATTTTAAAAAGGCGCCATTTTGCAAATCTGTATTTTGATCTTTTCTACTTACCTGGGTATATCCAAATAACATAAATAAAGTTTAAGAATACGATTAAAATTTAACTTTTAAATGAGTACGTAAGTTTCAACTTTATTTGACCAATAAACAACGAAATTAGTAAAAGTGTAAAAAAAAACGCTCGCTTTGTTAGGCTATGGAGTATAATTTAAAGGGTACTCTTTAAACAATAAAATCCTCTTTTTTACATGAGGTGGTCTGATAAATAAGACCAAAAGTGTTTTCAGGATAAAGACTCTCAATGACATTAGTACATGCTTTTACCTCGTGCATAAACTATTTTTGCACCAATAGATTTCATATTTCTTATAAACAACTAGGGGAACTACTGAACATTAACTACTTAAGTATAGAGCACTAGCCTAAAACGTTCTGCGTTATTTGATTTTTAATTTAGGCATAAAAAAAAATAATTGTATTATGAAACACGAAGAACAAAATACAAATGAAGATAATTTTATTTTAAATGTCTTACCACTGCGCACAATATACGAGCATAAACCTTTAAAACAGGGATATTTCGATGGAACAGAGGTGATGAGGGAAAAAGATAAGGATGCCGCCCTAGAGCTTATGATCAAGGGAGCTACTCACCCGTTAGTAACCAGCGTAGCTAATCAAATCGTACTGGGAACGAATCGTAAACAAGTTCCCTTATGGGCAAACCCTGAAATTATTAATCAAGAAAGGCTGGCCGATTACCAAGTCAAAGGGATCAAAAAATTTAAGCTTTCTCCTGAGGATGTGAGCAGCGAAAACTTTAAACCTCATACCTCGGGAGCCCTGGAATATATAACCAAGGGAACTACTCACCCGGAAGTAATCCAAGCAGTTTATCAAAATCTAAAGGGACTGAACAAGGTTCAAGCCAGGGGAGTATCACACTATATGCTTAGCAGGGAGCAGGTGCAAAGTGAAAACTATGGATCTCATACTGAGAAGGCCATAGACCAGATAACAGTTGGATTTATTAATGATCAGAAAGGAATCCAGCATGCTTTTAATAAGGTGAAGGGACTGAACAAGGTTCAAGCCGAGGCATATATATCCTTTATACATATCGAGAAATCTCTGAAGAAGGAAAACTTTGAACCACATATCTTGGATGCTATGCTTTCTTTGATTAAAACCGAAAGAGCTAGGTCTCCTAGAGAAGCTTATAATATGGTAAAGGGACTAGGCAAGGATGAAGTAAACAGAATGGTGAGGGTGCAGGAGCATATTTTCGGCGTAGCCCAGAACTCAAGCAGTAGAACACTAAATCCAGGAGCTACAGTGCATGTCGGTTTTATTAGACGTAAGCGATCGAAATCTTCTAATATGAGCAGGTAGAATAAGCAAATAACTGATTTTAAAGTTGTTACGGTATAGGTGTTTTATTGTTTTAAAGGAATGCGATGATTAAAACAAGCCTATTCTTCTAGCTTCTAAAGGGGTTTATGTGGTTTTATACGCTATTTAATATCTAGCATTAAGTGCTTTAGGGATCGGCGCCTCGGTTTCTAAGGAGTATTATAATAAAAATGTTAATTTTTTTTTGTTTTTGTAGAAAATAGTAGTCTTAGGATAGAAACAGTCCTACGGCAATAGGATTGTGGTTAAACAGTTGTTACCAACCTTGTAAAAAGTGGAAAACGATTTCAAAATATGGTATCATAAAAGAATTGATGTTAAATATCAACATCCACCTTGACGTAGTAAAGGATGCACGAATTTTAAAATACTTACTAACTTCAAAAAAAAAAAAATGAAAATTAAATTTTATATATCAGCTTTTTTATTATTATTTAGCCTACCATTAATGGCTCAAAGTAACTATTATTACTATAAAGGTAAAAAGATTAGCCTAACAATAGATGATGATTATTCAAGCAAAAACAACCTATATTTTAAGAGAACAAATAATGTTGAATCTATTCAAATTTCAGATATATTTTATATTAAATTAAAAAAATCAGATGATTTAAATGTTTTACAACAAATCGCTAAGCAGAAGAATGTGAAGATTGTACATCGAAATATGTTTATGCCTTTATGGTATAAATTAAAGCTCAATACAGGAAATAACAAATCTTCATTAGAAATTTGTAATGAATTTTATGAAACAGGGAATTTTTCAGATGTTGATCCTGCATTTATGTTTAACTTTAAGAATAGCTGCAGCAACGACACTAATTTTGGCGATTTATGGGGTCTTAATAATTCGCTGTATCCAGATGTCGATATTAATATTTGTGAGGCTTGGACAGTAACAGAGGGAAATGGAGTTAATGTAGCTGTACTTGATCAAGGAATTGATAAAACTCATAATGACCTGAATGATAATATTTCATCTTTAAGTTATGATACTGAAAGTGGAAATTCTCCCTCTGTATTTGTAAATGGAAGGGCTCATGGAACTCATGTTGCAGGAATTATAGGTGCAGAAAAAGATAATAATTTACAAGTAGTAGGAGTAGCTCCTCAGGCGAAAATAATGAGTATTAGCCATAGATTACGCCTTACCCCTAATATTTCAGAGCAACTAGCAAATGGGATTAGCTGGGCTTGGGAGAATGGTGCTCATGTTATCAATAATTCTTGGAGCGATCAAGGAGGAAAATATTATAATGAATTGTATAGTGCTTTATTAGAAGATGCTATTAATAATGCCATAAACAACGGAAGAAATGGTTTAGGTACCATCGTAGTTTTTGCGGCCGGTAACAGCTCTACGGTTATTGATTATCCTGCAAATTCTAATCCCAATATTTTAGCAGTTGGTTCTATTCATTATCAGGGCAATCGTTCTTCTTTCTCAGGTACTGGTGACCAGTTAGATGTTGTTGCACCTGGGGCTAATATTCTATCTACAATACCTGGACAAGGTACGGAGGCATGGTGGGGAACATCTATGGCTGCTCCGCACGTTGCAGGACTAGCGGCTTTAATATTATCTGTAAACCAACACTTAACATTACAAGAAGTTAATTCGATTATTGAACGTACTGCACAAAAAGCAGGGAGGTATACTTATACCAATAATTCAAACAAACCAAATGGAACTTGGAATAATGAAATGGGGTATGGTTTGGTTGATGCCTACGCTGCTGTTCAGATGGCAAAGGGAGCACCACTAATTACCATAGAATTAGAGTCAAAGCGTGCTAATTTTGTTGCTGCACATATGATAGGAGCATATGGAACTGACATCAATGCGCAAGGTATTACCAGCACAACATGGAAAAAAGTTGCTAATATTGGAACTTGTTATGCAAATTTTGGAGGTCGTGGCTTTGAAGGCTTAGGTAGCGGAACTTGCAGCAGTTGGAGCATTTATGTGGAAATTACGGCAACGAACTCTTTTGGTACCACAACAATATATAGAACAATCACGCCACCTGCAACAGAGCTTTCTGGGAATTCTTATCGAATAGAGAAAACATCTGATGATCACACCTATCGCATTATTATTGATCCACTCATAAGATCTAGCGGGTTTTCACTCTCGAACGAACTCAATTCAAAAAATAACAAAAATCAAGAAATACGCGTATATAACCTGAATGGTAATTTGGTATTCAGCACCAATGAAACAGAGTTTGATCTTTCGTTTTTAAGGAAAGGCATCTATGTTATCAAAGCAGCGGTAAATGAAGAGATATTAACACATAAAATCGTACGATAATAAAAATAACTATTTTAATTGTACGATTTATTTTTACTAACTGGTTGTAATGATGATGAAACACTAGAATTCCCCATTTCAATTGAAACTTCAGAAATGGGTGAAATAGCTATATATATATAGTTGGTTCATAGGGAATAACACATTCTAATTTTGTTATTGTTAATCAGTCAGATTGGAATTGTCTAATAATGCAACTTGATTCATACAATAATGTCTCAACGAACTTTACTGAAATAAATATGGATTTAGTTGCATTATTAAATAATTTACTACCGTTTTTGGCGTACCAAATTCCTCATCAATTAAATATTGTCTTTTAATATACGGAAGTTTGAAAATTATTTCTATTAAATCTTTCGCATCTATTTTTGAAAGTATATTTTTAATTTCATCATCCATTTTTGCATTTCCGCTGTGGTCATAACGATTTAAGGGGAACGATTATTTTTTGTTAAAAAATCACTATTTATTGTATTTAATTAATCGTTTTTTAAGGGGTTAGTTGCACTCGTTTTTAACGATTAGTATCTGATTATTTAGAGATAACTCTTTTTTTTTAGCCTTTATATAATAGGCAAAAGAAAACAATATAACGAGGTGTTATTTGCAGAGTATACTGGGTTATCGTTCTCCTAAAACAAGAGAAATTTACACCAAAACCATAGAGAGTAAAAATAAAACAGTGACCAATTCTTAGGATACTGTATCAATAAAGAATACATTGCCGCCATAAAAAATATAACTGCAATCGATTGGTGGTAACTAACCGTTACGTTCATTACCGTAAACAGACCGTCAGAATTAACCAACTTAACAATTATGACTACAATAAAAAAAACATTCACTTCTGTAAAATCCTCTGACCGAATACAGTCTCTTGACATTATGAGAGGCATTGTATTACTTGGAATTCTTTTAATGAACATTAATGGTATGGGGCTAGCCGGATCTTATGGAGACCCAACTGTTTCAGGGGGTGCTACTGGATGGAATCTTACAACATGGATTACTGCAAATTTATTTTTTTCAGGTACTATGCGAGCCCTTTTTTCGCTATTATTTGGAGTAGGTATGTTTATATTTCTAGATAGACTTGAGAAAAAAAAAGCGGGAATAAATGCTGCAAACATTTATTTTAGAAGACTTCTTTGGTTACTGATTTTCGGATTAATACATGGATATTTATTGCTTTGGACTGGTGATATTTTATATGATTATGCTTTAATGGGTTTTATAGTGTTTTCATTTAGAAAGTTGCCTCCTATTAATTTAACACTTATAGCAGTATTACTCTTTTCAATTGGCGCGTTATGGAGTTATTCAGACTATAAGAAGGATATAAAATTCGTCGAAGACGTAGAACTTGTAAAAAACTATAAATTAGAAGGTAAAACATTATCAAAAGAACTTCAAGGAGTCGATATGAAATGGGAAAAGCAGGAATGGAAAAGATCTCCAGAAGGCATCGCTGAATACAATGCTAATATGCGAAAAGGATATTTAGATGTGGTAGCGTTTCTTGCTCCTGAAAATCAGCAAACCGATACAATGATGCCTTACAGATTCCAATTATGGGATGTTCTTAGCATGATGTTATTAGGTATTGCTCTTTTTAAATGGAAAGTTCTTTCGGCTGAAAAATCGTATAAATTCTATGGTATAATGACTTTGTTGGGTTATTTGATTGGTCTCAGTGTTAATTATTATGAAATTCAATCAATTATCGAAAGTAATTTTTCGCTCTTAAGCTTTTCTAAGTCATATATTACATACGATTTAGGAAGAGTCCCTGTTTCCATTGGTCACGTTGGTGCAATCATGCTGTTTTGTAAATTGCCTATTTTGAAATGGTTAAAAAACAGTCTTGCTGCTGTAGGTAAAATGGCACTAACCCATTACGTGATGCATTCGGTTTTTGCCATGTTTATTTTCACGGGTGCAGGATTTGGACTGTTTGGAACATTCCAACGTTTTGAATTATTATACATCGTATTTGCAATATGGATTTTCCAATTAATTTTAAGCCCAATTTGGTTAAAATATTATCAATATGGACCATTGGAATGGATATGGAGAAACTTAAGTTATTTAAAAAAGCATCCTTTTAAGAAGTAGAGTTAAGCAACATCTAATTCTCTTTATACACAAACACCTTGTGAAGCATTGCAATCATAAATAGATTAATAATTAAAACATGAAAAAAATAAATATTCTTGCCTTACTTTTCATCTTCTCGATAACTCTATTTGCACAGGAGGAAAAAGAAGGAATAAAGCCAATACCCGAGGCAAAATCCTTTACTACTAAGCATCAAATTACAAGTGGAGGAAAGTTTATTAAATACGGTGCTATTGCTTCTGAAACTTATTTAAAAAATGAAGAAGGAGAGTCAGTAGCATCTATATGGTCGGTGGCTTATATTCAAGAAGGAATAAGTGACCAAAGTAGACGACCGGTAACATTTGTTTTTAATGGGGGTCCTGGTTCTGCTTCAATGTGGTTACATATGGGAATGTTTGGTCCTAAATTGGTGAAAGTTAATTCGGATGCAGAAAAAGATGATGGTGCTTCTCCATATAACTTAGTCACAAATAATAAGGGATTACTTGATTTAACAGATTTTGTCTTTGTCGATCCTGTTGGTACTGGCTACAGCAGAGTTATTGGTAAAGGAAAAGAAAAAGACTTTTGGGGTCTAACAGAAGATGCCAATTCTATTGCCAAGTTTATGAGACAATGGATAACAGAACATAACCGCTGGTTTTCTCCAAAATACATTGCTGGTGAAAGCTATGGGACAACAAGAGCAGTTGGGGTAGCCAATGCTTTAGAAGGCGGTGGACAAAACATGTCGTTAAATGGCATAATACTTATTTCACAAGCCTTAGACTATGCTGGTTCAACTTCAATTCACGGCAATATAACTTCTTATTTAACATATTTGCCTAGTATGGCGGCAACAGCTTGGTATCATAAAAAAGCTGGGGAAGGCAAAACACTGGCATCATTTGTTGAAGAGTGCAGAGAATATACCTATAATTTATATGCTCCCGCTCTTTATAAGGGCTCGTTATTAAGCAAAATTGAAAGAAATGAAGTTGCTGAAAAACTGAGTTATTTTACTAGCCTTAGTAAGGATTATATTTTAAAGTCAAATCTTAGAATTCTAATGCCTAGATTTCAAAAGGAACTTCTTGCAAATAAAGGTCTAACCGTTGGGCGATTAGATGGCCGTTTTATGGGAAATGAAGTGGATAAAATTTCCGATGGTCCTCATCTAGGCGACCCTTCAATGTATCAAATAAGTTCAGCATATACTGCCGCTTTAAATTATTATTACGCATCAAATTTAAAAGTAAAAATGGATCGTCCATACTTGGGTAATAACAGTAAAGTTAATTCAAATTGGAATTGGAGACCCGGACCGAAAGGAAAGGCACAGGAACCTGCAATGGTAAATGTTGCACGTAAATTGAGCGAAACAATGAGAAGAAATACTGAAATGAAAGTGATGGTTGCTAGTGGGTATTATGATTTGATTTGCCCATTTTTTGATGCAGAGTACACATTTTCTCGACACGGAATAGAGAGAGACAAAATAAAAATGACGTATTACCAGGGTGGGCATCTGATGTATACACATGAACCTGATTTCATAAAATTATCTAATGATATTCGGGATTTTTTTTTAAATTAAAATCAAAATAACGCATCACAAAATACATAAGCAGCATTAAAGTGACTGCTTATACTATCGTTGCCACACATTTGAAAAATGAGGATTATAAGAAAAACATACTCCTCAATATGTGTCTTGATGCCGTGATGCAATTTAACTTTTGGACAAAAGTCAATGTCAAACGACACAGAATTTAATTCTCATGTTGAAGAACCAACATAGGAGAAAGGAAAGGGCCGAAAATTCTTTTAGATGCTGCTCATCATAACGTTTTTATTCTGTGGGATTTTATAAAATCCTTCTCTAATCTTGCAAAAGCTGATGGATATCAAACGATAGTTGATCGTTTGAAATTCACATCTGAATATTTAAAACGCTGCGACATTGTAATGATTATTACAACTATTCCATTCGATTTCAGTACTAATATCGAAGTCTCTGATGAGTGGGCGTTCTCTATAAAAGAAATAAATAGCTTGTCTGATTAGGTAAATAAAGGTGGTTCTCTTTTAGTATTTAGTGAACACGCCCCATTTGGTCAGGCTATTAATCCTTTGTTAAAGCAATTTAGAATCAGCTCAAGTATTGGAACTACTATAGACGCCCTTAATCACAATAAAAAGTTAGGAAATAAGGGTTGGATTGAGTTCACACAAGAAAATGGAGGGTTAAATAAAGAACAGCCAATTATAAACGAGAATAACAAAAAAAAAAGCGTCAACTTTACTTCCATTAGGAGGAAGTGCATTAACAGGTGAAAATTATGTAAATTTATTAGCATTATCAAAATCATCTGAAAAAATAGAGCATTCCAAGGAAGGAGGCCCAATTGGAAGAGGGAACTCCTAAGATTTGGCAGGGAAATTTGGTAAAGGAAAAGTTCTTGCAATGGGCGATTCAAATGGATTTACAGTATTTATTTTTAAGAATGATGATGATACAAAGGATAAAGCCGGAATGAATCAAGAAGAATATAAGTGGAAACAATTTGTATTAAACACCTTGCTTTGGCTTTCTAACAAATTAGAATAAAAAACGTATGCCAACCAAGAACAGCGCTAAAAAAAAACAAACTTTTTCTTGGTTAAACTAGACAATAGCTTCACTGACATGGTAGCATTTCTACAGAACTCCTTCAGAATTTATTTCCAATGACAAATGCCTGCTGTAATGGCTTATTTGGCACTAAGCTCCTAATAGGTTCGAAGTGATGTGTAAAGACCTTCAGAAAACAGTATTTTTCGTTATTTCTATTTCTTTTCAAGAATCTCCATTAGCCTGTGATTCAAATAGAGTTTTTCTTTTCCAACCTTTATAGACTTAAGAAACCCATTGCCTTCTAGTTTTATTAAATAATTTCCTACCGTTTTTGGTGTGCCGAATCCTTCATCAATTAAATGTTGTCTTTTAGTATAAGGAAGTTTGAAAATTATTTCTATTAAATCTTTAGAATATATTTTGGGAAGTTTATTTTTAATTTCATTCGCCATTTTTTGCATTAATTCAGTGATTGCTTTTAATCGCAATAAACCATTTTGAGCTGTATTTTCAATCATGTCTAGTATATATAAAATCCAACTTTCCCAATCTTCCTTTTCTGTTACCAATCGAAGTCTTTTGTAATATTCTTCTTTATTCTTCACGATATATTCACTTAAAGAAATAGCCGGAACAGCTAATAGATTTTCCATTTTAAGATAAAGCAAGAGTAGAATTCTACCCGTTCTCCCATTTCCATCAGAGAAAGGATGTATTGCCTCAAATTGATAATGCATCAATGCCATTTTGATTAATGGATCAAGTGAATCATCTTCATTTATGTATTCTTCAAAATTGGTTAATTTATGGCGAATTATCTCTTCTCCTGACGGAGGAGTATAAATAACATCTCCATTGGTGTCGGATAGAGGTGTTCCTGGATTTGTTCTAATACTTGATGTGTTTTCTTTAATTCTTTGCATGATGTTGGTACAAAGATTTGTTGTAATAAACGGTCTGAAATCTAATTTATTTAGGCCGTAACACAACGCTTTTTTGTAATTTATTACTTCTTTGGCTGCAGGGTTTTTAAATTTTATGTCTGCAACAACAGATTTGTAAAGTTCATCATTAGAAGTAATAATATTTTCAACTTCAGAACTCGCTTTTGCTTCTTGAAAATGAATCGTGTGAAGAAAAAATTGAGGGTTTGGAAGGTTTATTATTGCCCCATTGAGGTTCGCTAAAGCTCTACTAGCAGTAATGGTTTTGCGTAAGATGTTCCTTGTCTCTAAATAGTAAGTAGGAGGCAATAATGGTAAATCGTTGTAGGGTTCTTCTTTTTTAAAGGTTTTCATATCTAACAAAGATAAATTTCACGCTTCATGCTTAAACGAGTGTAAATATGTTAGATAATTACTCTTGTTTTATTGCTGGAGGTGAATTTTACGGTTATCTAAATTTAATGAGATTAACGCTCGTAATAATTGCATAGATGTTTTCCAATCTAGGCCGCCTAATTTTAGTTTTCCATTTTTTATTGGACATTTTTAATTATAACTGTGGGCTGTCCTACTTAAAGGTAGATTTTTTTAGTAAAAGAATCAATAATTTTTACCAGTTTTTGTCATTACTACTATATATAGTGAATGGAAAAAGCAATAATTTATAAGTTTTTCGGAGTATGATGTTTAGTTTTTTCTTGCTATGCTTGTTTGATCATTGCAATGAGGGTTATCGTATGATAAGTGATCGGAAATAAATCAGATAATTTAAACATGTTGGTAGCCATTAGAACCTAGTAAATAAGAGTATTCAGGCCCTTCCCATTTCTGTAATTAGTGCACGGTTTAGAAAAGCAAAAAAGGCTAACCAAGAGGTCAAAAAACAAACCGCTCAAGATCTTATAGGGCATTTATTTTATGACTATAAAACATCCATAATATGGATTTTACCTCCCAATATAAGACACGGCAGATATACTAGATATAACTGCAATAGGATTACGGTTATACATACGTTAGCAAACATTTGAAAATGAACAAACCAACAATAATTCTTCTTCTGATTTTGACAACTTTAGTTGCCAAGTAAAAGAAGAACCGAATAACATTGCAAACGAACTAAAAGGAAAAATATTTGATGCAATAAATGTTCGATATAAATATCTACTCGCATTTGAATTTCAGGATTCGACTCATAGAATACTTCTTAAAAAATGAATTAGTCTAAAACTTTATATGTTTTTTAGCAGATGCGACAGAACCCAACTCATAACTAATTTTGATGAATTTACGATCTCTTCAATCTATTCAGATTGGATAAATAAATAATCCTAAGCCTTAGACTTGGGTTTATTTTTACTCTCCTTTTATAATCTTTAAAGTTTCTGTTTGATTGTTTGAATATACTTCAAGAAAATATACACCTATTTTAAATTTGTCTACTTTCAATTCTACATTATTAGATTGATGTATTTCCTCTAGCAATTTTTTACCATTGATATCATAAAATATTGTTTTAGTAATAGTATTTACGTTATTGATATATAAAATATTTAAAACAGGGCTTGGATAGTAGTTTAAGTTACTAAAAGAAACATCTTCTATTGCTAAAACTTCACGATCAACACATATTTCAAGATTGGCACTAGCTGTATCGCCATCGGCATCTTGAATGGTGTAAGTAAATACTTCGGTTACATCAACACCAGGCCCAGTTGAAACTGTATAATCAAAATCTCCGGCTGAATTAACCCCAATATCTTCAAAATAGAATGTAAATGTGCCGCCATCGGCTGAGGTTATAGTATGTGACGAACCATAGATTGCAGCACTATAAACAGTGCCATCATGTTCAAAAGCAATTATTTGATTTGCTCCATCAGTTCCATAGTTATCAGACATTCCACCAGCGCTTAAACTGCCATCAAGCACATTGCCCATTGAACTTTGAATAGTACCCATTAACACAATACTAAGATCAGTGAAATCTTCAACAATAATAGTGTTATCTTCACCTCTAAAACGGGGGTCAGTTGGATCTGTAATTGTATAAGAATTACCATAATAAACAACGTCTAAATATTCTGTTGTAATAATTCCTGTTCCTATACCTACAGCGTATGAATTTGTGATCTCGCTACCAGCAGCATTTAAAAATGACTCCCATGTACTTTCAAAATCCAGGGTTGCTTGCTTATTAGCTTCAGTATTAGGATTTCCATCAGATATGAAATAAAGAGTCGTATTATCTGCAGTAGAAGGAGGTGAATTATCCGTATAACTATCAATAACTAACTGTAATGCATCATCATAATCCGACGAACCATTAGGGTAAAGTGAATTTATAATATTCATAGCATTCTCAGTGGCAGAATTGCTACCATCAGCACTAAACCAACCATGATATGTAATATCACCAGCAAAGCTTACTATTTGAACATTTAGCGTACCCAAACCTTCATATGAAGTGAGTAATTGTTCAATACTATTTTGAAGCACTTCCATACGAGTATAATTACCAGAACTATTAGGATCATTTACACCTGAATCATTTCCCATACTGCCAGATCTGTCTATTACTAAAACAACATTATTACTCTGAGCACCATCAGTAAAAATCATATCGTTATGAGCTGTCGGGCCATCATCTTCGAGACTAAGCACTGATTGGCCAATGTCTAGTGACTGGCTTCCAGTATCACCATCAGCATCCGTTACAGACTTAGTTACTACTAACTGGTTAGCTACTGCTGTTGTGATAGACACACTGTCATCATGGCTACCTGTATTAGCATGCCAAATGTTAGCTGGATCAGTTTGATTACTGTATTCAAATGTAAGTACACCATTGGCATCTTCGCTGATAGTGAATACTTCTGATATTCCTGCAATACCCTTAACCGTTCCATTGCCTTGATCGACAAGATCAATAGATGCACCTTTGCCATCAGGATTTGTATTATCGAGAAGATATAATCCAGATGCTGCGCCAGCAGTGTTATCAAACGAAACCGAATAACTTGTGCTTCCAGCACCATCAGTACCGTATGAGTTAACTCCAAATACCGATGCAAGATTTAGCGAAGCGCTATAAACACCATCACCAGCTGTTGGTAGCTGCGATTCATCAAGTACCGCAGTTGCATTTAAAGCTCCAGCTGCTCCTATAGATGGACCATCGTCAACAAAGTTAAAGGCATATTCATTATCATTAGCGCCGCCGCCATCAGCTAGACTTAAGCTTGAGCTAGCGCTATCACCATCAGCATCTGTGATTGTTTGAACTAAATTAATATCATAAGTAGTACTGCCATCACCACCTAAACCTTTTATTGAAACCATTTCATTATTAGATGATGTATTATCATGCCAAATATTTAACATTGACTGAGTTAAAGTTATCTCTGAGCCATTATTTGAAACTGTGAAATATAAATCACCGCTTGCTGAACCAATTCGGCCTTCAATAAATCCAAAACTATTGAATAATAATACTTCAGCACCTTGACCTATACCGTCACCATCGGCACTTGATGTGCCTGTGTCATCTAATGCGTAAATACCTGAACCTAAGCCATTAGCACTACTACCGCTGGCATTGATTATACGTAAGGCAAATGCTACATTACCAGCTCCATCGGTGCCATAATTAACAGAAGTACCATCAGCACCTGTGACAGTAACGTCGCTAAAATATTCACTAAAATTAGCACTAGATTGTCTATCTGTTTCATTGTCTGAAGGATTAGCTTGCTGGCCGGCACTTTCATCAACTATCATTTTGTCATCAGCAAAATCAGAGCTATTTACTTCACTTAAAGCTGTTGGGGCAACCACATTTGGACCATCATCAAGGAAATTAAAGACATATTCAGCACTACCACCACTTGCATTGGCTTCGGTTAAATTTAACACAGCAGAATCGCTATCACCATCAGCATCAGTAATGGTTTGAACTAAATTAATCGAGTAGGTAACTGATGCACTGCCACCCGATATACCATTTAATGACACCATATCATTATGATCGGAATTAACTGGATGCCAGGTATTTAAAGAGGCAGACTGCGTTAAGCTCACTTGAGCCCCGTTATTACTAATAACAAAGTATAAATTACCATTGGCACGACCTTCTAGGTCACCACCTAAATTGTCAAACAATAATATTTCATCACCCAGACCTATAGCATCACCATCGTTAATTGTTGTATCTGAATTATCAACCGCATATAAACCACTACCTAACCCATTGGTTGGAGTAATACTTAACCCAAAGGTTGTACTTCCTGGTCCATCTGTACCATAGTCTACAGCACCGAAGAGATTAATAAAATCAGCAAGAGACTGTCTATCAGCAACATTATCTGCAGGACTAGTTTGTACACCGGCACTTTCATCAATTACTAATTGAATATCAGCAAATTCACTACTGCTTAAACCTGATATTGGAGTTGGATCAACTGCGATTGGACTATCTTGCGAAAAAATTAAATTTGAAGTACAAAATAATAAGACTACTAGTATTGTTTTTATCATTGGGATTCTTTTAAAAAGGTGTCGCCTTCTTTCGACCCATATTATGAGTGAAGAAAATTGACTAATCTAAGTTAATCTTGGCGCAATATATACTATTTACCAAGAATACATACATTAACAGATCTTTTTGAGCTTTTGCCTAAATTCAGATAATCGAGAAGTTTAAAAAATAAAATACCTAAAGAAAAAAACGATTTGCTAACAAAGAACTGAGTTAAAATCCAAATAAATTCTTCATTAAATTTTGACACTATTATTTTAGGCTTATTGGAATAAATTTTGCATTTCAATATGCTTTTCTATTCTTTTTCAGTGCTGATTTACTTTAGTACAGATACAAAAGCTTCATCGTAAGGTCTTCCAGATTTTGCTATTGCAAATGCTTGTTTGAGCAGTTTGTTGGCTACTGCAATTAGAGCCAGTTTCTTGCTTTTTCCTTTGTTGACGATACGCTCGTATACCTCTCGACAAGCTTTATTATGCTTACAAGCCGAAAAAGCACATAAGAACAATAAATTTCGAAGCTTTTTATTACCAACCTTACTGATTCTACTGCGTCCTCTCACACTACTGCCAGACTCTCGAATAGTAGGTGTAATACCAACATAGCTGCATAGTTGTGATGCATTTTCAAACTTTTAAAAACCATCGGTTATAACTATTAAAAACAATGCCGTCTTTAATCCTATTCCAGGAATGCTTTTAAGTAAAGTTAATTGATGTTGCTGGTCCTGTTTTACAAGTTCTAGCAGGCGTTCTTCCAATGACTTTATCTCATTATTTAAATGTTTTAAATCACGCTTTAAAGAACGATACACAAACTTTGAAACAATACCAAGAATTTCTTCTCCGTGAAGTTTATTCTTGGTTGCTGTACGTTTTTTAAGATAGCTATCTAGTAATCTAAAAAGTTGCAAACATTCGCTTTGCACATCGGTAAGAGCGGTATACAACGGAACCTCATTAATTTGCCCATACTCACAAATCGCTTTGGAATCACTTTTATCTGTCTTTACTTTGGCTAGTTTCATCTGGATAAATCGTTTTACAGATAGTGGATTTACCACAGAAACTATGTGTTTGTTTTTATAAAGAAACTGTGCAAGACGATAATGATAATAACCTGTAGCCTCCATGACTACTAATGCATTTGATGGTAATGTTTTGGAGAAATCCTTAAAACCCTGCGCATCATTTTTAAACTGATTGTGTCCGCTTTTACTACCGTAAACATCAAAGACACCTTTGCTTATGTCAATTCCAAAAGTTTCTTTATGTTTATTCATAAGAAATGATTTATGAAAGAACAAACTACTTTGCTCACAACAACTTGAAAACGAGATCTAGGTCTCACAGAACTGAACGTGATTTTAGTAGTAAAAGAGAGGGGATTATCAGTGTTGTCGAAGTCTAAAGCTTCACCGTATATACTAATCTTAATCCTCTCTTTTATTCTTTCTGGTTAATTGCTTAAATTTAATATTTTTATTAAAATGCTAACTTAAGACGTGTATAATCAGTTGCTTGATTATCCCCTACTGGGAAATTCCTTCGGAATTTCCTCTGGTTCGTTTTCTTTTGCTAACTTAGTTCTAGCCAACGCAACTAACCATACACGAACACGTTGGCAGTAATTAAAATATGAATATGAAAAAGAAACATTTAATCTTTATAGTACTTTGCATCAGCTCAATATTAACGTTTGGACAAAATTCCATCGAAGCTTACAGGTTAGATATAAAAAGATTAATTGTTGACTCTTTTGAAGAAATATGGTCTGAATTTAATTCTGAAAATATGGAAAAATACTACACAGAGGACTTCCTCCTTTTAGAAAATGGAGAAGTTTGGAATAATGACTCTATTGCAAATTATTTGGACAATACAATTCTTAAGAAACCGAATCCTAAACGAAAGAATACGGTTAAAATCATTATTTCACCAAAATAAAATAGATTATAAAAAAAATATTTTCGATTTTAAAATAAATAAAAAGCCTTATAAAATGGTTAGTAGTTCTATTGTTGTTATTTTATAGGTGATGGAAGGTTCAAATGTATACCATGACTCAGTAGATAAGTATTTTTCGCAAGCGGTAATATACCCCCTCGTGATCATTCATGATAGTTCATTTAAATCTTTAAGTGCAAAAGGTTTTGACCTTATATCTCATGACGTACTCAGAAGAAAAATCTTAAATATGCATGGGCATCAATACTCCTCAATAAAGGCGTGGGAAAATCAATATAATAGAGATATCTATTTTGATGAGATGATAAAACGATTTGATAAAGTGGAACCTTGGAGATTTGATAGAAATGGGAAATATATTATAGCAAAAATGAAGCCCAATAACTATAGAGCTCTAAAAACTGATTTAGTATACAAATCTTTAATCAAGTCGATACAAAGAGACGCAGACCAATTTTTATATTCTCAATATTTCAATATCATTGAAGAATTAGAAGAGTTGGTGTCTCAAATTGATAAAGAGGTCAATAGATTAGAGTGAATTACTCCTTTTAATGACTGAATTTACAAATAACGTAAGCCCATCAGCGAACGAAATTAAAATCCAACAAGATTTTTTATTCAATATGAATATTTTAGCAGGACTGCGCTATATGGGGTTTTTTTGCTTGTTTACGGGGTTGTGGTACCTTTAGAGTAGCGCTTCAGCGTTTTGAAAAGAAATGGCATTAATCGAAAAGGTTTGCACAAAACGGATAACATAATTAAAATACTCATTTGTATTTAAATACGTGTTTAAAACCAATTGTCAACGGAATGTCGTTAAAATGTCGTAAAAAAAACACGAGGTATTTTTGGAAATTAGAATGATAGAAGATAGTTTTGCTTAAAATTTAAATTTTGATGGATAAAATAAATTTTGGTAAAGAATTAATTAAAGTAAGAAAAACTAGGGGTTTAACACAAGCAGAAATTGCAGAAAAATGTAATGTAACAATACGCACAATTCAGAGGATTGAATCGGGAACTGTAAAACCTAGAAGTTCTACGATTAAAATTATTTCTAAATTTTTAGAAGTTGATTTTTTTGAGGTATCAAATAAAAATTCAACATTAAAAAACCATCCAAATTCATTGTCCTTAAAGGATTTTTTTAATTTTAAAACAAATGCAATAAAAAAGAGTTCAATTTTAGCTATTTCCTTTTTGTTCTTAGCTTTTACATGTATTTATTTAATGAACATCAAAGCACAATCTAACAGTCCCGAAAAGGAACAGAAATCTGGATTAAAAAGCCTCGAGAAAAAAGGTGATTTTTCTAAAGACTATGACGAATTTGAAATCGATGGGGATTTTGTGTTTGTTGCAAAAAACAATAAGCGTGGTTTGATTTCCCTAGGCGGAAAAACAATTATTCCTTGTGATTTTGATGCATTTGAAATTGAAAATAATTTTGTCTTTACCTTAAATGAAAATAAACGTGGTTTGATGAATCTAGACGGGAAAACAATTATTCCTTGTATCTATGATAGTTTTGAAGTGGAAGATGATTTTGTCTTTACTTTAAATGGCAATAAACGTGGTTTGATGAACTTATACGGAAAAGTCATTATTCCTTGTGACTTTGACAATGTAAAAATTGAGGGTGCATTTGCAATGGTTACAAAAAACGGAAAAACAAAACGAATTAAAATTTAAAACAACCGCTAAAAATAGGTAAGAATATATACTTGCTCTCGCTTCTTCTTAAAATTTTAATGGATTTTAAGCTGGGAGCCTACTTACTATATTAACTAATATACCACACAAAAATATTAGATGAGAGCTCCACCTTTACGTGAAAAATGAAGCAATAGTTCTATTTAAAAAAGATAACATCTATGAAATCAACAATTACATTATTTTTATCTGTTTGCGTGTTATTTTCTTGCACAAAACACAAGAAACCTAAGTATACAGAGTTCGAGAAGGCATATAACAGCTTTATAGAATTAGCTACAAATGAATTTGGAGCAAAATACGGAATGGCAATTGCAGTAGTAAAAGATGACGCTATAATATATGAAAATTACCTTGGGATGGCTGATGCAGATAAGGATATAAAAGTTAATAAAAACACTATGTTTTATATCGCTTCGGTTACAAAATCCTTTACAGCAATGGCTGCATTAATACTTGAATCTCAAGGGAAGCTCGATTTCAATAAATCACTTGCTGAATTTTTCCCTGAGATAAACTTCCCTCCCAAACTTAAAGCAGACAAAATTACTTTAGAACACTTCATTGTACATACTTCTGGAATAGAAAATGACCTTCTGGGTTTTCTAAAATCCGAGACTGGGCAGTACAGCACAGAGACCTTAATAAAGATATTAGAACAATATACTCAAGTAAACACAAGTGCTCCGTTTCACAAATTTCAATACACAAATCTGGGATACAATATTTTAGGAATGATTCTGGAAAGAGAGTTAGGAACAGACTGGAAGTCACTAGTTGAGAATGAAGTGTTGGAGCCTTTAAAAATGAATCATACAAGTACGAGGATGTCAACAGCCAGAAAAAAAGGCTTCGAAATTGCAAAACCACATGATCAAGTAAATGACAGTTTAGTACGTCTTTATATCGAAAAAGAAGATAATACGATGCACGCTGCTGGAGGTATCTTATCTTCCGCTCGGGATATGGCTAGATGGCTGATTGTAGAGTTGAACACGGGAAAAATTGATAAGAAACAGGTGTTTGACGCAGATTTAATTAAAAAAAGTCAAAGTGAAATAGTGCCACAGAAAAGAATGATGTTCGACTTTAAACGATTTGCTTATGGTTATGGTTGGAATATTGCCACAACACCTTTAGGTGATACAATTGTACATCATTTCGGAAGCTATAACGGTGTGCATCCTCAGTTTTCCTTTGTACCCAACGCAGGTGTTGGTGTGATTGTAATGGCCAATGAAGGAAGTATTAGTCAGTATCTTAATATGTTACTTACTGGGTATGTTTTTGATTATTTTTCAAAACGAGAGAATTTGGAGATCTATTATAAAGAAAAATTAAAAAAGTACAGTGAAAAATATGCGAAAGACCTTAAATCAGACAATGAATATATGTCTGAAATTGCAAAACGACCATGGAAGTTTGAGCTGCCTTTTGCTTCGTATGTAGGAACTTATAAAAATGATCTATTTGGAACTATCGTTGTAGAGGAAGTTGAGGAAAATAAACTAACAGTTACAATTGGTCATTTGAAGTCTAGCATGGTAACAGCGCACAGAACGAATGCCATAAGAGTTCAAATGGAGAAAAGAGGGGGGACAATTGTTCAATTTGTATTAAAAGACGGTACTCCGGAAAAAGCAATTTGGAAAGGGCAAACATTTACAAAGTAAGTCATCAAATAGCAACTTTGTACTTCGGTTTAAATAATATCAAAATATAACTTGAAAATAGCGGAAAGCGAATAACTAAGCATGCCTTGTGGTCTGATTCATAGCTAAGGGGGGGAAACAACAGTTTGGCCTTAGAGTTGAAAAGGAGAGTGACTGAGTGGGGTGTGGTGTTTTTCGTGTTTTTATTACGTAGATGGCATTTTTATGTTAAAACAAATCTAAAAGATACTTGTTAGTTGGTGGAAATTAATTAATTTTAACTTCTAAATTGAATTCTATTGCTTACTAAACTATCTATAAAAAACTACGCATTAATTAATCAATTATCTATTGATTTTTCTGCTGGATTATCTATTATCACTGGAGAAACTGGTGCAGGGAAATCCATCTTATTGGGGGCGTTAGGCTTGGTGTTAGGAAACCGAGCAGACTCTTCATCGCTTAAGAACAGCAAAGAAAAATGTGTGGTAGAAGCAAGTATGTCAATAAAAAATTATGCCTTGCACGATTTTTTTGCCCAGGTAGATTTAGATTACGATGAACATACCATTATTCGAAGAGAGATTTTACCCTCTGGAAAATCACGCGCTTTTGTAAACGATACACCTGTTACGCTAGCTGTTTTAAATCAATTAAAATTAAAACTCATTGATGTGCATTCGCAGCATCAAACCATGCAATTGTCTAATGCCGATTTTCAGTTTACGGTTTTAGATGCTTTGGCAAAAAATCAATCTAACTTACAGGCGTATAAAAAGGAATTACAGCAATACCATGTATTGCAGAATGACTTGGTCTTACTGCAAGAAAACCAGCGCGAAGCCAATAGGCAATACGACTATAATTTGCATTTATTTACCGAGTTAGAAGAGGCGAAACTCAAAGAAAATGAGCAAGAAGATTTAGAAGAGGTTGTTGATAAGCTAAACAATATCGAGGAGATTAAGTTGGGTTTATCTGAAGCCATAGAAATTTCAACACATGAAGAAATCGGACTTCAAAATCGCCTCACAGGTTTGCAGTTTAAGCTAGAAAAAATAGCCTCTTTTTCGAAAGAGTACGAGGAGTTACTTTCAAGAATTAGCAGTGTAAAAATTGAGTTGGATGATATTGTGACAGAATTGGAAGATGCCACAGAAAATGTAGATTTTAATCCGGCTGAAACTCAAAAATTAAACGATCGATTGCAGCTAATTTACAATTTACAGAAAAAGCATTCTGTAGATACGGTGGCTGAATTATTGGCTATTTATGAGGAGCTTTCAGAAAAAATAGATCAAGTAGAAAACGCCGAAGAAATTATTAATAATAAAAAAGCAGCAATAGACGAGATTGCCAACAATATTGATAAAATAGCCGATAAAATTTCGAAATCTAGAAAAGAAGTGATTCCAAATTTATCTAAAGAACTAGAGCGCTTATTAGTTGATTTAGGAATAGAAAATGCCCGTTTTTCAATAGCTGTGAACCCAACCAAAAATTATTTTGCCAATGGGAAAGACCATTTAGATTTCTTGTTTTCTGCCAATAAAGGAACCGAGTTCGGGGAACTAAAAAAGGTGGCCTCTGGAGGAGAATTATCGAGAATTATGTTGTCTATCAAGAAAGTATTATCAGAAAACACTCACCTACCCACCATTATTTTTGATGAGATAGATACCGGTGTTTCTGGTGAAGTTTCCAATAAAATTGCCTTTATTATGGAGCAAATGAGCAATAATATGCAAGTAATTGCTATTACGCATTTACCACAAATTGCTTCAAAAGGAAAAAATCATTATAAAGTTTTTAAAGAAGAAGTAAACGGCATTACCACCACGAATTTAAAGCAATTATCTGTAGATGATAGAATTAAAGAGATTGCAGAAATGTTAAGTGGCAAAGATATTTCCGATTCGGCACTCACACACGCAAAACAATTGTTGAATTAAAAAGCGCTTAAGGGATTTTTTAATTGGAATTTCATAAAATGTATTTCTATTAAATTATATTTGTCGTCTGTAAAAGATATTTTAAAGAGCTAACCTAACTCAGGCAGGCAGAAAACTAACCAGGCTAAGGCAGTCAAAAAAAACTCATAACTATATACTATGTATAATTTATTAAAAGGAAAAAAAGGAATTATTTTTGGAGCTTTAAATGAACATTCCATTGCGTGGAAAGTTGCAGAAAGAGCACATGAAGAAGGTGCCGAATTTGTATTGACTAATGCGCCCATTGCTATGAGAATGGGAGAATTGAATAAGTTGGCAGAGAAAACCGGCTCTAAAGTCATTGCTGCCGATGCAACTTCTGTAGAAGATTTAACCAAATTAATTGACCAATCTATGGAGATTTTAGGTGGAAAAATTGATTTTGTTTTGCATTCAATAGGCATGTCTGTCAATGTTAGAAAAGGAAAACATTATACCGATTCAAACTATGATTTTACCACAAAAGGTTGGGATGTGTCTGCGGTTTCTTTTCATAAACTGATGAACGTATTGTATCATAAAGATGCCATGAATCAATGGGGGAGTATTGTTGCTTTAACCTATATGGCGGCACAAAGAGTTTTTCCAGATTATAATGATATGGCAGATAATAAAGCTTATTTAGAGAGTATAGCACGTAGTTTTGGCTACTTCTTTGGAAGAGATAAAAAAGTGCGTGTAAATACCATTTCTCAATCGCCAACCCCAACAACAGCAGGAAGCGGTGTTAAAGGCTTTGATGGGTTTATTGCTTATGCAGAACAAATGTCTCCTTTAGGAAATGCAACGGCTTTAGAATGTGCAGACTACACCATTACGATGTTTTCTGATTTAACGAAAAAAGTAACCTTGCAAAACTTATTTCACGATGGAGGATTCTCCAATATGGGAGTAAGTGAAGCGGTAATGGATAAGTTTGTTGAAGAATAAACACCAACGATTTTAACTAAAAAAGCAATGAACAGGTAACGGTTCATTGCTTTTTTTTTGTTTAAATTAGCAAAAACTTAAGCAATGTTAGGTCTTAGAACAACCATTTATAAAGTGTCTCATTTAGAGGAAGCAACCATCTGGTACGGCCAAGCCTTTGAAACCAAGCCTTATTTTCTTGAAGATTTTTACGTGGGTTTCAATATTAAAGGCTATGAATTAGGTTTGTTGCCAGAAGAAAAAAACATGGAGAAGTCAGATAATATACTATCGTATTGGGGGGTAGAAAAAATAGAAAAAGTCTATGCTCGTTTGCTTACACTGGGTGCTATTGCTCACGAAAAGCCCACCAATGTTGGTGGAGGTGTGATGGTTGCTTCCGTGAAAGATCCTTGGCAAAATGTGATTGGATTTATTTACAATCCTCATTTTAAATTAGCCCAATAGCCTTGAATCTAGAAATCTCTTTTATTGTTCCCGTATATAATCGCCCGAAAGAAATAGACGAATTATTACAAAGTCTAATAAGGCAAACCGATACGCTCTTTGAAGTGGTTTTGGTGGAGGATGGTTCTTCCGAAAAATGCGATACCATTGCAGATCGCTATAAAGATCAATTAAGTATTCACTACTTTTTTAAGGAAAATAGCGGTGCTGGAGAAAGTAGAAATTTTGGGATGCAACAGGCTTCTGGGAACTATTTTATACTATTAGATTCCGATGTTTTGTTGCCAGAACACTATGTCTCTGAAGTAAAAAAAGCATTAAAAAGTAATTTTACAGAGGCTTTTGGAGGTCCCGATGCAGCACATCAAAGTTTTACTCCCTTGCAAAAAGCAATAAACTATTCGATGACTTCTGTGCTAACTACGGGTGGAATTCGCGGTAAAAATAAATCGGTGGGTACCTTTCAACCACGAAGTTTTAATTTTGGGCTTTCGCGGGTTGCATTTAACCAAACAGGAGGTTTTTCAAATTTAAAAACAGGCGAAGACATCGATTTGTGCTTTCGCCTTTGGGAGCAAGGTTTTAGTACACCTTTAATAGAAAAAGCCTTTGTATATCACAAAAGAAGAAGCAGCATTCGGGAATTTTTTTATCAAACTTTTGGCTTTGGAACCGCAAGACCCTTGTTAACTCAACGCTTCCCTAAAACAGCAAAAATCACCTATTGGTTTCCAAGCTTATTTATTATGGGTTTAGAGCTAAGTATATGGTTCGCTATTTTTGGTTTTTGGCCATTGTTGTATTTTTACGCAGCTTACCTTACTTTAATTTTCTTTGATTCGCTCTTTCAAAACAAAAGTGTCTATGTTGCTTTTTTAAGTATTTTCACTTCTTTAACACAGTTTTTAGGCTACGGATTGGGTTTTTTGACTTCGATATTTTGCAAAAAATAAGGCAATAAGGAAGTGCATGAACAGGCTGTTTTACCTTATCCAATGACCCGTTCAAACGGGTTTTTTTAATCACTAATAAAGAGTGTTTAAAGTTTTTAGCTGCAAATCATTGAATTCGTTTGCTTGGGTTTTTAAGTGTATCGTTTTGGTTTCATTAGGCAATAGATCAAAGAAATTGTCATTAAAATGCCCGTTGTTCTTTGAGAATAAAAAAACATCTTTTTGTAGCACCCTACTTTTTAATGCAATAGAAAACCCGTTGGTTGTTTTGGTTATTACGCGCTCAATATTGTCTTTAGCGAGGTTTAATCCTTTGGGTTTTACAAAGTATAAACAGGATTTTTGTTCATTAAATTCTGTGACTAATAGCGTTGATTTTCTGTCGATATTTGCTAAGGGAAATTGATTAAATATTTGACTACTATTCGCTAAAACCGTAATTTTTTCTGAATGAGACCAGATTTCTTTGCCATAAAAATCGATTATTTTTAGTTTTAAATTTCCTTTTAAGTCTTTAAAAGTATCGTTAATAAGAAAGGTTTTTACACTGTCTTTTTTACGTATTGAAGAAATTAAAACATTTTCAAAAGCTTTTTTTGCTTTGTATTGCAATGCTTTCCAGTGGCCAAAATAATCGATGCTCGACCAAGAAATGGCTGGCCAACAATCATTTAATTGCCAATATAGGCTGCCCATATTATAAGGTTTTGCTCTTCTGTGCGCTTCAATTCCCATCACTATACCTTTGGCTTGTAATAACTGACTGATATAAACATAGTCTTCATCATTGGTAGGAATGTTATAATCGCGTTTCATATATTCATCAATCAAATCAAACCCTCTGGCATGTTTTTGATGGGATGTAATGGCCGCCGTTTTTATCTGTACGCTATCCTGTTGATTGATGAATTGGATCGTTTTATAGCTTGGAAACGATTGAAATCCGAACTCGCTCATAAATCGAGGAACACTTTTTTGAAAATGTTCAAAGGGAGCCGCATCGTGCCAAACCCACCAATCGTGTGCATCACCCTCAAATTCATACTTGGGGTTTCCGCGTCCGTATTTTGGGGAAGTTTCCCAATAATCGGTTTCACTAAATTCTTTGACCGCCTGAGGTAAAAGCGTATCAAAAACCGCTAGATAATCAGCCCATATTTCTTGTTTTTCTTTTTTGGTTCTATCGGCTTGCCATCCCCAACGTTTCCAGCCTTCGCTATTTTCGTTATTACCACACCACAAGGCAATAGAAGCGTGATTTTGTAGTCTTTTTACTTGTTGTTCTACCTCCTCTTTTACGTTTTCTAAGAAGTCAATATCTCCGGGATACATAGCACAAGCAAACATAAAGTCCTGCCATATTAGAATCCCTTTTTCATCGCACAACTTATAAAAAAGATCTTTTTCATAAATCCCTCCTCCCCAAACCCGAAGCATGTTCATGTTAGAAGTCACCACATCAGACAGCAGTTTTTCGTAGTGTTGGTTGCTTACTTTATTCTGAAAACTATGTTGGGGAATATAATTGGCCCCTTTCATATAGACAGGTTTTCCATTCAATTCAAAGTAAAAGGATTCACCAATAGTATCTTTATTCGTAATGAGTTTTATGGTTCTAATTCCTTTTTTAATTGATTTTTCATCCTTTATTTTACCCTCTGAAATGAGTTTAAAATTAAAATGATACAAATAGGGACTTCCTAAATTGTGAGTCCACCACAACTTGGGATTTTTAATTTCGATGGGAACTTTATAGGTATGCTTGCCTTTTTTTACAGAAATAGTCGAAGAAATAACTTGTCTGTTAATATTTGTAAAAAGATTTACGCTTTTGTTCGCGGTACTTTCTATCGTGATTTCAACAGATAATAGGGCCTTTTCTTTATTAATTTCTTCTTGTTTGATAAAAATATTTTCAAATTTTAAATTATCCCAAGCCTTTAAAGTGATGGGTTTCCAAATTCCTAAAGTGTTTAGTTTCGGTCCCCAATCCCAGCCATATTGAAACTGGGCTTTTCTGGTATATACCCGATTCCCTTCAGGTAATTTATAGGGGCTTTTTGCAACTTTGACGTTTTCAATTGAATCTGTGTTTTTAAATATAATCTGCAATTCATTTTGAGTTTTGGCGAGTGTTTTAATATCAAATACATAGCTTCGAAAGGCATTATTGGTGGAAGAAATTTCAGACCCATTTAGATAAATAGTTGCGTACGTGTCTAGCCCATTAAAAGTGAGGTTAATATGTTGCTTTTTTAAGACCTCTTCTCTTAGTTTAAAGGTGGTTTTATATATCCATTCTTTTTTAGAAACCCATTGCACTTTTTCTTCATTGGTATTTATAAAGGGATCTTCTATTATTTTATGCGCTAATAAATCAGTGAAAACATTTCCAGGCACCGTGGCTGTTTTCCAACCTAAGGTATCAAGCCCTTTAAATTTCCAGTCTTTATTTATTTCCATGGAAACTGGAATCGCTCTTTCTAAGGGATTACACGCAAAAAAAAGCAGTAAAAATAAACCTAAAACAATTTTATGCATGTTTAATTATTTTTAAAATTTCTTTTATTTCGGGGATATAAGATGCTGTTTGAATAGGGGCATCAAAATAGGAATTAGGGTTCAACTTGCTTAGGGGTCTAGACGCTGAAGTGTGAATTTCTTGAAAACCAGCTTCTTTAAACAGCAGGACATTTTTTGAATGGATGCCGCTTCCTGGAATAATAATAAGTTTGTTTTTTGCGAGCTGTTGCAAGGCGATTAACAGGGTAATTCCTTGAGTCGCGTTCTCTTTTTGGCCTGAAGTTAATAACCTATTAACACCCAAGTGAATTAATTGTTTCAGTGCTTCTTTTGCATTGGGCACTTCATCGAAGGCTCTATGAAAAGTGAAGGATAATGGCTTTGAAAGTTCCAAGAGTTCTTTGGTTCTTTGTAGGTTAATAGAATGATCTGCATTTAAAACGCCAGAGACAATTCCTTTAAAACCGAGTTCTTTACAAAGACTTATATTTTGTTTCATGACTTCAAATTCAATCTTAGAATAAACGAAATTTCCAGCTCGTGGTCTAATTAAAACAAAGGCATCAATCTGAAGTTGTTTTGAAATCTCTTTTAATACGCCATAGGAAGGAGTAATGCCTCCAAGAGATAATTCGCTACAAATTTCTATTCGATGAGCGCCCGCCTCTTGCGCGTTTAATGCCGATTGAACCGAGTTTGCACAGATTTCTAGTTTCATTATTCTACAATTAGTTCATCAATAAAGGTCCAAGCTTTGTGTTCAGCGCCTTGTTTTCCTTCGGGGATCGTCCCATAATTTGGAATTCTTATTCTTAAAATCTCGGTGCTTCGATGTTTAAACCTCTGATTGAATTTTACCGTTAATTCACTTGAGTTTTCAATGTCAAAGTTTTCAAAATTCTTACCGTCAAAACTAATCAAAACATTTTTTGGAGCATAGATCCATTGCCCATTTCCGTTGTAAAATCGAGTCGAAATTTTGTTAATCGCTGTGGGCTCATTAAAGTGAATCGTAATTTCTACATCCTCACCAGAAAAACCTAACCATTCTTTATCGCCATACCTCTTATTACTTCCTGAAATCCCATTAATTAGGGCTTGTTTTCCGCCTGCATTATAGGCTTTGTTGGGAGGTGTGTTCAATAGGATGTCTTTACCTACCGCTTTGTGAAGCTGGATCTTTTGATCGAAAGCACGGCCCAATTGGGTTCCTTGTGCATTAAAAACAGCGGCTTTAATGGTCATGCTGCTATCAACGTGAATGGGATTCTTATATAAATGAGAGGTGCTATTTGGTTTTGAATGGTCTGTGGTAAATAGGATGTTTTTCCCCAATGTATTGGAGGTTAATTGATAGCTTACTGAAGTATCTTTAGTACGTAATTCGCCTTTTATATCGTACAGGTGATTTGCATAATTCACCTTTAAAAAGTCTAAACGTTGGTTGAAGTGCTCTAAACGATCTATAAAATCGGGATAGTTTTTTTGACTCGGTTCGGTCCAAACAACTTCGCTTAGGGCAATCATTCTGGGTAATGCCATATACTCAACTTTTTCGGGTGTTGAGAGATACTCTGTCCAAATATTTCCTTGAGCGCCTAAAACATAGCGAGCCTCTTCTTTGCTTAATTCTTCGGGAACGGGATTAAAATGGTATACTTTTTCTAAAGGAAGATATCCTCCAATGGCCAAAGGTTCATTTTCGTTGTCGGATTGATAGTGGTCAAAGTAACAATAAGCGTTCGGAGTTAGAATAACTGGGTGTTTTTGTTTTGCTGCTTCAATGGCTCCCTTGTTGCCTCTCCAAGACATTACTGTGGCATTTGGCGCAAGACCACCTTCTAAAATTTCATCCCAACCAATGAGTTGTTTTCCCTTGGAATTAATATATTTTTCCATTCTAGTAATAAAATAACTCTGTAAGCCGTTTTCATCTTTTAAACCTTCTTTTTTGATGAGGTGCTGACAATGAGCGCAGTTTTTCCACCTAGTCTTTGGGGCTTCATCGCCACCAATATGAATATATTTACCCGGAAATAATTCAACCACTTCATCAATTACATCTTCTAGAAATTGAAAGGTGGTTTCTTTGGGGCAATAAATATCATCAAAAACACCCCAAGTGGTGGCCACGTTAATTTGTTTTCCGGTGCAACCTAATTCGGGATACGCGCCAATGGCAGCTTGCGAATGACCCGGCATTTCAATTTCCGGAATAATAGTAACTTGCCTAACTAAGGCATAGCGAACAAGTTCTTTTATTTCTTCTTGGGTATAGAATCCGCCATATTTTTTACCGTCGAACTTCTGCGGTTGATCTGAATAATGACCCATTAAGGTTTCGTTTCTATACGCTGCAATTTCTTGTAGTTTTGGGTATTTTTTAATCTCGATCCTCCATCCTTGGTCTTCTGTTAAATGCCAATGAAAGGTGTTCATTTTAAGCATCGCAATAAGATCTATATATTTTTTTATAAAGGATACCGAAAAGAAATGCCGGGCAACATCCAAATGCATTCCTCTATAGGCAAATTGAGGAGCATCCTTAATAACCAAACATTGGATAGCTATTTTTTTGGAATTGCTTTCAATGGGTAATAATTGCAGTAAGCTTTGAACCCCATAAAAGGCTCCTTTTGATGTTTTTGCAAGGATAAAAATGTTATTTTCTTCGATGCGCAAAGAATATCCTTCTTTATTGGTAATCGTAGAATCTATTTTAAAAAGTATTTTTTTTTGATTTTTTTTGTCTAAAAGGGTAAGGTTATAAGATTCTTTTAGATACGCTGTAAGGTAGTTCGCAACCTTTAGCATACTGCTGTCTGCTTGAATTTCTACATTATCATCAAAAACAAAAAAACCTGGATCAATTCGTTGCATTAGCGGTTTCGGAATGATATTCGGTACTACAGGAACTGTGGTTTTATTGCTACAATTGAAAAACAGCAAAATAAAAAAGAGTGGAAAGTAATGATGGATTTTCATTTTCTGTTATATTTGAGACGAATTTAATCATCTATTTTAATGAAACTTAAATTTTTCTCTCTTTTTATTACATTTTCTGTAATTTTCAGTTGTCAAGATTCCCCAAGAACTACTACGCTTAAAACAGAAAGCTTAGGAGCGTATGTAAATCCGTTTATTGGAACAGGGGGGCATGGCCATACGTTTCCTGGGGCAACCATGCCTTTTGGGATGATGCAATTATCTCCAGATACCCGGTTAGATGGTTGGGACGGGTGTTCTGGCTATCATTATTCTGATGACCAAATTTACGGATTTTCACATACACATTTAAGCGGTACAGGTGTCTCTGATTATGGAGATATTTTATTAATGCCCACCAATACCTTGGTGTTTAATAATGGTGCGGATGGAAATAATGGGTATAGTTCGAAATTTTCCCATGACAAAGAAGTAGCTACTCCGGGATATTATAAGGTGCATTTAGATGATACCAAAATTGATGTAGAACTCACCGTTTCTAAGCGAAGTGGAATGCATCAATACAGTTTTGAGAAAGGACAAAAACAAGTGGTAATTCTTGATTTAGCCCATAGAGATGAGGTTTTAGAGGCTAAATTGGCAGTTAATTCAAACACTGAAATTTCTGGATATCGCTTTTCAAAAGCTTGGGCAACAGACCAACGATTGTATTTCGATATGGTGTTTTCAAAACCATTTACAAAAGTGACCTTTTTAGACAATAAAAAGGAAGGTAAAAAAGTAAAGGCTGCTTTTGAGTTTGATGAAACCTTGGGAAATATCCTTGAAATTACCGTTGGTATTTCTCCCGTAGACGAAAAAGGGGCTCAGAATAATTGGGAACAAGAAATTGGAAACAAATCTTTTCAAGAAGTAAAACGGGTAGTACAAGAAACTTGGGAAAAACAATTAGGGAAAATAGTAGTAACAGATGCCAATGAAGAAAATAAAAGCATTTTTTATTCCGCTCTTTATCATACGATGATTGCACCAAACCTCTATCAGGATGTAGATGGTAGATATCGGGGAATGGATTTAAACATTCATAAAAAAAAGGATTTTGAGTATTATACGGTATTCTCATTATGGGATACCTATCGAGCTGCACATCCTTTATATACCCTTATAGAACAAGAAAGAACCAACGATTTTATCAATACTTTTTTAGCAAAATATGAAGAAGGGGGCATTTTGCCTATTTGGGATTTATCGGGCAATTATACGGGGTGTATGATTGGTTATCACGCTGTTCCTGTAATTGTAGATGCCTATGTAAAAGGGATTCGAGATTATGATGTTGAAAAAGCATTTAAGGCGATAAAGCATTCTGCAACCCGTGATAAATTGGGATTGGATTCTTATAAAAATTTAGGCTTTATTCCTGTTGAAAAAGAATCGGAATCGGTTTCTAAAACTTTGGAATATGCCTATGACGATTGGACCATTGCCCAAATGGCAAAAGACTTGGGGAAAGAAAATGAGTATAAAACCTATATAGAAAGAGCACAAAATTATAAGAATATTTATGATCCCACATCTCAATTTATGAGAGGACGTTTTAGGAATACCTGGTTTTCTCCTTTTGATCCGTACGAAGTGAACTTTAATTATACAGAGGCTAACTCTTGGCAATACAGTTTTTACGTGCCGCAAGATATTTCTGGGTTTATAGATTTATTAGAGGGGAAAGATCAGTTAGAAAATCAGTTGGACAAATTGTTTACGGCTAATAAGAAAACTTCGGGAAGAGACCAAGTAGATATTACGGGATTAATTGGGCAATATGCGCATGGCAATGAGCCTAGTCACCATATGGCTTATTTGTATAATTTCGTAAACAAACCCTACAAAACCCAAGAAAAAGTACATCAAATTCTAACACAATTATATAAAAACACCCCAGAAGGAATTTCTGGAAACGAAGATTGCGGACAAATGAGTGCTTGGTTTGTTTTGAGCTCTTTGGGCTTTTATCCGGTAACACCAGGATCTAATGAGTATATTATTGGATCTCCACTTTTTAAAAATGCAACGATTCATTTAGAAAACGGAAAGCAATTCAACATACAATCAAACAATTTGTCAGAGAAAAATATCTATATAAAATCGGCAAGATTAAATGGGGAAAAGTATCTAAAATCATTGCTAACACATCAAGATATTATAAAGGGAGGAACGCTGGTTTTTGAAATGACTAATTCTCCTTCTAGCTGGGGAACAGCCGATGAAAATATTCCAACCACGAGCATTAAAGAACATTTAATTGTGCCAGCTCCCTTTATTAAAAAGGGTGAAATTGCCTTTAAAGGAAGTACAGAAGTTGCCTTAAGTTCGGTGGATAAATCGGCTATAATTTATTATTCTTTAGGAGATGGTTTTAAAGAATACCAGCAGCCGTTTGTAATTTCAGAGAAAAGTACTTTAGAGGTATATGCAGAAAAAAACAACACCAAAAGTGCTATGATTATCACCGATTTTTATAAAATTGATCCCAATAGAAAGGTGGAGATAAAAACCAATTATGCCAATCAGTATAACGCTGGCGGACCAAATGCATTGATCGATGGCATTGTGGGAACTGAAGATTTTAGAACGGGAACTTGGCAAGGGTATTTTGATGTAGATCTCGTGGCTGTGGTAGACTTGGGAAGTGAAAAAAAGATAGAGGAAATTTCTGTTGGTTTTTTGCAGGATCAGCGCAGTTGGATCTTTTATCCTACAGAAGTACGCTGTCTATTTTCTACTGATGGCATTACTTTTAGGAGTCTTGAAAAAGGGTTAATAAAATATCCCACGGTAGAATCTGAAAAGATTGAAATAAAAAGGGTGAAATTTAATGGTTTAGATAAAAAGTATCGATATATAAAAATCATTGCAAAAAAACTAGGAACGCTTCCAGAATGGCATATAGGTTTTAAAGATGATGGCAGAAGTTGGTTGTTTATCGACGAAATTCAAATAAAATAAAGAAGATATGATGAAACGTAGAAATTTTATAAAAAAGGCTTCGGTAACGGGTTTTGGTTTGGTAGCAACTTCTGCAGCACTGTTGAGTTGTGAGAATGATTCAAAAGAAAAAAAACCAGGAGGACTAGCAGCAATATCTGTAAAGCCTTTAGTGATTGCCACTTGGAATACCGCTTTGGCCGTTGAAACCGCCGCAAAAGTATTACAAAATGGCGGTTCGGCTTTAGATGCTGTAGAGCAAGGCTGTAGAATTGAAGAGGCCAATGAAAAGGGGCAATCTGTAGGAAAAGGCGGCTTGCCAGACAGGGATGGAGACGTAACGCTAGACGCCTGTATTATGAATGACAAAGGAGATTATGGGGCAGTTTTATGCGTAAAAAACATAAAACATGCAATTTCTGTTGCCAGAAAAGTCATGGAAGATACCCCACACGTAATGTTAGCAGGAGAAGGAGCGGAGAAATTTGCGGTAGAAAAAGGATTTGAAAGAGAGGATTTATTAACCGAATCCTCTAAAAAGGCTTGGGAGAAATGGAAAAAAACTTCAGAATATAAACCAATTATCAATATCGAAAACCACGATACTATTGGCATGCTTGCCGTAGACAATGAAGGAAATATTTCTGGCGCTTGTACCACTAGTGGATTGGCGTATAAAATGGCGGGTAGAGTAGGAGATTCCCCTATTATTGGAGGAGGTTTGTTTGTTGATAATGAAATTGGAGGAGCCTCTGCAACCGGCTTAGGAGAAGAAGTTTTAAAAACCGTAGGCAGCTTTTTAATTGTAGAATTAATGCGCCAAGGGAAGAGTCCGCAAGAAGCTTGTGAAGAAGCCATTGGGCGAATCGTAAATAAACCAAACAGTAATTTCGATAATTTTCAAGTAGGATATATCGCGGTAAACAAACAAGGGGAAACGGGGGCGTACTCCATTCACGAGTGGTTTAGCTATAATGTATTTAAAGACGGAGAAAACAAAAACATTCAATCAGATTATTTTAACAAAGCATAACAATGTCGGCAAGATCAACAAACAAATCATACAGAAGTGCCTTTATTTTTTTAACCACCTTATTCTTTCTTTGGGGATTTATCACTGTTTTAGTAGACAGTTTAGTGCCTAGGTTAAAAGATGTTTTTGAAATGTCTTATGCAAAAACCGTTTTAGTGCAATTTGCCTTTTTCTTGGCGTTCTTTGTTTTTTCGTTACCTGCGGGTTATCTTTTATCGAAAATTGGGTATAAAAAAGGCATTATTTTAGGTTTAATGACCATGGCTGTGGGCTGTTTGTTGTTTTACCCAGCAGCAGAGTACCGAACATTTCCTGTGTTTTTAATTGGCTATTTTACCTTGGCAGGCGGAATTACTATTTTGCAAGTGGCTGCAAATCCGTATGTTGCTTTATTGGGAAGTGAGGAAGGCGCTTCGAGCAGGTTAAATTTATCACAAGCCTTTAATTCCTTGGGAACCACTATAGCTCCTGTTGTGGGTGCCTTGTTTTTGTTGAGTGATTCGGTAAAAACATCTCAAGAAATTACGCTTTTAACTGAGGTAGAAAAAGGGACTTATCTAGCGGCTGAAGCAGCAACCGTTCAAACGCCCTTTTTATTTATTGCGCTATTTATAGGAATTTTAGCCTTGCTATTTTCATTTATAAAATTACCCAAGTTATTACAAGACAGTCCTAAAGGAGGCTATCTCTCTTTATTAAAAAACAACACATTATTGATGGGCGCCTTAGGTATTTTTGTGTATGTAGGTGCTGAAGTAGCTATTGGAAGCTTTTTAGTGAATTATTTTTTTGAGATGAATTTGGCACCTATTGTTGCCCAAAATGAAACGATGATGAAAATTGCCAATACCATAGCAAGTACCTTTAATAAAACATTTACCGATGCCGATCCAAAGTCATTACTAGGAATTTTTGTTGTTTTCTATTGGGGTGGCGCAATGATTGGGCGTTTTATTGGGGCGTATTTAACAAGGATACTACTACCCGGAAAAGTATTAGCTATTTTTGCAAGTTTGGCCATTGGTATGATTTTTATTTCAATTTCAACCACAGGATTGCTTGCGATGTGGTCAATTTTAGCGGTCGGATTATTTAATTCTATAATGTTTCCAACCATTTTCACTTTAAGTTTAGAAGGCTTAGGAGACCTAAAAGCACAAGCCTCTGGTTTGTTGTGTATGGCCATTGTGGGTGGAGCAATTATTCCCTTTATTTTTGGCAGCTTAATTGATGGTTTCGGATTTAAAAAAGCCTTTCTATTAACCATCGCATGCTATGCCTATATTTTGTTTTTTGGGAGGTTTAAGTGGCAGAATCGCAGTTCTATTACTCGTTAAATAGCACTTATAGGTGTAAAACTACCTAGCTTGAAAGTGCTATACTGCTTTTGTATACTTGGCTGATCTTGCAACAAACATGAGAGGATTGTTAAGAATTTCTTTGAGTCATTTAACCAAACAAGACTTCATAATACCCAAAAAGGAAGTATAGAACTCAATTTATTTTCCTCTAAGGTCTTTGGCTGCAATACCAAATCTTTTAAGAAATACCTTATTAAAATAAGACCTACTGGTTAAACCCACATGAAAGATGACGTCATTTAACGTTGCATATTTCTTATGAATGATATATTCATAGGCTTTTAATAAACGTAATTCTAAAATAAGCTTTCCTGGGGTTAAATTGGCTTTAGACTTTAGGATAAGTGTTAATTGTTGTTGTGAGTACCCGCATTGTTCTGATAAGGATCTAACATTAAAGTCAAAATCGGCAAGATTATCAAGTATAATTTGGTTTATCTTTTTCATTAGTTCTGAATAAGATCCATTAAAACTTATAGAATCTTCCGCTATGCTTCTTAAGCTTTCTGTATAGACAGAATTTTCTAGTAAATCGTCTATTTTTGTTAAAATTTCTTCATTTGTAAAAGGCTTAAAAAGATAGTCTTTTATTTCAAGTGTTGAATTATTTTGAGCAATAGTCTTTCGTGGCGTTTCGGAAATAATAATAATTGGGGTGCTTGTATACCTTTCTATTTGATATAAAGCAGATTTAAATGTAAGACCATTTACCAGAGGTGTTTTATTATTGAAAATAACGAGATGAAACTGTTGAAGTTTTGCGATGCTTAAGCCTTGTGATTCATTGGAAGAAAAGGTGCAGTCTAGTCTTATGTCTAATAAGTCTTTTAAATAAGTTATCATTTGAATATTGGGCTCAATAATCAATGCTTTTGGTAGATGATTTTCAATTTTCGTTTTCTGTTTAGTTTTTTGTTTGAGGTCTATAGATTTATACGTTGGTTTGTCTAAACGAAGGATTGATTCGTGTTTGTCTATCTGTAAAGGGATATAAACCTTAAAAAGGCTTCCAACGCCTTCTTTACTTTTTACTTCAATACTTCCATTCATCGCAGTCACGAGTTTCTGCACTAAAGAAAGACCCATGCCAAAACC
>Ga0307488_10000376_pt1 | contig 36060 bp, 27 predicted proteins | sample SB02metaG_FD_202248 | JGI IMG/M metagenome (GOLD analysis project Ga0307488, IMG submission 202248) | Sea-ice brine microbial communities from Beaufort Sea near Barrow, Alaska, United States - SB 0.2 | ecosystem: Environmental > Aquatic > Marine > Coastal | place: USA: Alaska | collected...
CAAACATACATCAAAATTGGCTTTCCTCAAATTTCAGAAATATTTTTTTAGATTTATAAAATTTTGTAGTTTGTTAACGCTACAATTGTAGTCAAATTCTTATTTTTGATTTATTTTTTATTAATTTTTATTAATTTTCACACAGTAAGTAAAAAGAAATGGGTTTATTAAGAACACTACTTATTCTTGTAATTGCATATTACGGATTTAAATTTTTGGCTAAATTTTTTGCACCTTTTTTAGTGAAAAAAATGGCAGAAAAAATGCAGCAAAAAGCAAAAGAAGCCAGCAATCAAAATCAACAACAACAGCAACCTGAAGTAAGGGAAGGAGAAACTATTATCGATAGCGCTCCCGAAAACAAGTCGCGCACTAAGAATTCTTTAGGGGATTACGTGGATTTTGAAGAAATAGATTGATATGAAAATAAATAGATTTCTACCCTATGTCGTGGCAATAATCATATTTATTGCTGCGGCGGTTATTTATTTTCATCCTGTTTTAAAGGGCGAAAAAATAGCGCAATCAGACATTACTCAGTTTAGAGGAATGTCTAAAGAAATTGTAGATTACAGAGTAGAAAAACAGACAGAACCTTATTGGACCAATGCGGCGTTTAGCGGAATGCCAGCGTATCAAGTAAGTGCTTATTACCCAAATGACTTTGTAAGAAGTCTGGATCAGGTGATTCGGTTTTTACCCAGGCCTGCAGATTATGTTTTCTTATATTTTTTCGGTTTTTTTCTGTTAATGATTTCTTTAAAAGTTCCTTGGAAACTTTCCATTTTAGGGGCATTGTGCTTCGGTTTTTCAACCTATCTAATCATTATTTTTGTTCCGGGTCACAATGCAAAAGCACATGCAATTGGTTATATGCCTATTGTGTTGGCGGGTGTTTTATGGGTCTTTCAAAAACGATATCTATTAGGTTTTGTGGTTACGGGCTTTGCGATGGCTTTAGAAGTGTATACAAATCATCCTCAGATGACCTATTATTTGGGTTTCTGTTTGCTGATTTTAGGATTGGTAGAATTTATAGAGGCAATAAAGAAGAAAACAACACCTATTTTTATAAAACAATCTCTTGTAATTGTGGCAGCGTTAGTTTTGGGAATTGGGGCTAATTCTTCGCGTTTATTGGCCATGAAAGAATATGCAGATTTTAGTACACGGGGAACCTCTGAATTAACAATTCAGCCAGATGGGAGTCAAAAAATAGCATCTTCAGGCTTAGATAAAGCATATATTACCGAGTACAGTTATGGCATTCCCGAAACCTTAAATTTATTAATCCCGCGCTTTATGGGTGGCGGAACGGTTGAGCAATTAGGAGAAGATTCCAATACCTTTAGCTTTTTAGAAAATAAAATTGGCAAGCCTCAAGCAAAGGGTTTTACCGAGCAGGTATATACTTATTGGGGTAATCAGCCCATTGTAGAAGCACCTGCTTATATTGGAGCCGTGCTTCTTTTCTTGTTTTTTCTTGGTATTTATTTAGTAAAAGGACCCTTAAAACATTGGTTAGTGGCTGCCACTATTTTTTCTATCGTGATGAGTTGGGGAAAGAATTTTGATGTGACTACCAATTTTTTTATTAATTACGTCCCTCTGTATAACAAGTTTAGAGCGGTTTCATCTATACAGGTCATCGCCGAATTATGCGTTCCTATTTTGGCTGTTTTAGGATTGAAGTCTTTCTTTTCTAACGAAATTTTATCCAAAGAAAAGAAAAAGGCACTTCAAAATGCATTTTATATTGTGGGGGGTATTGCACTATTTTTCACCTTGTTTGGAACCAGCTTGTTCGCTTTTGAAGGTCTTAGAGATGCACAATATCTAAACATGGAAAGCCAGTATAATTTAAAGGGCTTGTTAAGCGCAGTCATCGAAGACAGAAAAGAAATGTTATTTGCCGACAGCTTGCGCTCACTTATTTTAATTGGAATTGCTTTTGTTCTTTTGTGGTTTTTACTTACAAAAAAAATAAAACAAACACCAGTTATTTTTGCCTTAGGCGTTTTAATTTTATTTGATCTAGTTTCGGTAGATAAGCGGTATGTAAATGAAGATGATTTTAAATCTGCTAGAAACGTGGAGCAACCATTTACCGCTTCAGCGGCCGATAAGGTAATCATGCAAGATAAAGGCAATTATAGGGTTGCAAATTTCACTGGAAATCCTATGCAAGATGGCCGAACTTCTTATTTTCATCAATCGATTGGGGGGTATCATGCCGCAAAAATGAGGCGATATCAAGAATTATTTGATTATCAAATTTCCAATAACAATTTGGAAGTGCTAAACATGTTAAACACCAAATATTTTATTATTTCTGATGAAAATGATGCTGAGCAAGTACAACAAAACCCAGAGACAAATGGAAGTGCTTGGTTTGTAAATCAAATGCATTATGTGCATTCTGCAGATGAAGAAATAAGGGCTTTAGATTCGTTGCAAACAAAAAATGAAGCAGTCATCAACACCTTTGGGAAGTACGCTGCCAGTTTATTTAGTGAGATTGGAGAAAACATTGAAAAAGATTCAACGGCAACAATTTCGCTTATAAAAAATGAGTTGACTACCTTGAGCTATCAATCAAATGCAGTAAAAGATCAGTTTGCTGTATTTTCAGAAATCTATTATCGAGATGGTTGGAATGCATATATAGATGGAAAATTAACCTCACATTATCGCGTGAATTATGTGTTGCGCGGAATGGTGATTCCTGCGGGAACACATCTGATAACCTTCATTTTTGAACCAAACGTTATCGAGCAAGGAAGTAGAATTACGTTAATTTCTTATGCGTTTTTATTCTTGATTCCCGTTGGTTGGTTTTTTATAAATAAAAGAAAACGAAATGTTTAAAAAATTGCATATAAAGAGGTTCGAGAAAACATTAAATTTTTTACAAAAGGTTATACCGGCGCCGGCTGTTATTTTGGATTTAGGGATTAGAAATTCTTTTTCTGTAATTATGGAAGAAAATGGATATACGGTAATTAATACTTGTGGAGAAGATTTGGACTTGCTTCCTGAAATTGTAAAAAAGCACAAAGTAGATGCCGTTACTGCCTTCGAAATTTTTGAGCATTTAATTGCTCCTTTTAATGTTTTACGTCAAATTGAATCCACAAAGTTAATAGCAACGATTCCTTTGAATCTGTGGTTTGCAAAGGCATACAGAAGTAAAACAGATATGTGGGATAGACATTATCATGAATTTGAAGATTGGCAATTTGATTGGTTATTAGAAAAATCAGGTTGGGAAATAAAGGAATCGTTAAAGTGGACAAGCCCGATTAATAAAATTGGATTTAGACCCGTTTTAAGAATATTTACGCCCAGATATTACGCCATATATGCTACAAAACTCAAATAAGCTTTGAAAATTGGAATGATATTAGATAGCAATTTTCCACCAGACCCTAGGGTGGAAAATGAAGCAATCGAATTAATAAATGCGGGACATGATGTGTTCCTTTTTTGTTTAACCTATGAAAATGAGGTAGTAAATGAAGAAATAAATGGAATAAAAGTTAAAAGATATTTATCAAATAAACTGGAATATAAATTATCGGCATTGGCATACACAATTCCTTTGTATTCGTGGATTATGGAAAAAAAAATCCATGAGTTTTTGGTTGGAAATAACATAGAAGCAATTCATATTCATGATATTAGAATTGCCGAAGCTGTTTTCTTTGCAAATAAGAAAATAAAGCTCCCAACCGTTCTAGACTTGCATGATAATATGCCTGAAGTGATTAAATTATATCCACATCTACAAAAATTTCCGGGGAAGTATTTAATCTCTCCAAAAAAATGGAAAAAGAAAGAAGAGGAATTTATACATAAAGCAACAAAAATCATTACCGTTTCACAGGAGTTTATTAATGAAGTGGTTTCGCGAACAAAAATTGAGGCGACAAAAATAGTTTTAGTTCCAAATACAATTCGAAAAGGGTTTTATGAGAACGTGAAATTTGATGATGAAATTTTGAGTAACTATAAGAATAGTTTTGTGATTTTGTATCTAGGAGATACTCATTTGCGCAGAGGTTTGCAAACTGCGATACATTCTATAAAAAAATTATCAAAAGAAGTTGAAAACATAAAACTAGTTATCGTTGGCAAAAACACAACAGATGCAGTCTTAAAACAACAGGTAAAAGAGTTCAATATTGAAAAATTTGTTGATTTTGAGGGCTGGAAGCATGTTGATTTGTTTCCCAGTTATATTCGAGCAAGTTCAGTTTGTATTTCTCCGTTGCACCGTAATATGCAGCATGATGTTGCGTATGCGAATAAAATTTTTCAATATATGAGTTTTGGAAAGCCTTTATTAGTAAGCGATGCAATTGCTCAAAAGAATTTAATAGAAAAAGTCTCTTGCGGGTTTGTGCATAAAGAAAGAGATTATGAGGATTTTTCTTTGAAAATTTTAAAATTATTTAGGGATAAAGAGCTAAGAAATACATTGGGAGAAAACGGAAAGTATTTTGTTCGAAACGAATTTTTATGGGAACACACTTCTAAACATTTAATTGAATTGTATAAGAACCTAAGTATTTGAAAGTCTTAATTATTACATATTATTGGCCGCCTGCAGGAGGTCCCGGAGTTCAACGTTGGTTGAAGTTTGTGAAATACTTACAAGAATTTGGCATAGAACCCGTTGTGTATACCGTAGACAATCCGCAATATCCAATTACCGATGTTTCGTTGGAAAAGGAGGTGCCCAAAAATATAGAGATTTTGCGTCATCCCATTTGGGAACCTAATAATTTTTTGTCATTTTTTAAAAAAAATAAGCAAGAAAGTGCTGGATTTTTACAATCAAATCCCAGCTTTTTTGGCAAAATTTTACAATATATTAGAGCAAATTATTTTATTCCCGATGCACGTAAATTTTGGGTAAAGCCTTCAGTGAAATTTGTGGAGAACTATTTGTTAGAAAATAACATAGATGCCATCATCACTTCTGGACCACCACATAGTTTACACTTAATAGGCTTGCAATTAAAACAGAAAACAGGGATAACATGGATTTCAGATTTTAGAGACCCTTGGACAGAGATTGATTATTTTCATCAACTTCCATTAACTAAAAAAGCCATTATAAAACATAAGAATTTAGAGCGTAGTGTGTTGCGAGAATCTAACGCTGTTTTGGTGGTTGGTAAAACCATGAAAGAGAACTATCGAGGATATAATAAACAGATATATGTACTAACTAATGGTTTTGATGCCGAAATTTTATCGGAACCAAAATCATTAGATGCAAAATTTACCATCACACATGTAGGCTTGATGAATGCCGATAGAAACCCAAAAATTTTATGGAAGGTTTTGTTAGAGCTCTGTGAAGACGATATTGCCTTTAAAAGGAATTTAGAAATCAAGTTAATTGGGAAATTGTCTAATGAGGTGGTTGTGAGTTTACAGGATTTCGACTCTAAAAACATTCACAAGATCGATTATTTATCGCATAGAGAAGTACGTATTCATCAGCAATGCTCTCAAGTTTTATTATTGGCCATTAATAAGGTGCCCAGTGCTAAAGGAATTATAACAGGAAAAATATTTGAATATATCCATGCAAAGAGACCTATTTTAGCCATTGGGCCCACTCGTGGAGATGCTGCAGAGATTATAAAAAACACGCAAACAGGTTTTATTGTTGATTTTGAAGACGAAACTCGATTGAAATCAGTAATTTTAGACTTATATCAAGACTATACGAATGGAAATTTACAGGTGAAGGCTACTGATATACAGCAATACCATAGAAGAGCATTGACCGAAAAACTTTCGAAAATCATTAAAGAAACTGTTCAATAATCATGAAAAAAATTGTCACTATTTTAGGGGCTAGACCACAATTTGTAAAAGCTGCTGTGTTGAGTAGATTGATCAAAAAACACCAGCAAATAGAAGAAGTTATTGTGCATACAGGTCAGCATTTTGATAAAAATATGAGCGCTATTTTTTTTGATGAAATGAACATTTCAACGCCCAAATATAATTTATCAATTAACAATTTAAGTCACGGTGCTATGACCGGGCAAATGTTAGAAAAAATTGAACAGATTTTAATGGATGAAAAGCCAAGTGCCGTGGTTGTTTATGGAGATACGAATTCTACCTTTGCCGGGGCATTAGCAGCAAAAAAGTTACAAATAAAAGTAATTCATATTGAAGCGGGTTTGCGTTCCTTTAATTTAAAAATGCCTGAAGAAATTAATCGGATTTTAACAGATAGAATCGCAGATGTATTAAGTTGTCCAACGGAAACAGCCGTAAAAAATTTACAGAATGAAGGGTTTGATACGTTGCCTATTTTAATTGAAAAACACGGTGATATTATGAAAGATGCTGTTGAGTTTTACAGTGCCATTTCTGCAGAAAAATCATTAATAATTAAAGAGTTAAACTTAGAAAAGGACGCTTTCGTTTTGGCAACTATTCACCGCCAAGAAAATACAGAGAATATAGAACATCTAATAAATATTTTTAAAGGTTTAGAAGAGATTCACCAACAGAAACAAGTAATTTTACCTATTCATCCCAGAACAAAAAAGATTTTAGCCCAGTATCATTTGCAACCAAAGATCACGTTTATAGATCCAGTGGGGTATTTTGATATGCTAGAATTATTAAAGAATTGTGCGATGGTGATTACAGATTCTGGTGGTTTGCAGAAAGAAGCCTTTTTTAATAAGAAGCATTGTATTATAGCCAGAGAAGAAACAGAATGGACAGAGCTTGTTGAAAATGGGTTTGCCGAAATAATAGGATCTAATCCGCAAAAAATGATGAGTGCTTATTATAAATTTAAAAACTCAGAGACCAATTTTAACCTCAATTTATATGGAGAAAATGTTGGGGAAAAAATTTATCAATCTATCTATCTATTAATTAATTAGTCATTTGGGAATTGTATTTAAACAGTCGTTTAGGAATACCTTAATTATATATTTGGGGTTTGTATTTGGTGGAATCAATGCCTTGTTTTTATACACTCGTTTTTTAAAGGACGAATACTATGGGTTGGTTACCTACTTGTTGTCTACCGCAAACTTGTTAATGCCATTAACGGCCTTTGGCGTTCAGTTTACTATTATAAAGTTTTATTCCTTTTATCAAACCAAACCAGAAAAAGATGCTTTTTTAAGTTCAATGTTACTATTGCCTCTTATTATAGCCATTCCAATTGGCTTTATTGGGAGTTTGTTTTATAACCAGATTGGTGATTTACTATCTGAAGAAAACCCCATTATTAAGGAATATACATTTGTGATTTATTTAGTGGCGATAGCAACGGCTTATTTTGAGATTTTTTACGCTTGGTCTAAAGTACAATTACAATCGGTTTTTGGAAATATTTTAAAGGAACTATGGAATAGAATTGTTGCCATGATTTTATTGTTTGCTGTTTTTTTAGATTGGATTTCAAAAGAAGAGTTTATCTATTATTTAACGGCTGCTTATTTTATTCGAACGTTATTAATGATGCTGTATGCCTTTAAGCTATATCGACTAAAATTCACTTTTTCTTTTCCCGAAAACTTTCCCGAAATCTTAAAATATTCGGCATATATTATATTAGCAGGAAGTGCCAGTGCCATTTTACTAGATATTGATAAAGCGATGCTACCAAGTATGGAAACCATAGAAGTTGTGGCCTATTATGGCGTAGCGGTTTATATTGGTTCTACCATAGAAGCACCCGGCAGAGCCATGTCGTATATTTTACAGCCCCTTACCTCTAAAGCGGTTTATGATGAAGATCACATGGAAATTTCTTCGCTATATAAAAAAAGTTCTATTAACCTATTTGTAATTTGTGGGTTGTTTTTTTTACTTATCAACGCTAGTATTAAAGAGCTTTACCTTTTCTTGCCCGATAAATATTCTGGTGGTGTTTTCGTTGTTTTAATGATTTCAGTATCAAAATTATATTCTATGGCTATTGGTAATAATGGCGCCATCATCTCGAATTCAAAATACTATAAAATATTGTTGCCTTATGGCATTGCAATGGCGCTATCTGTAGCTTTTTTAAATGTTTGGCTAATCAATTTGATTGGAATTAACGGTGCCGCTTTATCTACGCTATTGGTTGTTTTATTATTTAATTCTATTAAGGTTTGGTATGTAGAAAAGAAATTTTCAATGTGGCCCTTTACTAAAAAATCGGGTCAATTATTATTGATTATTCTGTTGTTTTTTATGGCTTTTTATTTTTGGGATTTTCCATTTCACCCCCTAATAAATATGATGTTAAAGAGTATTTTAATTACAATTCTATATGTTTTTGTGATAAAAAAGCGTAAAATTTCTGATGAAATTAATGAGGTTTTAGCAAAATACCTTCCTTTTTTCTAAAGAAAACAATCTATTGTATCTGCTACTATATGCACAAGCAGCCCAATGGCAATGATTCTTGTTTTTTTAAAAAATAACAGTATAAAATAAAGGCCAATGGCCCAATATGTATGTAAAGGGTGGTATTGAATACTGCATCTATTGGGGTCAAAAATTGGCGTGGCCAAAAGGTGGTCTAGATCAATAAGCATGGTTGCTATAAAAATGAGATAGACTAGTTTCCATCGCTTTCTAAATAAGAAGAAAGCAATAAACAAAGGAATTAAAAAATGAATTCCGTAGTGGGCAACAAACTTTATAGTCATCTGTAATGATAATAAATAAGACTTGGTTACGCAAGTCTTATGTGCTAAGGATTGTTCTTTTAGTTCTTGATCTTCTTCAAGGGCATAGGAAGTGCTGGCTGACTATATTAATAAGTTAATAAAGCCTTTTTTTAATGATTTCTTTCCTAATTCTGCTTAGCTGTACCGGAGAGATATTTAAATAGGAAGCAATATGGTATTGGGTAATTAAGTTTTCAATTTCAGGAATTTCTTTTTGTAATTTCAAGTATCTTTCTGTGGCATTTAAAGTTGATAGATCGGTCACTCTAATTTCCATTTTTAAAGCAATTTTTTCTAAAAAAGAACTGTATTGAATGGAAAAATCCAATTTTTTTCTAGATAAGCTTTGAAATTTATTAAAATCTCCTATATAAAATTCACAATCTGTTAAGCATTCATAAGCCAATTCCGAAGGAGTTTTTAAGATTAAACTAGATAGAGAACCTGCTGTTGTGATAGGTGTGAAAATCGTTCGGGTATGTTCTTTTCCGGTGTTATCTAATAAATAAGACCTCGCTACTCCTTTCGTTAGAATATAATAATGCTCTGAAATATCTCCCCGTTTTACAAAAAAATCTGATTTTTTAAAGCTCTTTTTTGTTAAATAACTTGAGTAGTTGCGCTTAGAATCTTTTGTAAGTTTATCAAAAAGTAATAATTTTATTTTTAAATCTTCCATTTGTAAGGTGTTTTAAATGGGGGAATCGAATCTACAAAATTATATTTAATAAAGCCCAATATTTTTTTCAATAGAAACTTTAGGCAAAGTGAATTACAAAATAATGGGATGTACGAATGGAACTCCAGTTTAATTATAAAATAGTGATCCCGCATAATATTACTTCTCTTGTCTATACATAGCAAAAATTTATAGTAAGTTAATAGCATTTGGTCCTTCCATAAAAAGTAAATCAAGGATAGATAAGTTGGGCAGAAACCCGTATTTTTCATCAAACATTTGAATATATTTTTCGTTTTCCTTTTCCGAGTGAGATTTCGTGTTTGCAAGAAACCTTAGGTCTTTTTCTAGCGGTTTTGTTTGGTATTCCTTCGTTTTAGAAAATGGGGTATTTATTTCTAAAGCAGTGGAAATTGCCATAAAAGAGTCCATATTTACATCCATTAAGAACTTGTATTTCTTTTGGAAAATAGGGAGTAAATCATCAATATAGAATTCGAAAAAGGGCGAATTTCTATAGGCAGATTGTAATGATTTTAAATGGTGTAGTTGCCAATTGGAAGTATTGTCAACCAGCGCCTCTTTGGTCTTTTTTTTCTCTGAAGTGGATGGGAATTTAACGGGAATATTTAAAACTTGTTTTCCGTTTGCGCCAAAAATATAACAGCGATTTCTGTATGTTTGTTTTACATAATTGTCTTCAAGCTCAAAAGTAATTTTGTTGGTGTTTACGAGTGCTGCATACTGCGAAATAGGCGAGAAGTAGGTGGGTAAAAATAAAGACATGTATGTTTTTTAAAATACCAGTTAAAGCATTGAATTGAAAAGGATGCTATTTTTAGGTTGATCGATGGACCAAGAACAAGGATCTTTGTCCTTCCGTGTCATCTTGCTCTCTATAACTAAAAAGACCCTGAAATAATTATTTGTAAATGCATTAAAGATTGTCTTTTCGCTTGCTGGAATATAAACGTAGAGGCCATCGTTGTTTATTTCTTTTTTTTCTTTTTTCTATACAAACGGAAAACCCAATACAAGGACACCAAAAGCAAAAAGGGCTTAAGGTAGGAAACTAATTTCCCACTACCGCCAACGGTTGTAAGTAATCTTTCCCATCGGATGGTTTTTAATTTCGCAAAGATATTAGGTGCATTTGGATCCCAACTAAAGAAAACCATTACCGGTTTTCCAAGAACGTGATCAAAGGGTGTAAAGCCAAAATAGCGAGCGTCTAAAGAGTTGTGACGATTATCTCCCATCATCCAGTAATAATCTTGTTTAAAGGTATAAGAAGAAGTGTTTTTACCGTTGATAAAAATATTTTCGCCAATAATTTCTAAGCTATTATTTTCGTAATTTTTAATGATTTGCTCGTAATAAGGGATATTTTTAGCAGTTAATTCAATTGTTTTTCCCGCTTCTGGAATATAAATTGGACCAAAATTGTCTTGACTCCAGTGGTTGCTTTTTATATGAGGGAAAATTTTGTTGTCTACAGCATGAATAATCTTCTTTACAGAAACGGTTAAGGGATATTTTCTTAATTGATCTGCTTCTTCTTCTGTTAAATTGATGTTGATCTTGTAATCAACTTGTTGCATTTTTAGTCGTTGTGCTAAGGATTGTTCTACGCCACCTGCGACTTCTGTATATAAAGAATCGCTGCTAATTGCTGTTAAATTAGCACTTTCTTCAAATGCTTTTTGCACTCTTTGGTCGTTCCAATATTCGGTTGAAATTTTGTAAACCAACGTTCGTTCATTATGATTTCTTAAAAAATCGGGATAATTTATATTGGTGATCGGTTCTTTGGAGGTATAGGTATAGTAAAATTGGAGTTTTGCTCTGTCTGGCAAATCATTTTTCTTTCCGTCTATATAAACATAGCCCTCTTTTATAGCTAAGGTATCTCCAGCAATTCCAACACAACGCTTTACATAATTCGTTTTTTTATCAACAGGTTTATAAGTGAATTTTCCAGAGTTATCTCCCCACATTGTTTTTAAACTATCTGCAGGCCAGTTAAAACAAACAATATCATTTCTTTTAATTTTTTGAAAACCAGGCAAACGCATATAGGGCAGTTGTGGTTTTTTTAAATATGATTTGTTTCCTGTATAAGGCAAACTATCATGAACCATTGGCGCAGAGATTGGGGTCATAGGAATTCTTGCCCCATAATGGAATTTGCTTACAAACAAATAATCACCAACCAACAATGTTTTTTCTAAAGAAGAAGTGGGTATGGTAAAGGGTTGCATAAAATAAGTATGCACCAATGTGGCGGCTATAATGGCAAAAGCGATGGAGCTTACCCATTCACCCAATTCCGATTGAGGGCTTAAGCTTCTATCTTCTCTATAGTTGGTGTCTGTTGCGTAATTGATGTAAAAAATATACAAACCTAAAGTAGCGATCACCAAAAATGAATGCTTTTTAGCTCCGAAGCCAAAACTTCTAATAGTTTCTATCCAAATAACAGGAAACATTAACAAGTTTACCACTGGAACGAAAAGTAAAACGACCCACCATTTAGGTCTGTTTATTATTTTCATTAAAACAATTCCGTTATAAATTGGAATCGCCGCCTCCCATGCTTTTCTCCCCGCTTTTATATATAATTTCCAAGTTCCTAAAAAGTGAATTACTTGAATAGCGCTAAAAAACAGAAACCATTCTGTAAATGTCATAATATATTATTTTTGATTTTCTGATCGATCAGAAATTAAATTCATTTAATTAAATGCAAGCTAGTGAAAAGTTAAAGTATTCAACCAATGTTTAACCAATGTTTAACAAATCTTTCATGCTATAAACCCCTTTTTTATCTGCGAGCCATTCAGCAGCGATAATGGCTCCTAAAGCAAATCCTTTTCTACTGTGCGCTGTGTGTTTTATTTTTATAGAATCAATAATTGAGTGGTAAGAAACCGTATGAGTTCCAGGCACATCTGGGATTCTTTTTGCTATAATGGGGATTTTTTTATCAGAGCTTGTTGCTTCAGACAATTCCCAGCCTTCTTTTATGGAGTTTTCAATAATTCCTTCAGCCAAAGTAATTGCAGTGCCGCTGGGTGCGTCTAGCTTTTTTGTATGATGAATTTCTTCAATAGAAAGGGTGTAGTCTTCTAAAGAATTCATCATTTTTGCTAATTGTCTATTGAGTTCAAAAAAAATATTTACCCCTAAGCTAAAGTTCGAAGCATATAAAAAACTAGCCTCTTTTTCATGGCAATAGGCTACAATTTCATTGTATTTTTCGAGCCATCCTGTAGTTCCAGAAACTACTGGAATTTGGTGTTTAATGCAATTTGAAATATTAGCATAGGCAACTTCGGGCATGCTAAAATCGATGGCAACATCTGCTTTGGTGATGTCTATTTTTTCATCGCCATTGGTTTTTATCACAATTTCATGGTTTCTTTCTAAAGCGATTTTTTCAATCTCTTTTCCCATTCTGCCGTAACCGAGTAATGCAATTTTCATTTAAAAAGTATATGTTAATGTGAGTCCCATTTTTGGTGCTTCAAAGCGAATTGGGTCTGGGATAAATATAGGTTCAAAAGTTAAATCATCACTCGTGTTAAATTGCAATAAATGTGCATTTACACTGGCTTCTACAATTTGTAAAACATAAATTAAGACCGTAGATAAAACCGATAAATCTCTATTTTTACGCAATGTTTTTTGAGCGCTAATTAAACCTTCTCTTGAAACTAATATTTGTCCGTTATCTAGTGTAAACTCATCTTGAAAACCTGCCTCTCTTAGTTTAAAAGCTGTTCGATAACGTTTATATTGACTATTGTTGTCTAAATAGATATAAGTACTTGTTGCTAAAGCCCCCCAAACAATGGGTGCTTTCCAATATTTTTTATTATAAACTTGTCCCATTCCCGGAAAAATTGCCGAGTAAAAAGCGGCTTTAGCCGGTGACAGCGGATTGTAAAGACCCTCTTCAAATTTTATTTGATCTTTAATTTTTACGGGTTTTATTTCCAAAGAATCTTTTTGTGCCAGCGTACTCCAAGCGAAAAATGCCATTAGAAAAAAAGAAAAGAATGGTTTTAAAAACACTTATTCTAATAACTTTTTAATTCGATTAAAATCTTCTTCAGAATGAAAGGGGATGGTTAACTTCCCTTTTCCTTTTTCATTTACAACGACGCTCACGTTATGTCCAAAATAATTGCTTATTTCGGTGAGATTATCTTTTATAAATTTAGGTAAAATCTGTTTTTTCTTTACGGGAGTTTTACTTCCAGATTTTAGATTTTTTATTAGTTCTTCTGTTTGTCTTACCGATAATTTTTCTCGCAATATTTTTTCATAAACAGCAAGCTGGTCTGAAGTGCTTTCAATATTAATCATCGCGCGGCCGTGTCCCATGGAGATAAACCCGTCTCGCATGCCTGTTTGGATAATCGGATCTAATTTTAACAGCCGTAAATAATTGGTTACTGTAGATCTTTTTTTTCCCACTCTAGTACTTAAATCTTCTTGCGTTAATTGAATTTCATCAATTAAACGTTGATAAGAAAGTGCCACTTCAATAGGGTCTAAATTTTTACGTTGTATGTTTTCAACCAAGGCCATTTCTAGCATTTCTTGATCATTTGCAATTCTAATATAGGCAGGAATCGTGGTGTTTCCAATAAGTTTGGAAGCTCTAAAACGACGCTCTCCTGAAACTAATTGAAAGGTGTTTCCGTCTGATTTACGAATCGTAATGGGTTGGATAACCCCTAATTCTTTTATCGAGCTTGCGAGGCCTTTTAATTCATCTTCATTAAAATGCGTTCTTGGCTGAAAAGGATTTACATCTATTAGATTTAGGTCGATTTCTATAATACTGCCCACTAATAAATTTGCGTCTTTATCGGATGCAGAAACGATATCGGACGATTCTTTTAATAGTGCCGACAATCCTCTTCCTAAAGCTTGCTTTTTTGTTGCTTTCGCCATTCTATCGGTTCTTTTTTATAAGTTCGTTGGCCAAATTTAAGTAATTTACGGCTCCTTTACTTGTGGCATCATAGTCAATTATACTCTCACCATAACTTGGTGCTTCACCTAAGCGTGTATTTCTTCGAATAATGGTATCAAAAACCATTGAGCTAAAGTGCTTTCTAACTTCTTCTACTACCTGATTGGAAAGGCGTAAACGAGAGTCGAACATGGTTAATAATAAGCCTTCAATTTCTAAATCTTGATTGTGAATATTTTGAATGCTTTTTATGGTGTTTAATAATTTGCCCAAACCTTCTAAGGCAAAATATTCACATTGAATGGGAATGATCACAGAGTCTGCCGCGACCAAAGAGTTTAAAGTAATTAAGCCCAACGAAGGAGCGCAATCAATTATAATATAATCGTATTTGTCTTTTATATCGACCAACGCTTTTTTTAACATATATTCTCTTTCTTGCTTATCTACGAGCTCAATTTCAATAGCTACTAAATCGATATGTGCAGGAATAAGATCTACATTGGGAGAACTTGTTTTTACAATTGCTTTTTCAGCAGAGATGGAGTGTTCCAAAACTTGATAGGTCCCAATCTCCACTTCTTCAACGTTTATACCTAGTCCGGAGGATGCATTTGCTTGAGGGTCGGCATCTACTAATAGTATTTTTTTTTCTAAAACACCTAAGCTTGCGGCCAAGTTGATACTTGTGGTTGTTTTACCAACACCTCCCTTTTGATTTGCGATTGCAATTATTTTTCCCATGAAAAATTTAGATTTATAAACAGTAAATTTACAATTATTTAAGGTTTAAAAAAATCAAAGATATGAACAAAAAAGCTTACTTTTAAACAGTTGATGGTTAAAATATTAAGGCGATTTACAACTCCTTTTTAAACATTATTAAATATAAAAAACCGAAGTGATACCTTCGGTTTTGTTTTTTTTATTTACATCTATTTCGTAGGAATATTCTTTAAAATCTCTAGTAAGAATTTCCAGAATTTTTGTGTAGATGAAATACTTGCTCGTTCATCGGGAGAGTGCGCGCCTAAAATGGTGGGTCCAAAGGAAACCATATCTATTTCTGGATAATTCTGTCCTAAAATACCGCATTCTAAACCCGCATGACAAGCGGCAACTTTTGCTTTTCCTCCATGGAGGGTTTCATATAAATTGTCTACAATTTTTAGTATTTCTGATTTTACATTGGGTTGCCAACCGGGATATTGACCAGAAAAATCCACCTCAAAATCAGCTAGTTCAAATGCAGCACGAAGAGAATTTGCTAAGTCTGTTTTATTGCTTTCTGAAGAAGAACGCGTTAAGCAACCAATACTTATATGGCCATTTTTCACAATAATACGAGCAATATTATTAGAGGTCTCTACCAAATCGGCAATGTCTGGACTCATTCTATAAACGCCGTTTAAAGCGGTATAGGTAGATTTTATCAGACCTTCTTGAGCCACTAATTCCATGACTTTTTTTGGAGAAGAAATGGCGTCTATTTCAACGCATAGATTGGGTTCTAATGGTAAATACTCTGCTTTTATATGGGCAATAAGTTGTTGTTGTTTAGACAAAAAAGACTCCTTAGAGGCACTGTTAACAACAATGTTTGCCATGCTTTCACGAGGTATTGCATTGCGCAAGCTTCCTCCGTTAATTTCTGAAATGCGTAAACCAAAATTCGTAAATCCGTCAAAGAGTAAACGATTCATAATTTTATTGGCATTGGCTAAGCCTTTGTGAATTTCCATGCCAGAATGTCCTCCTTGCAAGCCTTTTACAGAAATTGAAAAAGCCGAAGTGTTTTGAGGTGTTTCTTCTTCTATATATTTTCTGGTTGCAGTAAGGTCTACGCCTCCAGCGCAACCTATTCCTATTTCATCATCTTCTTCGGTATCTAGATTAAGTAGAATTTCACCTGTTAGAATTCCCGGTTCTAAGCCTTTTGCTCCCGTCATACCAGTTTCTTCATCAATGGTAAAAAGGGCTTCAATCTTTGGATGCTGTAGTTCCTCAGAAGACAAAACAGCCATGATGGCAGCAACACCTAAGCCATTGTCTGCGCCCAAGGTTGTTCCGTCTGCGGTAACCCAATCTCCTTCGATTAACATTTTGATTCCTTGGGTGTCAAAATCAAAAACCGTCTCATTATTTTTTTGATGAACCATGTCTAAATGACTTTGCAAGACCACGGTTTTTCTGTTTTCAAAACCTTTCGTTGCCGGTTTTTTGATAATTACATTCCCAACAGAATCGACAAAAGTTTCCAATTGCAGTTTTTTTCCAAAATCAACTATAAAAGCGATGACGCGTTCTTCCTTTTTTGATGGGCGGGGAACGGCATTCAAATCGGAAAAATGATTCCAAACAATTTTTGGTTCTAAATTTCTTATATTTTTATTTATCATGAATTACTTATTTTCTACTTCAAAGGTACTAATGATATTCAAAAAAGAACTCCGTTTTAAGGATTTAAAACGGAGTTGTTAGGAAGCTGATTTTTTTCTAAAATTCTATAATTGTTTCAGAGAGCGGTTTTCTTACTTTCTCCAAATCTTTCATATAATCGTCATCGGCTCTAAAGCCTACAGGTAATACGAGAATAGATTTTAAATTGCGCTTTTTTAAACCAAGAATTTCGTCATATTTTTCGCCAATAAAACCTTCCATTGGGCAAGCGTCTATTTTTTCGAAAGCACAGACCGCCAATAAATTTCCTAAAGCGATATAGGCCTGATTTTTATTAGAAGCATATAACTCTTCTTGCGTTTTTTTATCGATTTCTTGAGTTAAAAAATCTTTAAACGGGTTTAAGACTTCATCTGCGGTATTTCTAATTTTTTTAATCAATGAAAAATAGTTCGTCACTTCTTCAATGGTGTATTTTTCTGGAATGCAGATGACTAAAAGGTGAGAAGCATCTAAAACTTGTGGTTGGTTCCAGGAATGAGCAACTAATTCTTTTTGGGTGTCTTTATCATGAATAACAACTAATTTAACGGGCTGCAATCCATAAGAGGTTGCTGTTAAATTAAAGGCTTCTTTTAAGGTGTTTATTTGTGTTTCTGATAAGTTTTTTTCTTTGTTAAACTTCTTGGTTGCGTAGCGCCATCGCAAGCTTTTTATGGTATCCATTCTTTGAATTTTTTACAAAAATAGCTCAATAATTCTCTGTGAAGAGAATGGGGGATTGTAAAAATTGATGACAGCATATGATTTTCTAATTTTTATTTTTTTTTGTAACTTTATAATTAAAAAAGAAGTTTTGAAGGAAGAATTTTTACATTATGTTTGGAAATATAAATTGTTTTCTCTCACGAATTTACAAACGGTTTCAAAAGAATCTGTTCATATTTTTAAAGAGGGAATGCATAATCGGAATTCTGGTCCCGATTTTTTAAATGCTCAAATAAGAATGGATCACCAACTTTGGATTGGAAATGTAGAAATTCATTTAAAATCTTCCGATTGGTATTTGCACCATCACGAGAAGGATGAAAAGTATGATGCGGTTATTTTACATGTGGTTTGGGAGCATGATTCTGCCATTTTTATGAAAAATAATAAACCACTTCCCACCTTAGTTTTAAAAAATTTGGTAGATAAAAATTTGATTCATAATTATCAACAATTATGTTCTCATCAATCTCGATGGATTCCTTGTGAAAGCCAAATAAATTGGGTAGACGACTTTACCCTTAAAAATTGGTTAGAACGTCTTTTTTTCGAGCGATTAGAGAGGAAATCAAATTTTATAAATGGTTTATTAGAAAAAAATCATGCAGATTTTGAAGCTGTGTTATTTTGCTTATTGGCTAAGAATTTTGGATTAAAACTCAATGGTGATGCTTTTTTAGCACTCGCCGAATCTATTGATTTTTCTATAATAAGGAAGGAACAATCTGCCGAGAAATCATTTACTGCTTTGCTTTTTGGTCAAGCGGGTTTTTTAGAAGCCGTTTCCGAAGAGGAGTATTACAGAGAATTAAAAAGAGAATATGAATATTTACAGCACAAATATCACTTAACACCTATTTCTAAAAATCAGTTTCAGTTTTTTAGAATACGGCCCACTAATTTTCCTACGATTCGAATGGCACAATTAGTTTCACTTTATCATCAGCATAAAAACCTATTTTCAAAATTAATTTCAATCAATAAAATAGACGATTTTTACACGTTATTTTCTGTGGAGGTTAACGAGTTTTGGAAAACGCATTACAGTTTTGATTCGCCTTCAAAAAGGAGTTTAAAGAAACTGTCTAAATCATTTATCGATCTATTAATTATCAATACCATCATTCCGCTAAAATTTGTCTATCAAATGCATAGGAATCAAATTGATGAAAATGAACTTATTCATTTAATAAAGCAATTAAAACCCGAGAGAAATTCAATCATTTCTAGATTTAACAACTTACATATTGAATCTGAATCGGCCTTTGATACTCAAGCATTACTGGAACTTAAAAACAACTATTGCGCATCTAAACGCTGTTTAGAATGCGCCATAGGGTCTAAAATTCTTTACAGAATTTAATCTTATTTTGGATCTAAGATTGTGGAAATTCTCGCTACACAATCTTTATAGTGGTATTTACTAATTGTATTGATCGCTCTTTTACTCGCATTGTTTAAAAGGTATTTTAGCGTGGTTAATTCACCACGAACAATAGAAGGAACATCGGAGGTTCTTGTCGAATTATCCTTTAATAAAGTTTGCATTCTTTCTATAAACGATTTTTGCAAATTACGTCTATAAACAGTTACGTTTTTTGTGTTATTTGCCTCAGAGAAAATACCTTGTCGCAACTCTTTAATCATTTCCAGAGCACTATAGGATTTATTTTTAAGTGTCTGAGTATTTATTAAGTTTTCTATTTTTGAGGAGCTTAATAAGCGATACAGTTGCCTATTTTGGTAGCGTAACATCATTTCTGTATAACCAGTTGGGGTGGTATTTTTTAAAATGTTTTCATCTAGCAACCAATTTTGAGTTTCAAAAACATTGTTATGCAACCACTCCATTGATTCTTTTTGTCTATTCCTATCTACGTTTGTATAAATGTTTCCCTCTTGATTAGGGTTTTTATTATATTCATAAATGCCACCAATATTTCCGGTGACGTGTCCAGAATACCTGCTCCAAACACCTAATAGCTCTGCATATAATTCTTTTAAGTCATCATAATTGTTCGTTTGATTTGAGGTCCAATCTTCTAAATTATTGGCTACTATTTTTAAGTTTTTAATTCCGTAGCTGCTTGCTTTTACTTGATCATTTCCAATTCCCTCTGTTTGTGCAGATGGATCAAAGCGTTGTGCACCAAAACGGTAGATGGGGTTGTCTGCTTTGTCGGAAATCCATTGATTTAATAGGGAGGTTTCCGCCTTTGGACTTTTTGCATTTTTAATTTTTCTGTAACCCCAATTAATTGAATAATGATCATAAGGCCCTAATTGTCTAATAAATCGAATGTTTTTATCACCGGGCTGTGCTATATAATTATATCGTGCATAATCCATAATTGTGGCTGCAATACCGTATTTCTGAGTGAATTTTCCAGAGCGCAGAGAATCTACAGGATAGGCAAAACTTGCCGCCATATTGTGAGGTAACCCTAAGGCGTGTCCCACTTCATGAGAAATGACCATGCGCATCATTTCGCCAATTTTTTCTTCAGGGGTGTTCAACGTTCTTGCCGATGGATTGGCGGCACCTGTTTCCAATAAATATCGATTCCTATAGGAGCGTAAATGGTTGTGATACCAAATAATATCACTTTCAATAATTTCTCCAGAGCGGGGATCGGAAACACTCGGTCCCATTGCATTTCTAGTGGTACTTGCCACATATCTAATGGTGGAATAACGAATGTCTTCAGGGCTAAAATTAGGGTCCTCCTCCTTTGATGGGGCGTATTTTGCCATGATGGCATTTTTAAAACCAGCGGTTTCAAAAACTTTTTGCCAATCATCTACCCCTTGTTTGATGTATTTTTTTAATTTTTCTGGCGTTGCCGCATCTAAGTAATACACAATGGGTTTTATGGGTTCTACCAATTCTCCTCTAAAATAAGCTTCTTTATCTTTAGGCTCTAAACGCCATCTTCGAATATATCTTTTTTCATCTGCTTTTAATTCTTCTGAATTATAATCAACGGTAGCCAATGAAAAATAGCCTACTCTTTTGTCGTATAAACGTGGCATCATTGGTTTTTCAGGCAACAGAATCATGGACTGATTTACACGCAAGGTAATGGTGTTCGTTTTTTGATTGCTTGGTGGCTTGTCTGCATCAAAAGTGAAATCTTGTACAACTTCTATATTCTTTGGATAACTTTTTATAGCATTGATAAAACTTCTTGATGGGTCTAGCTTTTTTACTTTGTAGGTATTTCTAAATCGGCTAGGTAAGCCAGATATCGCTTTTATGTCTGAAGAGAAAAATTTGGTCACCTCAATTAAGGTAGCCGTAGAATCTTTGTTTACTGTTTTAATCTCAAAAGCAAATATAATAGGCTCTAGGTTGTTTGATTTGACCGATTTGTAAATTGGTAATGAATCGTTTGCAATAGCAGTAAATGATTTTACTTTTAGTAAAATATTGTTTTTGTACTTTTCCCAAATAACTACCTGTTCGTTTATTTTAGATCCCGCATTTACATATCCACCGCCCAAACCTGCAGGGATATCTTTAATCCTAGTAACTAACAACATTTCTTTGCCTAGAAACTGATTTGGAATTTCATAATAATATTTGTCCTTGGTAGCGTGAACCTTAAAAAGGCCATCATCTGTTTTTGTCTCTTTTGTGACAAAATCACTGTATTTTAAAATTTTGTTATCTGGTTCTGGGGTTTGCGTTTTTTTGGAGTCTTTTTTTGATTTTGCTCGCTGAGCATTTATTTGTAAAGGAATAAAAAAGGAAAAGGTCACTAAAAGAAGTACTAGTTTTCTCATGGAGTAGGTTTGAGGGTTGCTTGCGTGCTAAAATATTAAAAACATATTCGCTCTAGTGAAAACTTATGTTAAAAAGAAAAGCTCAAACAATTTTGTTTGAGCCTTTCTTGTGTTTTTGATATGATTTTTTTAATACAAGCTTTTATATTTCTGTGGATTAGATTCGTGCATTATTTCATAGACTTTTTCAAAAATATCTTCTGCAGAAGGTTTTGAGAAGTAATCACCATCGGTTCCATAAGCGGGTCTGTGTGCCTTGGCTGTTAATGTGGAAGGTTTGCTATCTAAATAGCGATACCCATTTTGTTTTTCTAAAATTTCCTGCAATAAATAAGCAGAACCTCCGCCAGGTACATCTTCATCTACCACTAATAATTTATTTGTTTTTGCTAAAGAGGTTACCGAATCTTGATTTAAATCGAAAGGCAGTAAACTTTGCGCGTCGATAATTTCTGCATGAATATCTACTTGGGCTAGATCTTTGGCGGCTTCTTGCACGATTCTTAAGGTAGATCCATAAGAAACAATGGTAATATCTGTACCTTCTTGTACGATTTCTATTTGACCAATGGGTGTTTTAAATTCTCCTAAATTTGTGGGTAAATTTTCTTTTAATCGGTACCCATTTAAACATTCAATAACCAAAGCAGGTTCATCACTTTGTAGCAGGGTATTGTAAAATCCAGCTGCTATTGTCATGTTTCTAGGTACCAAAACATGAATTCCTCGCACGTTATTTATGATGCCTCCCATTGGTGATCCAGCATGCCAAATTCCTTCTAGTCTATGACCCCGTGTTCTAATAATTAATGGTGCTTTTTGTTTTCCAAAAGTTCTGTAACGAAGGGTTGCCAAATCATCACTCATAGTTTGTAGGGCGTAGAGTAAATAATCTAAATATTGTATTTCTGCGATAGGTCTTAAACCACGCATGGCCATTCCTATTCCTTGACCTATGATGGTTGCTTCTCTAATTCCAGTATCGGAAACTCGCAAATCGCCATATTTTTCTTGTAAACCTTCTAAGCCTTGATTTACATCGCCAATATAGCCTGCATCTTCTCCAAAAAATAAAACCTCTGGATATTTTTTTAGTAAAGCATCAAAATTATCGCGCATAATGATACGCGCATCAACTAAGTTTTTTTCCTTGGCATAGGTTGGGACTACTTCCGCAACATTGGCTACCCCGCTTTGAGTTTTGTTGACTAATTCAGAGGAATATTTTACGCTGGCAATTTCCATTTGCCCTTTGATGAAGTCTTGCAATTCGTCTTTTTCAGCAAAATTCTCATCCTTTACGTAACGTAACACTTTTCTTGCTGCAACCAAGGCATCTTTTCTTAGCGGCTCTAAATTGTCTAATAACTCACGCTTATATTTATTGATAAATATCTTATTGCTACTTTTTAGAGCTACTCTCTCCAGAATATTTGCCGCTTTATGTACGGCTACTTTAATTTCGTTTGTATACGCATTCCAGGCATTCCTTTTTGCTTCACCGACTTCTTTTTTGGCGTCTTTTTCTAAAATAATAATTTCTTCTTCGCCATCTACAAATTTCAAAATATTTCCTTCTGAATCTTCCAATTCAAAACCTAGAATCCACTGTCTCATTTGTGTAAGACAATCAAAGTCTTTTTCCCACTGCAAGCGTTCGGAGCTTTTGTAACGCTCATGGGATCCAGAGGTAGAATGTCCTTGAGGTTGTGTTAGTTCCTTTACATGAATTAACACCGGAATATGTTTTTCTCTAGATATTTTTGAAGCTTTGCTATAAACATCAATAAGCTTTACATAATCCCAGCCATTTACTACGAAAATCTCATAGCCGTTGGTGTCTTTTTCTTTCTGAAAACCCTTTAGGATTTCTGAAATATTCTCTTTCGTTGTTTGATGTTTTGCATGGACCGAAATTCCGTATTCGTCATCCCAAATACTCATCACCATGGGCACTTGTAAAACGCCTCCTGCATTTATAGTCTCAAAAAAGACTCCTTCACTGGTGCTGGCATTTCCAATGGTACCCCAGGCAATTTCATTGCCTTGAATAGAAAAGTTGGTGTGGTTTTTTAAAACATCAACATTTCTATATATTTTTGACGCCATGGCCAAGCCTAATAAGCGTGCCATTTGGCCTGCCGTAGGAGAAATATCTGCAGATGAGTTTTTCTGTTTTGTTAAGTTTTTCCAGCTTCCATCTTCATGTAAACTATGGGTGGCAAAATGTCCTCCCATTTGTCTTCCAGCCGACATTGGATCTGCTTTGATATCTGAATGTGCGTATAAGGCTGCAAAAAATTGTTGCGCAGTTAATGCGCCAATAGACATCATAAAGGTTTGATCGCGATAATATCCAGAGCGAAAGTCCCCATCTTTAAAGGCTTTCGCCATTGCTAGCTGTGGCACTTCTTTACCATCGCCGAAAATTCCAAATTTTGCTTTACCCGTTAATACTTCTCGTCTTCCTAGCAAACTACATTCTCTACTAATACGCGCAGTTTTATAATCGGTTAAAACTTCCTTTTTAAAATCATTAAAAGTGATTCTTTCGGTCTTAGCGCTCGATTTTGTTGCTTGCATTTATAAAAGTTTTGTGTTATGCAAATATACTTTTTTTAGTTGATAATTAAAAATATTCAATAATTTTATCAAATTCATAATAAAATAAAACATATATGGTTTTTTGGTATAAAATTCACAATATTTCTCTGTAAGTTTGAGAAGTTGGTTTTTTCATTTTTTTTTCACTTAAAACAAACCTCTTCGAATATAATTGTAAATGGAAGTTGGATTTGCAGTGACCACAAATCTAATTTTTGTTTGATAATTTTCTTGTGCAAATTCAAAGCCGTTGTTGGAATATAGTGGGAGGTAAATTTCAAAAATATTATTGATAAAATTTAATCGAATACCGCTCTCATAACCAAAGAAAAGATTTTCGTTTTTGTTTTTTAAGAGAGCAGCATCATTATAAACCTCTAACCAACGCCATATTCCAATACTAGAATTTCCAGAAAGCATAAATTGATTGGCAAAACGAGTAGACAATATTGATTTGAAACCTCCTTCTGCTAAAATAAATTGTTGACTAAAAATCCCACTACTTTCAGACCTTCCTAAATAGCCCAATTCAAACAAATAGTCATTGGCTCTATCTAAACCAAAACTAAAATAATCACCCTCGGTTTTATTGTGTAAAAAGGCACCTGCATAGAGTCTAAAGTCTAATTGTCTATCTGTAGCGGTTAATCTCCTGTACCTGTATTCGGCTTCTATTTTTGAGAAATTAGAGGCGTATTCGCCACTTACTCGATAACTAATTCCCTTAATAATATCTGGCTTATTATAGGAGTAGGATAGATTGAAAACATGATACTTATCTTCGGGAGATTTTGCAATTCCAGGCAAGTTTTCCTTGTCTATATTTATCATTTTTGCGAGAATTCTTTTTCTGCGAACATCGCGAAGGCTATTTCTTTTAAAATCTATCAATATAAAAGGGGTTAAGGTATTGTATGATAAATTTTCGGCATAATGTTGTGTCCCGCCAGCTAGGCCATAACCGATATTGTAAATGGCTGTTTGTTCAAAAAATTGATTATAAAGAATTGAAAAATTTCCAGCAAAAGAATTGCTTTTGGTTGCGTATGCAGGAGCAATACTTATCTCGAAATTTTTTGCAATTAAGGGTTTATTACTCAAGTTTACACCAAGAATGGTGCCGTCATAAAAATTGTACTTTATGATTGGTTTGTAGAATATTTGATTGTGATTTGGGCTTTCGATATCTTTTAAAAAGGTGAATCTAATGGGTTTTTTAAGAATTTTTCCAGAAACATCTTGCGCATTGTTTAGGTAATTGTATTCTGGGTATAATTGCTCATAATTTAAAATGAGTCTTGTAATATTTTCTTTTGGTATGGTTAGTTTTTTGCTGGTTTTAATATTTGAAATCCATTGTTTCATCACAATGCTGTCTCCTTTTAGTCCATATAAAGCAACGGGTGCTGTGATATTTCTTTTGTTTTCTATCACAATATTTATAGAGTCGTTAATTATGTTGGCTTTGTCAATGGCATAATCTATTTTTTTGTTGGTTTGAATATAGTCTCCAAAAAACCAAGAAATGTCCTTTTCTGTTTTTTTTGAAATAATAGTACTAAAAGATCGGGTTGAGGTTGTTTTTAGGCGGTTTTTCTGGAAATATTCTTTAATCGATTCCTTTAGAATATCGTTTCCAATAAAGCCCTCGAGGTACTGCAACCCTAGACCAGCCTTATATTTATTTACTATTTTTCGATTAAAATTTGACAACGAATCTGCGCTGGTTGTTAAGGCTTGATCCAGGAATTGACGAGCGCTAAATCGATATACAAAAGGGTATTTTTCATTGAATTTTAATTTAGCAACGTTAAAACTCCGCAGGCCCCAAAGGTTCGAATACTTGCCAAATAGTCTCATTTCTGGATAATTTTTCTCAACGTATTTCATCATTAAATACGTCTGTAAACCATCCATTAGCCAATAATCTGTTCGCTTATTTAAGAGCAAGGTGTTTTCAATATATTCGTTTGCAATAGCTTTAAACATGGTCATGTCCCATTTAAAAACAGTAGGAAATGGATCCAAAAATCTAGGCATTTTGTTTAGCCCGTAAATGGGACTTTTACTTTGGGTGATTCGATCTATAAAAATTTGTTTATGTGGAAACTCCCCTAAAAAATCTTCAATAAATAGCAATTCTCTGTTTAAAATATCTAAAGACAATTTTTGGTCAATTAATGGGGTAAACACGTTGGTGTAAATGGTGTTCTTTTTGGTGGTAAAAGCCTTAAATTCTTTATTGGTATTCATAGAGATAATCACATCGGTTTTGTTTTTTCCAACGAGATAGTGTTCTGTGTAATTTTTTTTATCGGTTTTGTATTTGTATAAGTTACTTTCTAAGGAGTATTTTTTTGGAAGGTTAATTTTTATTTTAAAATCGGTTGCATATTCCTGCAAATCATCGATATTAATATTACTCATCAATTCCCATTTCCCTTGATAAACGGCGGTTGTTAAGTACCAAAATCGCAAATGATACCCATTTTGAGTTTTCCCATAACCTGTAAATTTTGCGCTAGGCAGCTTTACAGTATAGTCTGTTTGGATGGTTATATTCGATTCTGGAGGAAGCGGGGCTTCTAAAGTAATTTTTAGAATATCTGGGTGATTTTCTACCTCTTCAAAAGCAACTTCTTTATGGTTGATAAAAAGTCCGTGAATCTTAGAATATCCTCTTTCTTCTTTTTTAGCAAAGTAAAGCGACTTATCGTGATTTTCAATAAACCTATTGGTTAAAGGGCTGTCTTTGTCTCTAAAACTATTTGCCCAGTTGTGAAGGTAAATTTCAGATAAGGCCTTTTCTGTATTATTAAAAAATACAATTTCTTGATGAATGGTTAGTTGGTTGTTTTCTGGAATTAAACGTGCCTCAATAACAATCGAGTTTTGTTGCCCAAAAACGCAAAAAGTCGTAAAAATAAACGTCAGGCCTAGGAAGTAGTTTGTTTTCATTCTCCTATAATACTGTCTTTTGGCACTCAATTGGTATCAATTTTAAAATTAACTTTTTTTAAAAGTTTGGTTTTAATTGATATTTTGCATAGAATTTATTTAAATGATCAATCGCTTCTTCTGCAGTATCAACAATTCTAAATAATTTTAAATCTTCTCGATTAATATTTCCTTCCTCAATTAGAGTGTCTTTGATCCAGTCTATTAAACCTGCCCAAAATTTTGTTCCTACTAAAACAATAGGGAAACGGCCAATTTTTTTTGTCTGAATTAATGTAATTGCTTCAAATAATTCATCCATCGTTCCAAATCCTCCAGGCATCACAATAAATCCTTGAGAGTATTTTACAAACATTACTTTGCGAACAAAAAAGTAATCAAAGTCTAAATTTTTATCGGTATCCACCCAGGGGTTGTCATGTTGCTCAAAAGGCAATTCGATATTTAATCCTACCGAGGTTCCTTTTCCTCTATGCGCACCTTTGTTTCCTGCCTCCATAATTCCGGGGCCTCCGCCAGTAATAACGCCATAGCCGCTTTGTGTTAATTGAAAGGCAACTTCTTCTGCTAAGATATAATATTTATCGGTTGGTTTTGTTCTTGCCGAGCCAAAAATGGAAACACAAGGACCAATTTTACTTAATTTTTCATACCCTTCTACAAATTCAGACATGATTTTAAAAATCGCCCAAGAGTCGTTTGTTTTTATCTCATTCCATGTTTTTGGTTGAAATTTTTCGCGTATTTTTCTGTCGTCATTCATTACACTATTTGTTGTTTAATTGGTTAGGCGTCTTTTTCTTATAGAAAAGCCTGCTAAACTAACTCTTTTTTTAAGAATTTCGCGGTATAACTAGTTTTATGTTTGGCCACCTGCTCTGGCGTTCCAGAGCATAAAACTTCTCCGCCTTTATTTCCACCTTCCATACCAATATCAATAATATAATCGGCCAGTTTCACCACTTCTAAATTATGCTCAATAATTAACACGGTGTTTCCTTTATTGGTTAGTTTATTTAACACCTCCATCAAGACCCTAATATCTTCAAAATGTAATCCGGTAGTGGGTTCATCTAAAATATAGAAGGTATTTCCTGTATCTTTTTTAGATAATTCTGACGCTAATTTAATTCGTTGGGCTTCTCCGCCAGAAAGGGTTGTAGATTGTTGACCTAGCGTGATGTAACCGAGTCCTACGTTTTTTATGGTTTTTAGTTTTCGATATATTTTCGGAATACTTTCAAAGAAATCGCAGGCTTCATTTATGGTCATGTTTAGCACATCGGAAATTGATTTTCCTTTAAAGCGAATCTCTAAAGTTTCTCGATTAAATCGTTTTCCTTGACACGTTTCACATTCTACTTGCACATCGGGTAAAAAGTTCATTTCAATGACTCGAACACCGCCCCCTTGGCAGGTTTCACATCTTCCGCCTTTTACATTAAAAGAAAATCGTCCTGGTTTGTAGCCACGAATGGCGGCTTCTGCGGTTTTAGCAAACAGGCTTCTAATTTCTCCAAAAGTTCCTGTGTACGTCGCCGGATTGGAGCGTGGTGTTCTTCCAATAGGCGATTGATCTATATCGATTACTTTATCTATATGTTCTAATCCTTCAATTTTTTTATAGGGCATTGGTTTTTTTACCCCGCGATAAATATGCGCATTTAATATGGGGTATAGGGTTTCGTTTATCAATGTTGATTTTCCACTTCCAGAGACTCCGGTTACACAAATCATTTGACCCAATGGAAATTCTACAGAAACATTTTTTAAATTATTTCCAGTGGCCCCTTTTAGTTGAATTGATTTTCCGTTTCCTTTTCTTCTTTCTTTGGGAATTTCTATTTTTTTCTTACCCGTAAGATAATCGGCCGTTAAGGTTCGTTGTTTTTTTAGTTCTGCAAAAGTTCCTGCACTTACAATTTCCCCACCGTGTTTCCCTGCTCCAGGGCCAATATCAAAAACGAAGTCGGCACTTTCTATCATGTCTTTATCGTGTTCAACCACTAAGACAGAGTTTCCGAGATCTCGTAATTTTATTAAGGAGTCGATTAATTTTTGATTATCTCTTTGATGTAAACCGATGCTTGGTTCATCTAAAATATATAAAACACCTACTAATTGAGATCCAATTTGAGTGGCTAAACGAATTCTCTGGGCTTCACCTCCAGAAAGAGATTTAGAGCTTCTATCTAGGGTTAAATAATCCAATCCAACATCTAATAAAAACTGAATTCTAGTGCTTATTTCTTTTAAAATTTCAGAGGCGATGATGCGTTGTTTATTAGATAATTTTTTTTCAACCTGTGCAAACCAATGGGCCAATTCGGTAATGTCCATTTGTGCTAAATCACTAATATTTTTATCGGTTATTTTAAAGTAAAGGGATTCTTTCTTTAGGCGTTTTCCTTTACAAACGCTGCAAGATACTTGGTCCATAAAGCCGTTTGCCCAGCGTTTTATAGAGGTGCTTTCGCTGTCTTTATATTGGTTGGTAATAAAGGCAACAATGCCTTCAAAATCAATTTCATAATTGCGTGTGATGCCTGCTGTTTTTGATTCAATTTTAAATTTTTCATTGCCTCCATTTAAAATTATTTCCATGGCCTCTTTAGGAATTTTCGCAATGGGGTCGCTTAATTTAAAATGATAGCGTTCTGCAATGGTTTCTAATTGTTTAAAAATCCAACTACTTTTTTGCTCTCCAAGCGGAATAATTCCCCCCGATTTTATAGAGATACTCTCATTGGGAATCACTTTTTGGTGATTAATTTCGTTGGTTATTCCCAATCCGTTGCAATGGGAGCAAGCGCCTTTGGGCGAGTTAAAAGAAAAGGTGTTTGGCTCTGGATTTGGATAGGCAATTCCGGTAGTAGGACACATTAATTCTCTACTAAAATAGCGAGGCTCAAGCGTGTCAATATCTAATACCATCATAATATTATTGCCAGAATACAAGGCTGTTCGTATGGTTTCTTCCAAGCGTTTTTCTGCAGATGGGTTAATCGCTAATCGGTCTATAACAACCTCTATATCGTGGGTTTTATATCTATCTAAACGCATTCCTTTGGTGATTTCCACAATTTCCCCATCTACTCTAACGCGAACAAATCCCTGTTTAGAAACTTGTTCAAAAAGTTCGCGATAGTGTCCTTTTCTACTCCTTATTAAGGGCGCTAAAACAGCGACCTTTTTATGGGCAAAGTCGGTAAGGATTAAGTCTTTGATTTGCTCGTCGGAATAGCTCACCATTTTTTGGTTCGTATTGTACGAGTAGGCATCTCCAGCCCTCGCAAAGAGTAAGCGTAAAAAATCGTAGATTTCTGTAATGGTGCCCACGGTAGAACGCGGACTTTTATTGGTGGTTTTTTGTTCAATAGAAATTACGGGAGAAAGGCCGTCAATTTTATCAACATCGGGCCTTTCTAGGCCGCCTAAAAACTGTCTTGCATAGGCAGAAAACGTTTCAATATAACGTCTTTGACCTTCGGCATAAATGGTGTCAAAAGCCAACGAAGACTTTCCACTTCCACTTAAACCCGTGATGACTACTAGTTTTTCTCTTGGAATTTTAACATCAATATTCTTAAGATTGTGCACTCTTGCGCCGTAAACTTCTATGTACTCTTGATTTTTCAATTTCAGCATTTTATGAGGAAGTGCAAAGTTACTCAATCAAAATCAATTTTTAAGTGAAAGTGGAGTCCGAATCACCGTAAATGGGTATCTTGCATTGAAAATAAATCAATGAAGTTTATCCATGCTATACGGCATTTTTTTGAGAGAAACGGATTTCATGTGTCGGCAAGATTGGCCGATAGTATGGCTATTAAAACCATTAATGTAAGATTGTTTTTTATTTATATTTCTTTTGTAACAGCTGGATTATCCTTCGGGTTGTACTTAACATTGGCTTTTTTGATGAAGTTAAAAGACATGATTTACACTAAAAGAAATTCTGTTTTTGATTTATAAAACGAGGCGAACCTATTTTTAATATTTTTGAAAATGAAGATATGGAAGCTATAACTTCCTTTGGCATTTCACCAGGGAAAAGTGTTCGATTAAAAAACAGTAGTAGAGACACATGAAAAACATCTTTGAATTAAGAGTTTATAAAGCCTTAGCCCTTTTAGGAATTGTGACCTCTATGGGTGTTATTGGGTATATGAACTTGTCTAATGCAAGCTTTATAGATGCGTTGTATATGACCGTAATTACGGTAACAACCGTTGGTTTTGGTGAAATAAACCCTCCATCAGATAGCGAAAAAATATTTACAATTTTTTTAATTTTGACAAGTATTTCTATTTTGGGATATACCGTTTCGCTATTTTCGGAATATTTGATTAGCGGGCAATTTTTTTCTAATATAAAACTTAAAAAGGTGCAAAAGAAAATAGACAAACTAGAAGGGCACTCCATTGTATGCGGAGTAGGAAGAAATGGAAATCAAGCGATTCAAAAATTAATAAGCTATCGGAAAAAACTTGTTGTTATTGAGAAAAATGTAGATACTATTAATAAATTAGAGTCAGAAGGTGTTTTGTGTGTTAAAGGAGATGCCACTACCGACGAAGCGCTATTAAAAGCAGGCATTCAACGAGCAGCCAATTTAATTACGACCTTGCCTTCAGATGCAGACAACTTGTTTGTGGTGTTAAGCGCTCATCAACTAAATAAACAGTGTAAGATTATTAGTAGAGCCTCTAAAGAAAGTTCATACACTAAATTAAAAATTGCGGGTGCAGAGAATGTGATTATGCCAGATAAATTGGGCGGGGCTCATATGGCTTCTTTGGTGGTAACTCCAGATGTGATTGAATTTGTAGATCGATTAACCATTTCGGGCGACACCACCACCAATTTGAAGGAGATTTCCATAGATGAGTTGCCTGATAAATATCTAAATAAAACAATCTTAGATTTAGATGTACGTAAAAAGACGGGCTGCACGGTTATTGGGTTTAAGAGTCCAGAAAAGGAGTATATCATTAATCCTGAATCGAGTACTACTTTGGTGGCGGGTTCAAATTTGATTGTTTTAGGAAAGCCGGAACAAATTACTACATTGAGAAAATTATTTAAGAATGAATAGCAAGCAACCTGAGGCAGATTTAAAGAGCTGCTTTTTATAGTGTCATAATAATTTCTGCTGTTTTGGTTTCTTTTTAGTTTTTATTCAATGAGACCCTATTACGTATTTATGATTAAATTAGAGCAAAGCCCTTAAAATGTGTTTTGTTTACCTATAAATATTTTAGAATTATGGATTTATCTGTCTTATTTTAAAGAATCTACATCGGGATGTAAATAAATCTTTGACAAAAGTTGTTAAAATCTCATTTTTTTATGATATTGCGGTCAACTAAAATTAAAAACAACTATTCCTTATGAAGAAAAAACTTCTTACATTTCTATTATTGGTAAGTCCATTAATCACATTTGCCCAAGAATCAACAATGGATGAAAAAATAGAAGCAAAATTTAAACCTTTTGCAGATGCCGTTAGTTCAGTAGTTTTTTACCCAATCTCAATTGTAGGGATAGACGTTCCAATTGTAGTTATTATTTTATTGATGGGAGCTTTGTTCTTTACATTGTATTTTAAGTTTGCCAATGTAACTTTATTAGGTGTTGCCATAAAAGCGACTAGAGGGAAGTATGACGATGTTGATCATCATTATGTTGAGGAGGCTGCTGGCGATTCAACTCCTGGAGGAGATGTTTTTGAAAGTGTTAAAGCAGAAGAGGTAGTAGGAGAAGTTACACATTTTCAAGCTTTAACTGCTGCATTATCAGCAACAGTAGGTTTAGGGAATATTGCTGGTGTTGCGGTTGCAATTGCAATTGGAGGCCCGGGAGCTACGGTATGGATGATTTTAGCCGGTTTTTTGGGAATGTCTACCAAATTAGTTGAAGCTACTTTAGGTGTAAAATATAGAGAAGTTGGTGATGACGGAAAAATATATGGAGGCCCAATGTATTACTTAAAAAAAGGGTTAAAAGAAAAGAATTTAGCAGGATTGGGGAAGGTTTTAGCCGGCTTATATGCTGTTTTTGTGATTGGAGGTTCTTTTGGAGGTGGAAACATGTTTCAAGCTAACCAGGCAGCAGCTCAATTTAAACAACTTTTCAATCTTGAATCTGGATTTATATTTGGAGTTATAATGGCCGTGTTAGTTGGGGTGGTAATTATTGGAGGAATAAAAAGAATAGGTCGTGTAACGGAAAAAATAGTGCCATTTATGGCAATTATGTTTGTAGGAGCCTCTTTAATTATACTTATAAAGAATATTACAATAATTCCAGAAGCTATGGTTCAAGTTTGGAACGGTGCTTTTAAACAAACTTCAATAGTAGGAGGTTTAATTGGGGTTATGATTGTTGGTTTTCAAAGAGCGGCTTTTTCAAATGAGGCAGGTGTTGGGTCGGCATCTATTGCGCACGCAGCAGTGAAGACTAAATTTCCAGCAAGTGAAGGAATTGTAGCTTCAATAGGACCATTTGTAGATACTGTAATTATTTGTTCAATGACCGCTTTAGTAATTGTAGTGACCAATTTAAAGCATAACTTATTTACGTATGGAAACTTAGATTCAAAGAGTAATGTAATGTTAAATGCAACAAATCAGCCGATAAATGGAGTTGATTTAACTTCAGTTGCTTTTGACTCTGCAATTCCAAATTTTTCTATTTTATTAACAATCGCAGTAATTTTATTCGCTTTTTCAACGATGCTATCTTGGTCTTATTACGGAATACAAGGTTGGACGTATTTATTTGGGAAAAGTAAAATAGCAGACATTACTTACAAAGCATTATTCTTAGTTTTTGTTGTGATTGGTGCTTCTTCTACTTTAGGTTCTGTAATTGAATTTTCTGATGCTATGATATTTGCAATGGTATTTCCTAATATTATAGGATTGCTTTTATTAGCTCCAAAAGTAAAACTTGAGTTAGTTAGATATCTAAAGGCAATTAATCATAAAAGGTAAAAATAAAACGTAGTGAAATGAACTTGTTCAAATCCCATTTCTGGTATCATAAAAGCCAACGAAATGGGATTTTATTATTGGTGGTCATTATCATTATTTTTCAAGTAATTTATCATTTTGTTGATTTTTCCTCAGATGAAATCATTGAGACCACTTCGCCAGAAACTTTCGCCTTACAAAAACAGATAGATAGTCTAAAAGCGGATGAAATAGAAAAAAGAAAGACCAAGGTATTCCCGTTTAATCCAAATTATTTAACCGATTATAAGGCCCAGCAATTAGGGATGTCTATTGCTGAGATCGATCGATTATTGGCTTATAGAGGTCGGGGAAAGTTTATCAATTCGGTGGCTGACTTTCAAAAGGTAACTCAGGTTTCGGATTCTTTACGCAATAAAATCGCTCCTTATTTTAAATTTCCAGATTGGGTGAACCATGAGCAGATTCAGAGGCCAGATCAATTACCTGGTGTTTTTAGCAGAAAGAAGAGAACTACTTCAGATATTAATTTAGCAACCGCAAAAGACCTTCAAACGATTCGCGGAATTGGGGAGAAATTATCAGAGAGAATCATCAAGTATCGTTCAAGATTACAAGGATATACCACGGATGATCAATTGTATGAAGTTTGGAAAATAGACAAAGAGGTTATCGATAGGTTGTTAGCTGTTTTTACGGTACTCACCAAGCCCGTTATTAAGAAAGTAAATATCAATACGGCGAGCTTTAAAGAAGTGTTGGCAAACCCCTATATTAATTATGCGTTATGTAAGAAAATTTTCGAATACAGGGATCAAATCGCCGAGTTTCAAAACCTTTCGCAATTAAAGAAAATCCCCCGTTTTCCCTTGGATAAATACGAGAGAATAGTCTTATATTTGTTGGCGGAATAAACAAACAATAAATTAGGTATGAGCAGTATGTATTTTACTGAAGAACACGAGTCTTTTAGACAGAGTTTTAAAGAGTTTTTACAAAAAGAAGTAGTACCACATATAAACAAATGGGAGAAAAATGGAATTATCGACCGTTTTATCTGGAAGAAATTTGGTGATATGGGGTATTTTGGCTTAAACACTCCAGAAGCATATGATGGTTTAGACCTAGATCTTTTTTACACGGTTATTTTTTTAGAAGAATTACAAAAAGTAAATTCTGGAGGATTTGCAGCTGCTATGTGGGCACATGCTTATTTGGCAATGACGCATTTAAACAAAGAGGGAAGTGAAGCAATAAAAGAAAAATATTTAAAGGCAAGTGTTGCTGGAGATTTAATTGGTTGTTTGTGTATTACAGAGCCCTTTGGAGGTAGTGATGTGGCGGGTATGAGAAGTACTGCTGAAAAAAAAGGTGATTCATATATTATAAACGGATCTAAAACTTTTATTACCAATGGAGTGCTTTCAGACTATTTAATTGTAGCGGCTAAAACAGACTTACATTCTAAACATAACGGAATGAGTATTTTTTTAATTGATAGAGATACAAAAGGAGTTTCTGCCACTAAATTAGATAAACTAGGTTGGCGTGCTTCAGACACCGGAGAAATAGCCTTTGATAATGTAGAAATCCCAGCATCAAATTTAATGGGAGAAGAAGGAAAGGGCTTTCCTTATATTATGCAGCATTTTGCTTTAGAGCGATTAATTATGGGGATTAATGCACATGCAAGAGCAGAGTATGCGGTTGATTATGCCATTAATTATATGGGAGAAAGACAAGCTTTTGGGAACTCATTGGATAAGTTTCAAGCATTGCGCCACAAAATTGCGGAAATGGCTAGTGAAGTGGAAATGTGTAAAGAATTTAACTATGCTATAACGAAAAGGTTGGATAACGGAGATTATGTGGTAAAAGAAGCAAGTATGTCAAAGTTAGTATCAACCAAGATGGCAGATCAAGTCATTTACGATGCACTTCAAATGCTTGGGGGATATGGTTATATGGAAGAATATCCAATGGCTAGGTTGCTTCGCGATAGCAGATTGGGCCCTATTGGTGGCGGCACTTCTGAAATTTTGAAAGAAATTATCGCTAAAATGATCATAGATAAGAAGGATTACAAACCATTAACCTAAGGTTTTTCTTGGTCATTTTGCGAAAATGCACTCAGGAATTATCGCCAAAATGATCATAGATAAGAAGGATTACAAACCATTAACC
>Ga0307488_10000377_pt1 | contig 36042 bp, 33 predicted proteins | sample SB02metaG_FD_202248 | JGI IMG/M metagenome (GOLD analysis project Ga0307488, IMG submission 202248) | Sea-ice brine microbial communities from Beaufort Sea near Barrow, Alaska, United States - SB 0.2 | ecosystem: Environmental > Aquatic > Marine > Coastal | place: USA: Alaska | collected...
AATATTGATGCATTCTTAGAGGAGGTTGTCCCCCATGAAGTCTGCCATTTACTCGCCTATAAACTTTTTGGAAAAGTTCGCCCTCACGGTAAAGAGTGGCAAAGTCTAATGCTTGAGCTTTTTGGTGTAAAAGGGCGAACCTATCATCAGATGGATGTCACCAAAGTAACAGGCAAAAGCTATACTTATCTATGTGGGTGTGGACCGATAGAGTTAGGTATAAGGAGACATAATAAAGTACTGAAAGGCCAACAAACCTACATTTGCAGAAAGTGTAGAGGCCCATTAAGGGCCGACGTTTCTCGTTTACAAAATAGCTAGAACCAGCGCTTGGTAAACGCCTTATCTAATTCATCAAACGCTGTTTTTAATAGCCTAGCAAGCTCTTTATAATCGGGGTTAGCTTTGGCGGATTGCAACGCACAACCTTGGATTTGCATTTTATGATGAATGTCTAAGTACCAACTTTTCAATGCAGGCGGCAGGCTTTGATTTGAACGGTGCCCTAACCACATTAATCCTTGCAAAGGAAGCGACAGGAAGAACACGCCAGTGGCTAAAGCCTGAGGTAGCTTGTCATATCCTTGCAAATTAATTAATGCAACAACCGTTAACACGGCTAGAGCAGGCATCACTTTTATTGAAAATTTGGTTGCTGAAATAACTCTGCACTCAGGAAACATGCCATACAACTGGTGTTGCATAGGCCATGTTTGCATATATTGCTGACCGTCTTTCACCATTGCTAAAATAGTTTGAGCCAACTTGGTTACTCCGTAATAAAGCTTGAGTCTATTCTAGCGACTAAACCACACATAAGCTAACATCCTTACATTATATAAAATCAACTATTGATACCCAAAAATTGCACATGACGTTATTATTAGTGCCTGTATATTTAATAGAAGAATTTTTTACTTATGGATCAATATGTTCTTGTTCTTAATTGCGGTAGTTCATCTATTAAGTTTGCGATTATCGAAGCCAAAACAGGAACGTCTCCCCTGCATGGATTGGCAGAAAATCTTGGCACTGCTTCTAGCAAGCTTGGTTTTAGTTACCAACACAAACAGCATGATGGTGAATTGCCAGTCAATACTGACCATCAACAAGCATTAGCAGTCATTGCCGATACTCTCAAACAGTTCGAACATTTAAGCCAACGGATTGTTGCAGTAGGACATAGAGTGGTGCACGGAGGTGAATATTTTACACATTCAACCTTGATTAATGAGCAGGTTATACATGCAATTGAGAAAACATCACTGATGGCGCCGTTACATAATCCAGTCAACTTAACTGGTATCAACAGTGCTCAAAACGCGTTCCCACATCTACCGCATATTGCTGTATTTGACACTGCATTTTTTCAGACTATGCCTAAACATGCTTATCTGTATGCCCTCCCCTATGAGCTTTACCAACAACATAATATTAGGCGTTACGGTTTTCATGGAACCAGCCATTATTATGTAGCACACGAGGCGGCCAAAGCCCTTAAAAAAGCGTTAGGAAATTGTAACTTAATCACGGCACACCTTGGTAATGGATGCAGCATAGCCGCTATTAGACAGGGTAAAGCCATTGACACAAGTTTAGGTTTCACCCCTTTAGAGGGTTTAGTGATGGGTACACGCTGCGGTGATATTGATCCTAGTCTACCTACGTACTTGATAGAACAACTAGGCTATTCAGCATCTGAGGTAAGCGAGTTGTTAAATAAAGCGTCTGGATTGTTAGGTATTTCAAAACTTAGTAATGATTGCAGGGTGCTTGAAAAGCAAGCTAATGAAGGCAACCAACAGGCTAAACTGGCTCTCGATATATTTATCTATCGTTTGGTTAAATATATTGGCGCGTATTTAGCAGTTGTAGGCCCATTAGATGCTTTGGTTTTTACCGGCGGTATTGGTGAAAACTCTGCCTACATTAGGGAAAATACAATTAATCAGTTACAGCATCTTGGGTTAGAGCTTGATGCGGATAAAAACCTAGAAATGCGTTTCGGTCAGTCCGGACTCATTAGCCATACCGGTTCAAAACCAATCTTTGCCATTGCCACCAATGAAGAATGGGTAATTGCCAAAGATGCCATGTTATATGTTCATTAGGGGATCACAATGCCACGTCGAATAATGCTGATACCAGTAGGCACTAATGTGGGTTTAACCAGTGTTAGCCTTGGTTTGGTTCGGGTCATGCAGCAGCAGGGCCTAAAAGTGAATTTTTTCAAACCTGTTGGCCAGCCAAGGCAAGGAGACAGTGAAGCAGAAAAGTCTACAACTATAGCGACTAACGTTGGATTATTAAAACCCGCTAAGCCCTTGTCCACAGCCTATGTTGAAGAAATGATCAGCCAAGACAAAATAGATATTTTGTTAGAGGAAATTATTGCACTGTTTGAACAACATGCTGGTAAAGAAGATATTGCCATCATCGAAGGCTTAGTGTCCACCCAAAGTCATACCTATGCAGTGCGCTTGAACAGGGAAATTTGCAATGCCTTAGATGCGCAAATTGTATTGGTCAGTGCACCCGGAAGTTTGATGTTAAATCAACTGAATGACAAACTAGAAATCGTGGCTGACAGTTATGGTGGCCATAAAGGTAAAAAAGTTATTGGTTGTATATTCAATAAAGTTAACGCCCCCATTGATGATAAAGGCCGGCTAAGCAGCGAATTGATGGAGAATTATGACGACAGCCAAACAGTTGATGTCATAAAGACGCTATCCACCTTGCCTATCTTCTCAAAATCATTTGCTTTACTAGGCTCTGTTCCTTGGAGCTTTGAGCTTATCGCCCCACGAGTCATCGATGTATGTAAACACCTAAATGCGCAGCTATTAAACGAGGGGGATTACCAGCACAGACGGCTGCGAAGTGTGCATTTTTGTGCCCGCGAAATCCATAATATGGTATCCATCCTTAAACCCGGCGCGCTGTTAGTATTGTCTGGTGATAGAAGTGACGTATTAGTGTCTTCCTGTTTGGCCGCACAAAATGGTACCAAAATAGGCGCCCTGTTGCTGACGGGAGGATATCAACCCGACCCGCGTATTTGGGAGCTTTGTTCTCAAGCGTTAGAAACCGGTTTACCTGTTTTACTGACCCAAGAAAACACTTGGCAAACATCGCTCAATTTACATATGTTTAATCAAGAGGTTCCGGCCGACGACGAACAACGCATCAACCGCGTGATGGATCACACTGCGGCATCTATCGATTCTGATTGGGTAGCGTCAATCTCAAAGGACTCGAATAGAGCCTTAAGGCTTTCTCCTTCAGCATTTCGCTATAAATTAACCCAACTAGCACAGCAAGCTAACAAAACGGTGGTACTGCCTGAAGGCGAAGAGCCAAGAACCATCAAAGCCGCCGCCATTTGCGCCCAAAGAAATATCGCGAAGTGTATTTTGCTTGGCAATAAAATCGAAATATTACGAGTTGCCCAACAACAAGGCGTGCTGTTACCTGATTCAGTCAATATTATACAACCTGAAGATATCCGCAGTCAGTATGTAAAACCGATGCTTGAGTTACGCAAACACAAAGGTTTGACAGCGGTAGTAGCTAAAGAGCTTTTACTCGATAACGTGGTGTTAGGTACCATGATGTTGCAGCAAGATCATGTAGATGGATTGGTCTCTGGTGCTGTGCATACCACAGCCAATACTATTCGCCCTGCGCTACAATTAATCAGAACCGCTCCAGGTGCCTCTTTAGTTTCCTCAATATTTTTTATGTTATTACCAGAACAAGTATTGGTGTATGGCGATTGTGCTATCAACCCCGACCCAAATGCTGAACAATTAGCTGATATTGCGATTCAATCAGCTGACTCAGCAGCCGCTTTTGGTATTGACCCCAAAGTGGCCATGATCAGTTACAGCACAGGTGATTCGGGTACCGGTACAGATGTTGAAAAAGTCAAATTGGCCACTAAAATAGCGCAACAGAAACGTCCTGATTTGTTAATAGATGGTCCTTTGCAATATGATGCGGCGGTGATGGAAAGTGTTGCGAAGAACAAAGCACCTAATAGCAAAGTAGCAGGTCATGCCACAGTCTTTATTTTCCCCGATCTGAATACTGGCAACACAACGTACAAAGCGGTGCAACGTAGTGCTAATTTGGTCAGCATTGGGCCAATGTTGCAAGGCATGGGCAAACCCGTTAATGATTTAAGCCGCGGCGCACTGGTAGATGATATTGTCTTCACCATAGCGTTGACCGCAATTCAGGCAACACAGTGAAAAATTAAGACACTTACTATAATTTAGTTACGCCTTGGATATTGAAAGTGCTACACATGCCCACATACTAAACCAGCATAATATAAATGAAAACTTGGGTCATATTAGATGACGCTTAAAAAAGAATATTTGGAGAGTTAAATGCCTGAAGCGAGACACGTGAAGCTACTAATTTTGGGCTCTGGCCCTGCTGGTTATTCAGCAGCGGTGTATGCTGCGCGAGCTAATTTGAACCCTGTATTATTAACTGGCATTGAGCAAGGTGGACAATTAACCACCACAACTGACGTAGAAAACTGGCCAGGTGATCCTGAAGGATTAACGGGTCCTGATTTAATGGACCGTATGCAAAAGCATGCTGAGAAGTTTGATACTGAGATCATTTTTGATCACATCAATAAGACCGATTTGTCTAAGCGACCTTTCACATTAACCGGCGATCAAGCAACTTATACCTGTGATGCCCTGATTATCTGTACTGGTGCCTCGGCTAAATATCTTGGTATGGAGTCAGAAACAGCCTTTATGGGTAAAGGCGTATCAGCCTGTGCAACCTGTGATGGATTCTTCTACCGTAACCAGAAAGTAGCAGTAGTGGGCGGAGGCAATACAGCAGTTGAAGAAGCGCTGTACTTATCGAATATTGCCTCTGAAGTACATGTTATTCATAGACGTGATTCATTCCGCAGTGAAAAAATACTGGCTGACCGTTTAATGGAAAAAGCCAAAAATGGCAATGTTACCTTACACCTAGACCGTCAATTAGACGAAGTGTTAGGTGATCAGATGGGTGTAACTGGCATTCGTATCAAAGACACAAACTCTGATGCCACAGAAGATCTGGATTTGATGGGGGTATTTATTGCAATCGGCCACAAACCGAATACAGGTATCTTTGAAGGTGAGTTAGATATGAAAGACGGCTATATCACAGTGCAAAGCGGCACCCAAGGTAATGCCACACAAACCAGCGTTGAAGGTGTATTTGCTGCAGGTGATGTAAGCGATCACATATATCGCCAAGCCATTACCTCTGCTGGTACGGGTTGTATGGCGGCATTGGATGCTGAGAAATTTTTAGACGCTCAAGAGTAACGGTTATATAGAATACAAAGGCCTCGACTTGAGGCCTTTTTTTATTCACTCTTGGCATAACAGGCAACAACGATATTCCTATGCTAACGCTGACTAAGCTGAATCAACAACTTGTATTTCCACCCGCAGACATTGCTCACTCCGATCCAAATGGTTTGTTAGCATTTGGTGGGGACTTGAGTTCAAAACGGCTTCTTTTAGCCTATTCATCTGGTATATTTCCATGGTTCAGTCATGATGAACCTATTATGTGGTGGTCTCCAGACCCACGAGGCATATTGCCCTTAGATAATTTCAAGTGCAGTAAAAGTCTAAAAAAGTTTGCTCGAAACTGCGACTATCACATCACCATTAATACCGCGTTTAACCAAGTCATAGACATTTGTGCCACTATCCCTAGAAACGCTTCTGGCACTTGGATAACTGATGACATGCTAAATGCCTACAAAAATCTTCATCAGCTTGGTCATGCCCATTCAGTCGAAGTCTGGAGCGAAAATGATTTAGTAGGTGGTTTATACGGTATAATAGTGGGTAAAGTATTTTGTGGGGAGTCGATGTTTCACAAAGCCACTAATGCCTCTAAATTAGCAATGTTATCTTTAGTCGGAATACTGAAATCTCAAGCAGCAGAATTTATTGACTGCCAGATGCAAAATTCTCATTTAGCCAGTTTAGGGTGTATTGAAGTGCCAAGAGCACAATTTTTATCGATGTTAGCGGAACAAAGTCAGCAAACATTTGAGTACGACGTTTGGCAGCCTCAAACACTTAACATCACGCAATGGTTATAATCTTATGGGCATGAAATTCGGCATATCTACACCCTTTACTTGTAGCTATCTACCAGAGCAAGATGAGCGCCTATTGATTTTTATGAGTGATACTGAGCCAACTATCACTGAATATGACGTTTTAATTGGTGCCGGCTTCAGGCGTAGTGGAACACAAGTATACCGACCACACTGTGGCTCGTGTAACGCCTGTGAATCTCTTCGCCTTCCTGTACGTATGTTTACACCTTCTAAAAGTCAAAAACGCACTATGAAGCGTAATCAGGACTTGGTGGTACGTATTAGTAATAGTGACAAGCCAGAATACTATCCATTGTACGAGTCATACATCAATCAACGTCATGCAGATGGAAGCATGTTCCCTGCGACCAAAGAGCAATATCAAGGATTTATCTTAAGCCCTTGGAACAAAGCTTTGTTTATTGAAATTTACGCAACTGACGAACACGCACATCAAGAGCTTATTGGTGTCGCTGTAACTGACAACCTCGCATCTTCTTTATCGGCTTTATACACGTTTTTCAAGCCCGAAGAACAACATCGGTCGTTAGGAAACTTTGCTATTTTGCAACAAATTGAGCTTGCTAGGTCACTTAATAAGACTTTTTTATATTTGGGATATCAAATAGATACCTGTCAAAAAATGAGCTATAAACAGAATTTTTTACCTCATGAGCGTTTTTTTGACGATAAATGGCAACTAATTGCAAAAAAAGCTGTGTAAAGCTTTACACTCGCCAGCTTATTCGGCAAAATCTGCGCGGCATTTTTAGACACTTATTTAATTGATTAGAGGTAACAGAGTTAGATGGCGAAAGAAGATTGTATTGAAATGGAAGGCACCGTGTTGGATACCCTTCCAAATACTATGTTTCGTGTTGAATTGGAAAATGGTCATGTTGTTACTGCCCATATTTCAGGTAAAATGCGTAAAAACTATATTCGTATTTTAACTGGCGACAAAGTCACAGTAGAACTTACGCCCTATGACCTATCCAAAGGTCGCATTATTTATCGCGCAAGATAATAATCATCATTTTATCTTTGGGTTGATGAGGTAAATTACTTAGCTCAACTTTAGATTTTTAGAGATACAAAAAAACCGATATTGCAAAATATCGGTTTTTTTATGTTTGGCTTTTTAACGTTAAAATACTATCAACGTTAAAAAAGTTAAGAGTTAAGAGTTAAGCACTTCTGTTTTTTCTTTGCTGTCAGTGAAAAATTTGAAAGTTAATTCGTTATCTTTCAAGTCAATTTTGACACTTCCCCCTTGACTCAAACGTCCAAATAATAGCTCGTGTGCTAATTCTTTCTTAACATGCTGCTGGATAACACGAGCCATAGGACGTGCGCCCATGTTTTTATCGTAACCTTTATCAGCTAGCCAATCCCGAGCTTGGTTGGTGACTTCTAATGACACGCCTTTGTTATCAAGCTGCACTTGCAGTTCAACAATAAATTTATCTACAACTTGTAAAATCACGTCTCTACCAAGATGATTAAACCAAACTGTTGCATCTAGCCTGTTTCTGAATTCAGGTGTAAAAATTTTCTTTATTTCAGCCATAGCATCATGGCTATGGTCCTGCTGTTTAAAACCAATAGAGGTACGAATGGTTTCTTGTACACCCGCATTAGTCGTCATGACTAACACCACGTTTCTAAAGTCTACCTTGCGGCCATTATTATCGGTTAATGTACCGTGGTCCATAACTTGTAATAAAATGTTGTAGATATCACTATGGGCTTTCTCTACTTCATCCAGCAATATCACTGAATACGGGTTTTTAATGACCGCATCAGTTAATAGCCCGCCTTGATCGAAGCCTACATATCCTGGAGGAGCCCCAATCAAACGGCTTACCGCGTGACGTTCCATATATTCAGACATATCGAATCGCAGTAACTCTACGCCCATGACCTTAGCTAGCTGAGCAGTGACTTCCGTTTTACCCACACCAGTAGGCCCAGCAAACAGGAAGTTACCAATAGGTTTAGTTTCGTTACCTAAACCAGAGCGTGACAAGCGAATGGCATCGGTTAAGGTGTCTATGGCCTGATCTTGGCCAAATACCACCAATTTCAAGTCACGATCTAAATGTTTCAGTACTTGCTTATCAGAAACCGATACAGACTTTTCTGGAATCCGCGCAATCTTAGAAATGATCAGCTCAATATCACTGACACCAATTGTTTTTTTACGTTTAGATGGAGGCAACAGACGTTGACTCGCACCAGCTTCATCAATCACATCAATAGCTTTATCAGGCAAATGACGTTCATTGATATACTTAGCCGATAACTCAGCAGCAGCTCGAATAGCTTTATGCGTAAAACGCACACTGTGATGAGCTTCATAACGAGATTTCAATCCCATCAGAATTTTAGTGGTATCGCTAACAGTAGGCTCTATCACATCGACTTTTTGGAAACGACGAGCTAAGGCGCGATCTTTTTCGAAAATACCTTGATATTCTTGGTAGGTCGTCGACCCCATGCAGCGTAATTCGCCACTACTTAGCTTGGGTTTAAGCAAGTTAGAGGCATCCATAACACCACCCGAAGCTGCACCTGCACCAATAATGGTATGAATTTCATCAATAAATAAAATCGCTTCTGGTTGAGCTGCTAACTCTTTCAATATTCCTTTAAGACGTTTCTCAAAATCACCACGATATTTAGTACCCGCTAATAAGGCCCCCATATCCAGTGAGAAAACAGTTGCTTCAGCAATCACCTCTGGCACTTCATTATTCACGATGCGATAAGCCAAGCCTTCAGCGATAGCGGTTTTGCCGACACCGGCTTCACCTACCAATAAAGGGTTATTTTTGCGACGACGACATAATATTTGAATACTGCGCTCTAATTCGCTGTCACGGCCAATCAGAGGATCGATTTTGCCGTCTTTGGCACTTTGATTAAGATTGGTGCAGTATTTATCCAGCATGGATTCAACTTCTTCTTGCTCGCTGGTTTCTTCTTCACTTTCTCTGTGCGCCGGAGATTCATCATCCATTTTAGAAACGCCATGTGAAATATAATTCACTACGTCCAAACGTGTCACGTCAGATTTTTTCAGTATATAAACTGCTTGAGACTCTTGTTCACTGAAAATTGCTACTAACACATTAGCGCCAGTAACTTCTTCTTTACCTGACGATTGAACATGAAAAACCGCACGTTGCAGCACACGTTGAAAACCAAGTGTGGGCTGAGTTTCTCGCTCATTTCCCTGTTCATCTAACAACAGAGGCGTGGTATCTTTAACAAAATCGGTAAGTTCTTGCTTTATGGAGTCAATATTGGCACCACAGGCCTTTAACGCATCTTTAGCTGCCTTATTATCAAGCAAGGCAAGTAATAGATGCTCAACCGTCATGAACTCATGACGATGCTCTCTGGCAAAAATAAACGCTTCATTTAGCGTCTGCTCTAAATCTTTATTTAACATAAGAATGCCCTCTGACTACTAGCCTATTCGAAGGTGATACGTTTCTCGATCCAATCATCACACTTGCTCTATGGTACACATGAGAGGATGTTGGTGCTCTTTAGCATATCGACTAACTTGCATCACCTTAGTTTCTGCAATTTCTGCAGTATATGTGCCACAAACAGCCCTACCGTGGTAGTGAACTGTAAGCATTATTTGTTGTGCTTTTTCGCCATCCACATTGAAAAATCGCATAAGCACGTCAATTACGAAGTCCATCGGTGTGTAATCATCGTTATTCAATAACACTTTGTACATGGGTGGCGGTGCTGCTTTTTTCTTTACCGCGTCTATGTCTTTAAGACGCTCAATATCGATGATGTTATTTTTACTCATAGTTCACTTATTTAGCCCAAATATATTAAGATAATTTCCTGTGGTTGCGACTATCGCCTATGTAACAGCAATCTTACAATTTTAACGAAATGTCAAATTCACCTTGACAATAATAGGTTAAAAAAACTACATTTTAAGTTGACGGTTGTATTGAGTAGTCAACACGTCATTCCCTAACCTTTAGTGTGGGGGCAAAGTTGTATTAGTTCAAGGGATTAAAAGGAAGCAGAAGTATGGCAATCGGAAAAGTGAAATGGTTCAATAATGCTAAGGGTTTTGGCTTTATTGTGCCCGATGATGGTGGTGATGATATCTTTGCACATTACTCAACAATACAGATGGAGGGCTACCGCTCTCTCAAAGCAGGCCAAGAAGTTAAATATGAAGTCCAGCAAGGCCCTAAGGGGTTACATGCAGAAAATATTGATTTCAGTGGAGAGCCAGAAAGATAAATTATTATCTAAAATAAAAAAAGCAGACATCAGCGTCTGCTTTTTTGTTTGTGCTGAAATAACCAGCCTTATACTGAAAACATCTATTAACTAGCTGCTAGAATATCGTTCAATATAACACTTGGACACATTGCTTTAGTCAATAAAGCATCATTTGGGTAGTAATAACCACCAATGTCTACGGCCTTACCTTGCGTCGCATCAATTTCTGCCATAATTTTACTTTCGTTGGCAGACAAAGATTCGAATAAAGGTTTAAATTTTGCAACCAAATCCTGGTCATCAGTCTGATTAACCAATGCTTCTGCCCAATACATAGCTAAGTAAAAATGGCTACCTCGGTTATCCAGTTGACCCGCTTTGCGAAGTGGTGATTTACCTTCGGTTAGCAATTTTTCTGTCGCATGATCTAAGGCTATGGCCAAAACTTTTGCTTTGCTGTTGTCAGTTTTGATGGCTAAATCTTCAAGCGATACCGCTAAGGCAAGAAACTCACCAAGTGAATCCCATCGCAAATGACCTTCTTCAACAAATTGCTGAACATGCTTAGGTGCAGAACCTCCGGCTCCCGTTTCGAACAAACCACCACCCGCCATAAGAGGAACAATAGACAGCATCTTAGCACTGGTACCCAACTCTAGAATGGGGAACAAGTCAGTCAAGTAATCACGTAGCACGTTACCCGTTACCGAAATGGTATCTAGGCCACGAATCGCTCGTTCCATTGTAAAACGCATGGCGCGAACAGGAGACATAATAGATATTTCTAAGCCTTTGATATCATGATCTTTAAGATATTCAGTTACTTTTAGAATCATTTGTGCATCGTGGGCTCTTTCGTCATCCAACCAAAAGACGGTAGGCATACCAGATTGACGAGCACGATTAACAGCCAACTTAACCCAATCACGAATGGGCGCATCTTTGGCCTGACACATTCTCCAGATGTCACCTTCTTCAACAGCGTGCTCGATTAAAACAGTACCATCTTGGTCGACAATCTGAACTTTACCGTTATCGGCCATTTCAAACGTTTTGTCGTGCGAGCCGTACTCTTCGGCTTTTTGCGCCATTAAGCCAACGTTCGGCACAGTGCCCATTGTAGTAGGGTCAAATGCACCGTGAGTTTTACAGAAGTTGATTGTTTCTTGATAAATTGTGGCATAAGTACTTTCAGGTATTACCGCTTTTGTATCATGTAGTTTTCCATCGGGGCCCCACATTTTACCAGAGCTTCTGATCATCGCCGGCATTGATGCATCAACGATCACGTCACTAGGTACATGTAAATTCGAAATACCTTTATCTGAATTAACCATAGCAATAGGAGGGCGATCAGCATAACAAGCATTAATATCCCGCTCGATTTCAGCTCTTTGCGACTGTGGCAAAGTTGATATTTTGTCGTATACGCTGCCTAAACCGTTGTTTGGGTTAACGCCTAGTTCATCAAACAAATCTTGATGTTTATCAAACAAATCTTTATAGAATACTTTTACACAGTGACCAAAAACAATTGGATGTGACACTTTCATCATGGTCGCTTTTACGTGCAACGAGAATAAAACCCCAGTTTGTCTAGCATCTTCAATTTGTTCTTCAAAGAATTCACATAACGCTTTTTTACTCATGCACATGCCATCAATCACTTCGCCCGCTAGTAACTCTACTTCTGACTTAAGTACTGTGACATTCCCAGACTTATCAGTGAATTCGATATTGACATAGCCTGCTTTAGTCACAGTGACTGACTTTTCACCAGAATAGAAATCACCTCCACGCATATGTGCTACGTGAGTTTGAGAAGCTTGACTCCAAGCTCCCATTGAATGTGGGTTGCGCTTAGCATAATTTTTAACTGCAACAGGTGCACGACGGTCTGAATTGCCCTCACGTAGGACTGGGTTTACAGCACTACCGAGTACTTTCTCGTAACGGGCTAAAATGTCTTTTTCTGCATCTTTTTGAGGGTCTTCAGGAAGTTCAGGCAAAGCAAAGCCGTTGCTTTGTAATTCTTTAATGGCTACTCTCAACTGAGGTATAGAAGCGCTCACGTTAGGCAGTTTTATAATGTTAGTTGATGCTTCTTGAGTCAAAGCACCTAATTCAGCTAAAGCATCTGGCACTTGTTGGTCTGCTGGAAGAAGATCACCGAATACTGACAAGATACGTGCTGCTAATGAAATATCAGTTAATTCAACTTCAATCCCTGCACTTGAAGTAAAGTTGCGAATAATGGGAAGCAGTGAATAAGTAGCAAGTGCGGGCGCTTCGTCCGTTTTAGTGTAGATAATCTTTGACTTGGAAATCGTCATTATAAGCCTCATGTTAATGGCAAAGCACTTACAACCCATAATTTTCGCGTTTTAAAACTCGAAAAATCACAACTTTATGACTTATGGATTGGTGTTTTGTACCGAAATTAAAAAATGTCTATTTTGATCTATTCTAAACAGATCTTAGTCGAATAGTTTGCAAAGGATATATGGTCTGATCAATTAAGTACAAGTTTTGCTTGCAAAATTTCTGCTGTAAATCACACTTTCACTCAATAATGTTTACCAATTAATCAATTTTTGGTCTCACTCAGAAGTCAATAGTAGTTAAAAATGTCAAATCAACTTTACTTGCAATCTAAAAGATCCAGAGCTAAACCTACAATTTCTTCTGTTACAAAATCACGTATTATATTATTCAATAAACCTTTTGATGTCCTAACCCAGTTTACCGACCAAGCAGGTCGACAAACTCTCAAAGATTTCATTCCCATACAAGACGTTTACGCCGCTGGTCGTTTAGACAAAGACAGCGAAGGGTTGTTGGTGTTAACTAATGACGGCAAGTTACAAAACAAACTCGCCTCACCTAAACATAAAACAGCTAAAACCTATTGGGTTCAAGTAGAGGGTATTCCTCACAATCTCGATTTAGAACAACTGCGTAAAGGCGTTAACTTGAAAGATGGCATGACAAAACCTGCTAATGTAAAGGTAATCGATGAGCCCGACTTATGGGATAGAAACCCGCCGGTGCGCTTTAGGCAAAATAAGCCTACTAGTTGGTTATCTATTACGATTTCTGAGGGACGAAATCGGCAGGTTAGACGCATGACAGCGCATGTTGGGTTTCCTACTTTGAGGTTAATCCGTTATAGCGTGGGTGATTGGAGCATTGATGGGATTAGGAATGGGGAGTATGTGGAGGTTTGAGTGGGTTATCAGTTCAAATTGGCATGTGGGACTTTTTATTGGGTCGTTCCAAACGTCCCCCCAATAATGTCCGGTCATATGCAACAAAAAATAAAAGCAGGCTAAGTTCTTAGCTTTGTTTTTATCAAAAATTAAAAACGTCTTTACGTCCAACTTGGATGTCCATGCAACTGTTTATGATTATTGAGAATACGTCCTCAAAACGTCTCATTTGATAAGAAGTCGGGCGTATTCAGCTGTTTTTTCAAACTTGCGAGCGGCTTGCTGTAGGCGATTAACTATTGTTATGTCTGTTGCTTTGTTAATTGCTACATAGTTAATGAGTGCGTTTTCTGGTGCTATTTCTTTATAGTTAATAGCAACATCTGAACTTGCTCTCTCATTTAAGATATTTTGCACATTAACAGAATTGTCATATTCTAAGTCAACTCGACCATTTTCTAATAAATTAACCATTAGTTGCGTATCAGCGACGACATATAAGTTCTCTTGTTCTGAAAAGCCATGTGAGGTTAACTCCTTGTAACCTGCAGAGCCTAGAACTATAGCGATCAATTTTTGCTTCGCTTGCTGCATATTATCTAAATAATTTTCTGGCTTGCTTGTTAAAGAGATAAATATTCTTGATAAATTACTTAACTTATTAAGCAAATGAAAATTATCATCCCGTTCAGGCGTCTTTATCATACTTAAAATCAATGTATTAGGGTTATTACTCGCGGTCGAAAAAGCACGTATCCAAGGCATAAACTCAACTTTAGCATCGAGTTGCGCATTTTTTAAAATGGCTTAAAGGATCTCAATCGAAGGACCATTACTCTCACCGTTTTCATAATATTGAAGTAGGCGATTGTCATTGGCTACTGCCATTAAACTAGTCTCTATACTTTTCTTTGCAAATGCGCACAGAGAGGTGCCAACACATAAAAAGAATACTAATGAGTTTATTGTAAAATGCATAATCCCCCCTTTTTTTGAATGCGCCGTAGAATAGACGTTACCTCAGTTCTTATAAATGATGCGACAAGCAAACTTCGCTAAAAGGTAAAAGTAATTATAACGCCATCCATGTTTAGAAAAACTTGAAATGCATTTCATAAAAAAATGAGGCATTTACCAATAATTAACAATACACGCACGTTTAAAACTGCGGGTTCAGAGCGTTTGATTTTACAGCTTAATTCTAAAGCTCTGTCTGGATTGAGAAAAACAATTGGAAAATAGTTAACAACAAATTGAACTTATGCTGTTACTCCCCCTCTGAATATATAGTTTTTATGTGTGTTCTCTTTTTAAGCCTGATTTTTATCAGGCTTTTTTTTGGTCATTTTTTGCCTTTAACTACCCGTTTGTTGTCGTTCTACATCATAAATATTTTCCAATACAACAGCTCTTTGATTCATTAGACTGCCGCGCTTTAAACTCAACCAATAATAATATGCGCCTACTAAAAACTGCCATTCATCCTGATGCAGATCCCAACAGTTCTTTTATATTTAGCCGTCAAGCAGCTCGCGCTATTGTGTTAAATGGTGAAAATATTTTGATGCTTTATACCGAACGCTACCACGATTACACCTTACCCGGTGGCGGCATTAATGAGGGAGAAGATATTATCAAAGGACTCATTCGAGAACTCACAGAAGAAACTGGTGCTAAAGGAATAGCTGATATTGTGCCTTTTGGGCGTTATGAAGAGTTTCGTCCCTGGTATAAAAATAACCTTAATACCATGCACTTGAATTCATATTGCTTTACTTGCAGCGTTCATGATGAATTAGGCAAGACTCAACTGGAAGATTATGAAATGCACAATGGCATGCGACCCGAATGGTTGAATATCCATGACGCAATTAAACACAATGAAAACACCATAAAAAATAGCGACAAAAAAGGCCTGTCGATTGAACGAGAAACCTTTTTACTTAAACTTATTATTGATGAGTTAATTTAAAGATTAACAGCATATTCACCTTACATGTTCACGGCGACAAAGCTACACACAGAAAAGCAAAGTAGTGATGCTTTAAAATCACAAAATTATGCATGCTAAGAAAAACTTAGATTAAACCTAATGAAAACTAAACCTGCTCTTTTTTGTCTTCCCCCTTTGTTCTTAGCGCCCTCTGAGGTGAAAATATTTTTCATTTTTTCTATTTAGCTTCACTGATACCTTAATCATCCCTTAGAAATATTTATTGGTTGATTTTTTGCTTATAAACTCCCTTTAGGCTTTTTAACACTTGTAGTTACCCCCTACCCACACTATGTAAAATTCCTTCAAAGGAGCATAGTCAGCTTTTTTATATTACGTATCTTTTAGGGAGTTTTATGAGTTTTAGTAAATTAACAGCTCATGCCATGCAGGTGAACTGAGTGATAGAATTAACACTGCTCGACTCAAAGCTAACCTCACCCTAGCTACAAACCAGACAGCCATAGGGTCAGTCAACATTAAATGACACTCAATGGTAAACAAGACAACTTCACAAGAGACGATTTTTATAGTTTCGAAAAACTCAGCCCCATCTTCAGTAAACGAAAAATAGATGATGTGTTAAATCAAACTACCGATGCTGTATCACATTGGAATAACCTAGGCGTAGAACAAGAAGTACCGAACTCACTTATAAATGAAGTAAGGCATAACCTAAGGCTTACTTTGTAGTATGAAATTAACAGGACACAAACGTTAATTATTCCAAGAACTAGAAACTTCAGGCTTAAAAGCTGTGACGGTGTCACCGAAGCTGTTGTCGGCGGAGCTGATGCTTTTAAATTACCATCGACTCAAGGCTCGCCATCGAGCGACATTTTTACTGCTATAAGAAAAAGTTAAGTCGGGCGAAAGGGATTTAGCTTGAAAACCATACGCCCGTCGCGCGGGATGGCATTAAACACAGCGTATGTTCTAATTTCATCACAGATAAAACATCAACCAACAAAACCTTCAATCAAAGACTTTCATATACGCAAATCCAATGATTAAGCTAATGATTTCCCCCAAAAGAACTGATAAACTCCGCGTCCATTTTTCAGCCTCTAACTTATATTCGAAATCTATGACAACAACTTCCCAAAGCAGCGATGACACTCGAGACAACAGCCAAATAAAAGTGGTGGTAGGTATGTCTGGAGGGGTCGATTCATCTGTCTCAGCTTATCTTCTCAAACAGCAAGGCTTCCAAGTAGAAGGCCTGTTTATGAAGAATTGGGAAGAAGACGACAATGATGAATATTGCGCTGCTGCTGAAGATTTAAAAGATGCTCAAGCAGTATCAGATAAGTTGGGTATAACGCTGCACACTATTAACTTTGCGGCTGAATATTGGGATAACGTGTTTGAGTACTTTTTAGAAGAGTACAAAGCAGGCCGTACCCCGAATCCAGACATCATGTGTAATAAAGAAATCAAATTTAAAGCCTTTCTTGAATTCGCAGCAGAAGAGTTAAGCGCAGATTATATTGCTACAGGCCATTATGTGCAGCGCTCAGACAAGACTGGCAACTGGCAGATGTTGCGTGGTTTGGATGACAACAAAGATCAAAGCTATTTTTTATACACTTTAGGCGAACAGCATATAGCTCAGACGCTTTTCCCCATTGGGCATTTAGAAAAGCCAAAGGTACGAGAAATAGCCTTAGAACAAGATTTAGTCACTCATGATAAAAAAGACAGCACCGGTATTTGTTTTATTGGTGAACGTAAATTTAAAGACTTTTTAGCACAATATTTACCTGCACAGCCAGGTGAGATTGAAACGGCTGAAGGTAAAATTATCGGCAAGCACGAAGGTTTAATGTACCACACATTAGGCCAGCGCAAAGGTCTGCTAATTGGTGGTATGAAAGAGTATGGCGAAGAGCCTTGGTATGTTGTAGATAAAGATATAGAACGTAATGTGTTGATTGTAGGCCAAGGTGCCAATCACCCTCGCCTATACTCAAGGGGGTTGTTAGCAAATCAATTACACTGGGTTGATCGCAAGGGCCCGCAACAAGCAATAAGATGCTCGGTGAAAACCCGTTATCGCCAACAAGATATTCCGTGCCAAATTACGCCCAATATTGATGGTAGTATATTGGTTGAATTTGATGAACCACAAAAAGCCGTTACCCCAGGACAATCAGCTGTTTTTTATCAAAACGAGATTTGTTTGGGTGGTGGCATAATTGAGAATTATATCCGTTAATGAGTACTAATAATAATCATCGGTTTTATGAAAGTAACATCGCCTTAGCTGGCTTATGTCAAGCGGCAGCGTTAGTGAAACAAGTAGCCCGTAGTAATGAATTTGATAGCCAGGCTTTATTAACATCGCTAAATAGTATCGCCATTACAACTTCCGATAATACTGAACAAGTATTTGGTGATGTCAATCACTTGGCTCTGGGTTATCAAACCATACTAGCTCAGCTTAGTAACCAATCCACTAATAAAGACGTTGAAGTCACCCGCTATATCGCCAATCTGTTATCTATTGAGCGGAAACTCAGTTCAAGCAAAAAAACGATGGCCGCGCTAGGTGAACGTATTTCCAATATTCAAAGGCAGCAACTTCATTTAGAAATAACTGATAGTCAAATGTTGAGTAATTTAGCCAGTATTTATACTGATGTGGTAAGCCCTGTGGCCAGAAAAATCCAAGTAGCAGGTGATCCTGAAATATTGAAGCGCCCAGACAACCAGCATCGAGTGCGAGCTATATTATTGGCCGGCTTGCGTGCAGCTGTTTTATGGCGACAACTGGGAGGCAAACGCCGACACATATTATTTAGCCGCCAACAAATTTTAGATAGCGCACAACAGACATTAAGTAACATTAGCACACCAAATTAGGAGTATTTCATGAGCTTATCTGCACTCTCTGCACTCACAGCTGTTTCCCCAGTAGACGGTCGTTACGGGAGTAAAACAGCTGAGTTAAGACCCATTTTCAGCGAATTTGGTTTACTAAAATACCGCGTGATTGTTGAGGTGCGTTGGCTACAAAAATTAGCGGCAACCGCAGGCATCCAAGAAGTTCCTACTCTAAGTTCACAAGCCTGTACATTTCTAGACGATATTGTTAGTCACTTTTCTGAAGAAGATGCTCAGCGTATTAAAGATATTGAGCGCACCACTAATCACGATGTGAAAGCGGTAGAATATTTTTTAAAAGAAAAAGTAGCTGACACTCCCGAGCTTCAGGCTGTGAACGAGTTTATTCACTTTGCTTGCACATCAGAAGACATCAACAATCTGTCTCACGCGTTAATGTTAATTGAAGCCCGAAATGAAGTGATTTTGCCTTATTGCGATAAGTTGATCTCAGAGCTTAAGCGTTTAGCCATAGAGCTGAAATCAGTACCTATGATGGCGCGTACCCATGGACAACCAGCGTCGCCTACCACTATGGGTAAAGAGATGGCCAATGTGATGATCCGTTTGCAACGTCAGCGTGATCAAATTGCACAGGTACAAATATTAGGTAAGATAAATGGCGCTGTAGGTAACTACAACGCCCACGTTAGCGCTTACCCTGAATTAGATTGGCATACATTTGCCGAAGAGTTTGTGAATAGTCTAGGTATCACGTTGAATGCGTATACCACTCAGATTGAACCACATGATTATATTGCAGAGTTGTTTGATGCCATTGCTCGCTTCAACACTATCTTGTTAGATTTTAATAGAGATGTATGGGGGTATATTGCTCTTGGGCACTTCAAACAAAAAACCATTGCCGGTGAAATTGGTTCCTCTACCATGCCACATAAAGTTAACCCTATTGATTTTGAAAACTCAGAAGGTAATTTAGGTTTAGCCAACGCCATGTTTGGGCATCTTGCTAGTAAACTACCTGTTTCTAGATGGCAGCGAGATTTAACCGACTCAACCGTACTCAGAAATCTCGGTGTAGGTGTAGGTTATTCAGTCATTGCATATCAATCATCGCTAAAAGGCATTAGCAAGCTAGAAGTCAATGAGCAAAGTTTACGCAACGAACTAGACAACAATTGGGAATTGTTAGCGGAGCCAGTGCAAACAGTTATGCGTCGTTATGGTATTGAAAAGCCTTACGAAAAACTTAAAGAGTTAACCCGCGGCAAAAAAATCAACCAACAAATTATGGCTGATTTTATAGATACCTTAGCTTTACCTGATCACGCCAAAGCACACCTAAAAACACTCACGCCAGCTAATTATATTGGCAGAGCCATCGAGTTTGTGGAGCAGTTAGAAAACTAAAAGAGCCCCACGTCACCTAGACCATACTAGACCAAATTATTACCCGGAATTATTGGGGTGAACTACACTTAGTTTTCACTCCAATTTTTAAAGGGATTTAAAAATGTTTAAGTTGGCTTTACAGACATGGATTTGGTCAGGTATAAATAAAGCTTCTTCAGAAGATTTTAACCCAACCCGTATCACTAATATCATTGCTTTATTATGTATTTCTGTATCCAGCCTGCACGTGCCAATCGTTCTATACTTTGTAGCGCAATCTGGTTATCAAGAATTAATACTCATCATAGTATGCGCATCTTTATTGACTCTAGTACCGCTACTTAATCGGTTTCAAGCTTATTTAATTAGTAAATTATTTTTGATCATAGTTTTTGCCACATACATCTTGATATCTTGTCTGATACGCCAAGAAAACTTAAATATTCAGTATTTCTTTTTACTAGCGGTTGTTATCTGCCCATTTTTATTTAAGGAAACCGAGAGTAGCTTAATGTTTATCATTACCCTGTCATTCTTTTTGTTATTTGTGGGTTTCGAATTTTGGTTTTATTATTTATCCGTTAACACTCTTAGCTTTCATCAACAGATAGTAAAAATCAGTTGCAGCATCTCATTTGCCCTATCCTGTTTACTCTGCGGATATCATATTCGACGTATCATTAATGATAATTGGCAAAAGCTCTCCATGGAGCGAGAACGCTCTGAAAGGTTGTTGTTAAATATTTTGCCCAGCAGTATCGCCGAACGCTTAAAAAACTCACCTGACTTAATAGCAGACTACTTTGAACAAGCTAGTATCCTATTTGCTGACATTCAAGACTTTACTCCCTTATGCAAAGACCTTTCCCCAAGACAACTTGTTAACCTTTTAAATGAAGTATTTTGTGTATTTGATAACATTACCCAAAAGTATGGTTTGGAAAAAATAAAAACCAATGGTGACGGCTATATGGTGGCTGGAGGATTACCTATTATTAGTTCTTCTCATGCCGTTCAATGTTGTTTTTGCGCTTTAGATATGCAGGATGCATTTAAAAATATTTGTAAAAAGCACAATTTACACACCGGTCTACGCATCGGAATAGGTTGCGGTGAGGTGATTGCTGGTATCATTGGAAAAAGTAAATTCAGCTACGATCTTTGGGGTGAGGCTGTTAACTTGGCATCACGAATGGAAAGTCACGGCTTGTGTCATAAAATTCAAGTCACTGAATCAACTTACAAGATCACCAAAAACTGCTTTTACTTTGATAAACGAGGCTCAATTCAGGCAAAAGGTCTTGGATGGATAAACACCTATTGGTTAGTCAGCAGAAAAACAAATTAGGAACACATGTACTCGCAAAATAATATTGATATAAAAAAATTCCTTAGCCAATATTGGCAAAAAAAACCTTTAGTGATCAAACAGGGGTTCGACAACTTTATTGATCCTCTTGATGAACATGACTTAGCTGGACTAAGCCAAGAGCCCTTTATTGACTCGAGAATAGTCAGTTACACAGATAACGGCTGGCAAGTCAGTCACGGACCATTTGAAGACGTAAATACACACTGTTTAGGTGCGTGGAGTTTGTTGGTTCAGTCTGTCGACCACTTTATTCCTGAAGCCGACGAACTCATGCGATCCTTCGATTTTATTCCGCACTGGCGCATGGACGACCTAATGGTGAGCTTTTCAAACAAAGACGCAGGTGTCGGCCCTCACCTCGACCAATACGATGTATTTATTATTCAAGGCAAAGGTTCAAGACGCTGGCAAGTTGGCTTACCCGGAAATTTTGACACCGTTAATCTGCATAAAGACTTATCACAAATTTCTGGCTTCGACCCCATAATTGATCAAGTTTTAGAGCCAGGTGACATTATCTACATCCCAGCCAATCATCCCCATAACGGAGTTGCGTTGGAAGAATGCTTAAACTATTCAGTAGGATTCCGTGCACCATCTCAGCAAGAAATGCTGTCTTCATTGGCTGATTTTGCTATAGATAATAATTTATTTACCCAGCGTTATACAGATGCAGAAATCGTGCATCGTGAATTTAGCGGTGAAGTAAAACACCGAGAGGTCGCAAGATTTAAACACATGCTGCAACAATTATTAGAAACCGAGCAGTTTTCTAATTGGACAGCTCAGTTCTTAAGTCAAGGAGGTGAAAAGCAAGACTTTGATGAACAAAACATACAAAATTTCAGTCATCAAGAAATTGAAGAAAAACTGAAAGCAGGCGTGCAATTTATAAGATGTCCGGGGGTCAAAGCAGTTTTTGTAGAGCAACAACTTACTAATATTCAAGATTTTACGTTTTATTTGCAAGGCGAACCCTATTCGGTGCCATTAGAGGACAAAGATTTAGTCATAGACTTTTTAAGTCGCCCCATTTTTCATCTAGAAAATACAAACTTAGACCAAAGTAGTATATTTTTCACTCAATTAGTCACTACAATGGTCAATACAGGGTATTGGTACCCTGATTAAAACTGGGAGCTGCCATATGATGTTTTATGCGAAAAGCGTCGATTGGGAAAATCAGCGACACACACTTAAAAGAATTAGAGAAAAAGTATTTGTATGCCAATGGCGCATACCTGCCGAATACGAATTTGATCACCAAGATAGCATTGCACGTCATGTGTTAGTGGTTAACGAACACAATCAGGACGTAGCGACAGGTCGTATTACTCCCAAAGGAGAAATAGGACGCATCGCAGTTGAGCCTGAGTTTAGATGCCCAGAAGTGTATCAATCACTCTTTAAGGCATTACTTGAAATTGCTAAACAACATGGTCTACAAGATGTAATTGTACAATGTGAGTTAGAAGGTGTGAGCTATTACCAACAAAAAGGTTTCCGCTCTGTCGGAAGGGTATTCATGGATGCAGGTGTAGCGCGACAAAATATGTTGTGTGATCTCAAAGACTTTACTCTAGAAAGAGTAGAACTTACCCACTAAGGAAAAATTAGGTTTATTGACGTTTCACCTAATTTTTTGCCTTTGCGGATTGTCTATCAAAATATCATACTAACTTACAATGACTCGGCCAATATCTGTAAAGGATGCTTAGGTTTAAATTCCTCAAACCTCGCTACCTGACTTCGGCATGAGTAACCAGTAGCCACTATCTGTTCAGGTTGAAATTGACTAACCGCTTGCTTCCAGCTCAAGTTATATATACCTGTAGATTCTTCTATATGACTGGCTTCATGACCAAACGTACCCGCCATACCACAGCACCCTACCGATACCGCAGCAAGATTTAATCCCGCTTTTTCGAAAATATGTTGCCACTGCTTTTCACTTGTCGGCAGAGCAGTTTTTTCGCTGCAGTGACCAAATAGAGCATACTGCTGGGTATTGCTTTGGCTGACTTTAGGTAGCTCAAATTGCAACAACCACTCGTGCACCAGTTGCACCTTAAATTCACCACGGCCTGCACCTAACACTTTGGTATATTCATCGCGATAACACAGAACCATAGAAGGATCGACACCTATCAGCGGCAAGCCTAAATCATCTAATTGATTCAAAAAATCGGCCGAAGTTTTAGCCGTTTTAGCAAATTCCTTTAAAAAACCTTTCACGTGTTGGGGTTTACCGTTTGGCATAAAGGGCAACAACACCGCTTCATAGCCTAGTTTAGTAATTAATGTCACCAATGACTCCACCACTTGTGCGTCATAAAAACTGGTGAAGGGATCTTGCACAATACACACTTTTTTCTCTAACTGTGCAGGGCTTAACTGCTGCAGTGCCACTAAATTAAATTGCATCGCTGCATTACCGTTTAGCCTTTGATCCAAGGTTGGCTGCGATAAAATAGGCGTATCGATATATCCGATAGTCTTACGAATAGCGGTATTTACCCAGCCTTGGCGTAAGAAAAAATTGATAAACCCAGGCGCTTTAGCCATCAATGGCGCCATCTTTTCGATATTGCCAACCAAGTGGTCTTTGGCTGGGCGCATGTAACGTTGATAATACATACTTAAAAAGCGCGATCTAAATCCGGGCACATCAACACTGACAGGGCATTGGTTAGAGCAAGCTTTACAGGCTAAACACCCTTCCATCACTTCTAACACTTCGTGAGAAAAGTCATTATCGACCCTTTTGTCTGTACTATTCCTGAAGCGCTCAAACCAACTAGGAGGATCTACATTATGTTCTAACGCATTTATATCAATGTTTTGATTAGACAATAACCTCAGCCATTCTCGCACCATGCCTGCCCTACCTTTAGGGCTATGACGTCTGTCACCGGTAATTTTAAAAGAGGGGCACATAGGAGAGGTCTTATCGTAATTAAAACATAAACCATTGCCGTTACAGCTCATGACAGCCTCAAAGGATGTCCTAACTTCAATGGGGATTTGTCTATCAAACTCCCCTCGTTTTTGATCTGATACTGCCACTAAAGATTCTGTTGATTCTATCGGTGTGCAGATTTTTCCAGGGTTCATTTTATTGTGGGGATCAAACACCGTTTTTATTTTTCTTAGTTCAGCAAATAACTCTTTGCCAAAAAATTGCGGCCCATACTCACTGCGGTAACCTTTACCATGTTCCCCCCACATCAAACCACCATATTTAGCGACGAGTGCCACCACTTGCTCCGAAATCTTTGGTACCATCGCTTCTTGTTCAGGATCGCACATGTCCAATGCTGGACGCACATGTAATACACCCGCATCCACGTGACCAAACATGCCATATTTCAAACCATGTCCGTCTAATAAAGCACGGAATTCCATAATAAAATCAGCTAAATTTTCAGGGGGTACAGCTGTATCTTCGACAAAAGCAATAGGCTTTTTAGACCCTTTGGTTTTGCCCAAAAGGCCTACTGATTTTTTACGCATTGCATACACTTTTTGAATGTCGGCCTTGTTATAGGTAATTTGATAACCAATCACCCCAAGAGTTTCTGCATTGTCTAGGTTGGCACTTAAGGTCGCTATTTTTTGTTCGATATCAGCTTGATCATTACTGTTGTATTCAACCATGTTTAGGCCAAGTACGGTTTTCCCCTCAACCTCGGTAATCAAGCTGTCGACTGAATGCCAAATAATGTCCTGCTTGGCCAAGTTAAGCACGTTACTGTCAACCGTTTCTACCGAGGTAGCATTAGCTGCCACCATACTAGGAGCATGCCTTAACGCCGATTCAAACGAGTCATACTTTACGTTAACCAAGGCCTTAAACGTGGCGATGGGTGTGATGTTTACTTTCGCTTCTGCCACAAAGACCAGTGAACCTTCAGAGCCAGTAATAACCCGGCTTATATCTAACGATGTCAGATCTTCATTTAACGTGTTTTCTAAATCATACCCGGTTAAAAAGCGATTTAAACGAGGAAACTTTTCTAAAATTTGTTGCCGTTTGCCCAAACACGTGTCGAGCAACTGTTGGGTTATTTTCGCTATTGGAGTCAATTTTTGACTGAGTATCTTGGCATCATCCAGCGTCATTGGTGCAGTGTTTAAAACCGTACCATCAGCCATGACAGATGTGAGCCCTAAAATGTGGTCACTTGTTTTGCCGTACACCAAAGACCCCTGCCCTGAAGCGTCGGTACTTATCATGCCCCCAATAGTCGCTCTGCTACTAGTGGACAAGTCCGGTGCAAAAAAGAATCCTAATGGTTTTAACACATCATTTAACTGATCTTTTACCACACCTGCTTGCACTCTTGCCCAGCTTTGCTCCGGATTCACTTCTAAAACTTGATTCATGTGACGTGACACATCCACAATAATGCCACTCGTCAGTGATTGACCATTCGTGCCCGTCCCCCCCCCTCTAGCAGAAAACTTTACGTCTTCATAAGGATTCGCGGTTTTACCAATTAGCGATAAATCTTCAACATTCTTTGGAAAAACAACAGCTTGAGGTAACTTCTGATAAATAGAATTATCGGTAGATACCGCTAAGCGACTTGCGTAACTGTATTCAATGTCACCAGAAAAAGTCGACTTAGCCAAATCAGCCAAAAAATCCTGATAATTACTTTCAATAAGGGCTTGAGGGTCTAACGCTGGAAGCATAGTGGTAATTCAGTAATTGATATATAAAATAGAACGCTAATTATACCTAAAATGATCATCCCTGCTCTATATCACTTTGACATTAGCCCTAATGATTTTTCATATGCTACAAATAGTTTGTAACAACTGTAAATTTTTAGTTATGAATAAACTGATATATTCTAAATTATGGACTTACTTTCAAAATATTTAAGGTAACAAACATGAAGAAAAAATTACGTATCGCATTTGGCGGCCTGCTGGCCATCTTTGGCGTAGTGTTGTTTATTCTGCCTGGTTCGATATTTGTTTTGTTAATAGGGTTAGTCATGCTTAGCTTTGATGTGCCTAAAGCGAGAGATTGGTTACGCACTTGCCAAAACGTGATGTCAAAGTCGGCACGTAAATTAGATAAATTAATTTTAGATAGAAAACTGAAGGTTTAAAAATATATTAAGAAGCGATTAAAAAGTCGCTTAAGTATTAACTTAAGCGGCTTTTTAGATCTAAAGTGCTTTTTTACTTGCCTTGTTTACCAAGGTATAACCAAGTTTCGACTACTGTATCTGGGTTAAGTGAGACACTATCAATGCCTTGCTCCACCAGCCACTGTGCCAAATCTTCATGATCAGAAGGGCCTTGGCCGCAAATTCCGACGTATTTACCGCGCTTCTTAGCAGCTTGAATCGCCATCGATAATAGCGCCTTAACCGCAGGGTTACGTTCATCAAACAAATGCGCGATCAAGCCTGAATCTCGGTCAAGACCTAATGTTAACTGAGTCAAATCGTTAGAGCCAATTGAGAATCCATCAAACATATCCAGGAATTGATCGGCCAAAAGTGCATTCGAAGGTAACTCACACATCATAATAACGCGTAAGCCATTCTCGCCTTGCACGAGTCCTTCTTCTGCAAGTAACTCGATCACTTTTGCCCCTTCTTCAAGGGTACGGATAAAGGGGATCATGATCTCAACATTGGTTAAGTCCATTTTATTACGAACCCGTTTTATCGCCTCACATTCCAAAGCAAAACATTCCCGAAAATCTTCTGAAATATAACGACTCGCACCACGGAAACCCAGCATCGGGTTCTCTTCATCAGGTTCGTATTGATAACCACCGACAAGATTAAAGTATTCGTTGGACTTAAAGTCAGACATACGCACGATGACTTTTTCAGGTGAAAATGCCGCAGCGATAGTCGAAATACCTTCAACCAACTTTTCGATGTAAAATTCAACAGGCGAAGCATAACCCGCTATTATGTCTGTGATTTCTTCTTTTAATTCTTGAGGTTGATTATCAAAATCGAGTAACGCTTTGGGATGAACACCAATCATGCGGTTGATGATAAACTCAAGTCGCGCCAAACCAACGCCCGCATGAGGTAAACGCGCAAAATCGAAAGCTCTATCAGGGTTACCCACATTCATCATTACTTTAAGGGGAATTTCTGGCATTGAGTCAATTCGTGATGTCACCACATCAAAGTCCAGTACATCACCGTATATAAACCCGGTATCGCCTTCTGCACAAGAGACGGTGATCTTGTCACCATTTTCAATTGAAGCGGTAGCATTGCCACATCCTACAACCGCAGGGATACCCAGTTCTCTGGCAATAATAGCCGCATGACATGTTCGGCCACCGCGGTTAGTCACAATAGCAGAAGCTTTTTTCATGATCGGTTCCCAGTCAGGATCGGTCATATCGGTGACCAACACATCTCCAGGTTGAATTTTGTCCATTTCTTCTACGCCACTGAGCACTTTTGCCACGCCAGCACCTATCTTGTGGCCAATCGCTCGCCCTTCACACACTACTTTGGCTTTGCCTTTCAGCATAAAACGTTCAATGACTTGCATATCTTCACGGCTGCGCACAGTCTCTGGACGAGCCTGTACTATGTAAAGTTTACCGTCTATGCCATCTTTGGCCCATTCAATATCCATTGCCCGTTTGTAATGTTTTTCAATAATGACAGCCTGTTTAGCTAACTCCATTATTTCGTCATCAGTGAGTGAAAATCTACGACTGTCTGCGGCATCAATATCCACAATCTCAACTTGTTTACCGTGCTCTAGGTCATCCGAATAAATCATCTTGGTGAGTTTACTACCAAGATTTCTGCGCACTACCGCTGGGAAGCCTTTTGCCAACGTTGGCTTGTGAACATAAAATTCGTCAGGGTTAACTGCACCTTGTACCACCATTTCACCCAAGCCATAAGATGAGGTAATAAAGACAACGTCTTCAAAACCAGACTCTGTATCAATTGAGAACATCACACCGGAAGCAGAGCAGTCACTGCGCACCATACGCTGGACACCTGCAGATAAGGCCACGCCTTTATGATCGTATCCCTGATGTACTCGATAAGAAATAGCTCTGTCATTAAACAGTGAAGCGAATACATGTTTGATTGCAACCATGACTGAGTCATAGCCTTTAACATTTAAAAAGGTTTCTTGTTGACCAGCAAATGAAGCATCCGGCATGTCTTCTGCTGTTGCTGAAGAGCGAACGGCAAACGAAGCTTCATCACCAGCCTCACCTTGTAAGGTTTTAAATGCAGTGCGTATGGCGTTTTCTAACTCTGGAAGAAAGGGAGTGTCGATAATCCAACTACGAATGGTTTCGCCAGCTTTACCTAATGCGGCAATGTTTTCGACATCTAAGTCGTCCAACAAAACATGAATACGTGATTCTAAGCCACTTTGTTCGAGAAATAAATTAAATGCATGAGCAGTGGTTGCGAATCCTCCAGGCACTTGCACCCCTGCATTAGCCAAATTTGAAATCATCTCGCCCAACGACGCGTTTTTGCCGCCAACGACTCCAACATCTCCCATTCCCAATTGTTGGTACCACAAAACGTGTTCTTGCATTCTCGTTTTCTCCAAATGATTGTTTGGTTATTTAAATATCGTGTTATTTTAAGCAAATAGACTTAATAAAGCTGTTAAAAACAGAATAAAAAGCAATATTCTTATAACGCCTTTACATTTATTGTGGTGATTTTAGAGTGTTGTTATCGTGAAAGTAAAATTTAATTGTTTTTCGTAATTAAATTACAACAATGTTAAGGAAATGTTTTGAGAACAGCCTATTATATTTCAGATGGAACGGCTATAACTGCAGAGGTGTTTGGCCACGCATTGCTCTCCCTGTTTACGATTGAGTTCAAACACATCACTGTTCCTTTCGTCGAAACGGTGGAACAAGCCAGAGACGTGGTTCGAAAAATATCTGAAAGTTTTCAAGATGACAGTCAGAGACCTTTAGTGTTTTACACCATAGTCAATATCGAAGTCCGTAAGATCGTGTCAAAGTCCGTGGGCATTAATTACAACTTTTTGGATCAGTTTGTTGCGCCTCTAGAAAAAGTATTAGGTGTGCCGTCTAAGCCAGAAAAACATCGAACCCATAGTATCCACGAAAAAACCTATGATATTCGCATTGAAGCCGTGAACTATGCGTTAGCCAATGATGATGGATCAAACTTAAAAGATTATAACGAGGCTGATATCATTTTAGTGGGAGTATCTCGGTCGGGTAAAACCCCTACCAGCCTTTATCTAGCGCTACAGTATGGAATCAAAGCAGCAAACTATCCTTTTACAGAAGATGATATGGGTGACATTTTACGTTTACCTGCGCCCTTGCGTCGCTTTAAGGACAAATTGTTTGGACTGACCATCCAAGCAGACCGATTACACCAAATTCGCTCAGAGCGACGGGCCAATAGTAAGTATGCATCGTTACAGCAATGTCGCATGGAATTACGTGAAGTAGAAAATTTATACCGCAAAGAGAAAATTCCGTTTCTGAACAGCACTCGGTTTTCAATTGAAGAGATTTCAGCCAAAATATTAGCTCAAACTGGTTTACAACGTAAGAAATATTAAACCTAAGCTCTAAGGAAAAGTTTTATGTTCAACCATTTTGAACCATCATTAATTACGTTTTTAAAAAATCTACAGGCCAATAATGACCGGGAATGGTTCAATGACCATAAACAACAATATGAAGACCACGTTCGCACGCCGGCCTTGGCTTTTATAGAACAAATGGAACAGTGGATCCCACTTATTTCGCCCCACTATGAAGCTAACGCTAAGAAAGTCGGTGGTTCGCTGATGCGTATCTATCGAGACGTTAGATTCTCAAAAAACAAATCACCTTACAAAACCAATGTGGGTATTCAGTTTCGTCATGAGGTGGGCAAAGATGTTCACGCTCCAGGTTTTTATTTACATATTGCGGCGGACGAGATTTTTTTAGGGGTAGGCACTTGGCAACCGGATAGAGATTCATTGGCTGCTATTAGAGATCATATAGTGACCAAGCCTGGTCCTTATTTAGATGCGATTGAGCATGAACCATTTACCGAATTTTACCAACTTGGAGGCACTAAGCTAATCAGGCCCCCAAAAGGTTATGACAAAGACCATCCATTAATCGAAGAAATAAAGCGCAAAGATTTTATTGCTCTATGCCAGTTACAAGAAAGTGATTTGTATCAACCAAATTTTTGCAAGATGGTCGCCAGCCGTTTTGGATGCGCCCAGCCATTTCAAAAGTTTATTTGCGAGGCCTTAGGGCTTAGATTCTGATGTATTCGTTGGGGTTTTGGCTTTTGCTCTACCACCTGTGGTTTTATTAGCACGACCTTCATCTATGGCCTTTTCTGCGCGTCGGCGTCTTGCTTCTTTAGGGTCGGCAATCAGTGGGCGATAGATTTCAATTCTGTCGCCTTTTTTGGGTAGGTCGGTCAATTTACAAGTGCGATTCCAAATGCCGACTTTTAAAATTTCAAGGTTGATATCAGGAAAACGTTTCACAATTCCCGAAGCCAAAATAGCTTGTTCAACCGTTGTACCTTGTTCAACCACCACCTCAAGCAACGCTTGTTTTTCGGGGGTGCCATACACCACCTCAAGGGATATTTGTTGATCTGTCATATACTCTAAGTAACCTCTAGCCTCTAGCCGTAAACCTGTTTTGCGCGCTCAGTAAAAGCGACCACCATATTAGCAGCAATCGAGTTAAAAACCCGCCCAAAAGCCATTTCGATAATTTTACTCGAAAATTCAAAATCCAAATTAAACTCAATTTTACAGCCTGTCTCGCTGAGCGACTTAATTGTCCAGCCACCGGTAAGTCGTGAAAAAGGGCCATCAACTAAGTTCATATGGATAAACTCGCCACGCTTTAAAGTATTGTGAGTGGTAAACCATTGCTTAACGCCTGCCTTTGAAATAAGCAGTGATGCTCGCATATTGTCATTATCTTGCTGCAATATTTTGGTTTCAGCACATCCTGGGATAAATTCTGGGTACAGCTCTACATCATTAATTAAATCAAACATGGATTCAGCGCTAAAGCCAACCAAAGCGCTGCGACATACATTGGCCATTTATTCTCCAAAATTGGTAAAGCTTTAAATATTATCGGATAACATAAGTCATTTAGGGTGTGTCGATCCATTAGTTTTTGAATAGTTTGGATTTTTTGTTGTACCGCTTCATACAATCTTTATAATACAGCCTATGAATAAAAAGAAGTCAAAATCAACAGATAACACCATCGCGCTTAATAAAAAAGCTCGTCACGAATACAATCTTGAAGACAAACTCGAATGTGGTATGTCCTTGCAAGGTTGGGAAGTGAAAAGCATTCGCTCTGGTAAAGTTAATATTTCGGAAAGTTACGTCGCCATAGATAAAGGTGAAGCCTTTCTAATTGGTTCAACCATCCAACCGCTAAATCAGGCGTCTAGTCACGTTGTATGTGAGCCTACACGTAAGCGTAAACTGTTACTCAAAAAACGAGAGTTAGATAAGTTAATAGGCTCAGTTGAACGCCAAGGTTATTCAATTATTGCCACCGCCATGTATTGGAAGAAAAACTGGGTAAAAGTTGAAGTTTACTTAGGTAAAGGTAAACAAGAACATGATAAGCGAGACGCTGTTAAAGATCGCGATTGGGCGCGTGATAAAGAACGTATGATGAAACACAGCGTTTAGGTAATAAACTAACAACCAAAGTATCGGCTATTAATCCAAAGTTAGATTGGTTAATCTTGAATCTATCTAACTTTATAGCAGTGATTAGCATGACAAAGTCGATAGGTATATGGCGGTCTTGGGCTCTTGTAGCTGGTATGATGATAGGATCGGGTATTTTCACTTTACCCGCTTTACTTGCTCCTTATGGCAGTTATAGCTTTATAGGCTGGGGTGTGACTGGCTTTGGAGCCGTCTGTTTAGCATTAAGTTATAGTTATTTATCCTCACGCAAACCCGGTTTAGGTGGTCCATACTTCTACGTTTTTGAGGCCTTTGGTGTAATTCCTGCCGCAATTGTTTGTTGGGGCTACTGGATTTCTTTAGTCTCCTCAATAGCAGCTATTTCCCTCTCGTTTGCAGGTTACAGCCAAAGATTCCTTCCGGAGCTTAATGATGAACCACTGTACAGCACTTTATTTGCTTTCGTTATTATTCTGTTTTTTACCGTAATTAATGTACGTGGCGTTCGCGAAGCCAGCGCGATTCAACTTTTTACCACCATCGTAAAAATCATTCCATTAGTATTAGTCGGCTTTATCGGCATCATGTTCGGCGAAGTAAATCACATTCCAGCCATAAACCCTGATGACAGCTCTCTATTTCACATGGTGGGTGCATTATGTTTATTGATTATGTGGGGCTTTATCGGCGTTGAATCAGCCACACTGCCATCAGAAGACACCATTAATCCTGAAAAAACCATAGCTCGCGCGTCAATTTTAGGCACGTTAACGGCGCTGACTGTTTATGTGATTGCTATGTTTGGAATTATGTCGATTATGTCGTTAGCAGAATTACAAAACTCTACGTCGCCTTTCACCGATGCAGCCCAGCTAATCATGGGGGATACTGGCGCCATCATCATTACCATCGGCGCCTTGTTTGCTATCGGTGGCACCTTAAACGTATGTATCATGATTGCAGGTACTATGATGCTAGCGGGAGCAAGAGACAAAATATTTCCTACTTACTTTAGTCAGCAAAGTGCTGACGGAACACCTACCAGAGCTCTGTTATTTTCCTGTTTGTTAGCAATTATATTATTATTTTTTAATACCAGTGAATCACTGATTAATAGTTTTGAAAACTTACTTATTCTTGCCACCTTTGCAGCGTTAGTCGTCTATTTAGGTACTGGGCTAGCGAGTATTAAGCTTCAGTTACAGGATCATAAGCGGGGTAAGCAGCTCAGTTATACAAGATTATGTATAGCGCTACTTGCCACTTTATTTTCTTTGTTAGCCATCATCGGTGCTTGGGTTTTGTACCAATAATTTTTAAGGATATTTATGTTTAGTAAAGCAATAGTTAGAACACCATGTAAAGCAATGTTAGAGGGCCTAACTGAAGCTGAGATGGGTTTACCCGACTACGACTTGGCATGCGAACAACATAATGGCTATATTGCCGCGCTAAAAGAGTGTGGTTTGCAGGTGACTATTCTGCCACCACTAGAAAGTTACCCTGACTCGTGTTTTGTTGAAGATGTAGCCTTGTTGACTTCAAAGTGCGCTATTCTTACCCATCCAGGTGCGCCAAGCCGCCTTGGCGAAGTACCACATATAGTCAAAGCAGTAGAACAATTTTATCCTAGCTTAGAGCGCATCAACCTTCCCGGCACTGTTGAAGCTGGCGATATTATGATGGTAGGAAATCATTTTTATATCGGTTTATCGGCCCGAACCAATGCTAAAGGTGCTGAGCAACTTATCGATATACTTGGCAAATACGACCTAGCGGGTTCAATAGTTGAAATGTCAGAATTATTACATTTGAAAACAGGCGTAAGTTATTTAGAAAACAACAACTTATTGACCTTTGGTGAAATGCACCACAACACAACTTTCAATCAATTTAAGCGTATTGAAATAGCAAAACAAGAAAGTTATGCCGCCAATAGTGTATGGATAAACGGTACCATATTAGTGCCTAAAGGCTTTCCCAATGCCCTAAAGGCCATCCAACAACTTGGTTACCCAACAATAGAGTTACCGATGTCCGAGTTTCAAAAGTTAGACGGTGGATTAAGCTGTCTATCGTTGCGCTTTTGATTGCAACAGTCACTTAATCAGCGCTTCACTCATAAAGATCAAACAATATGTAACTAACACTGCCGCATCTTTTTAGATGCAGGTAGTGTTTAACGCAAAGTAAAGAGATTGCTAGCCGTTGACACTTATCAAGTATAAACGGCTCACTTATGTGCTAGCGACTCAGACAAAAATGATACCGCGATGCAAAGGCTCTACTAGAGCCACCATAACTATGAAATTTCATGCTTGTGTTGTCTTTTATAACGCTTAGTCAGTTTTACTCCACGCACTTGATCCTTAATTAAAGCCCAGAACGGCGACGCAGATAATTGAGGCGACTTACCCGCTCCAATGCGTCGTAATTGCTGTTTAACCATTGCCATAGTAGCTAGACCGCTAAGAGTTTTGTCTTTCCAATTCACCACAGGTATATGCCCAAGCACACTTGGGTCATTTTGCCATTGATTGGGTAAATCTGGCGTTAACGCAAGCGAACTAGCCATTCCCACTAATTCCACTCCACTATCAACAACCTGCTTAGCGACTTTATAGCGACGAACGCCCCCTGTGGTCATAATAGGTAGTGATACGTTTTTAGCAATTTTAGTAGCGAACTCTAAAAAATAGGCTTCTCTTGCTAACGTTCTATCATCTGCACTTCGACCCTGCATAGCAGGTGCCTCGTAACTACCACCCGATAATTCCACTACATCAATGTTCAACTCAGCGAGCATTTTCACGACTTGTTCTGCATCATCAATATCAAATCCGCCACGTTGAAAGTCTGCTGAATTAAGCTTCACCGCGATAGCAAAACTCGCGGAGCAAGCCGCCTTTACCGATTTAACCACATCAATCAATAAGCGGGCGCGGTTTTCAAGACTACCTCCCCACTTGTCATGGCGTTTATTCGTCAGTGGTGATAAAAATTGGGCCAGCAAATAACCATGGGCAGCATGTATTTCAACACCATCAAAGCCCGCTTGCTCAGCTCGGGCAGCGGTTATAGTAAATCGTTTTATAACATCTTGAATTTCGGACTCCTCCATTGGTTTAGGAGCGGAAAACAACGACGAATGTTTACCCATATTCAACGCCACATCAGAGGGAGACAGCACCTTGCCCCCCATTTTCTTAAACACTTGGCGACCAGGATGATTGATTTGCATCCATACTTTTGTATCATTCGCTCTTGACAACTTTGCCAATTCAATAAAAGAAGTTAAATCTGTGTCCTGCTCTAAAACCACACCACCAGGCCCAGTCATGGCCAAGTGATCAATCATCACATTACCGGTAATAATTAGCCCAACCCCGCCATCAGCCCAAGATTTATAAAGGCGTTTAAGCGCTTTACCTGGCAAATGTTCAAAAGTGGCCAAATTTTCTTCCATGGCAGCTTTAACCAAGCGATTTTTTAGTACTTGGCCATTAGGTAATGTAAATGGGGTGAAAATTGAAGATGTCATATGAGAATCTACTAATGCTGCATAATTTGTAAACAATATATTGGGCTAGATACAACCCACACAAGGTTTGTAACGAGATTTGCATAAACAATGTATTCACAACTCACCAGCCTATGCTAGAATATACACGTTGGTAGTTTGCAACCAACAACTTGGGGCTGATTTTGGATTCGACAGGACTCTAGAAGCTTTAGGTGCATGCAGAGGAGCGGTTTGCCTCTATAAAAGCCGCATTTAAATAGTCGCAAACGACGAAAACTACGCACTAGCCGCTTAATAACCGGCAGTGCCCTTCCACTCATACTCTTTCTGCTAGTAGAGGTTCGGAAGGTCATCCCAGCAGGATAGCGAGGGAACCTTGTCTAAGGGTGAACCGCGAAATAGTATTAGGCCAGCTGCAACGAAATCCTGTTTGTCGGAGTTCCACGTAGTTAAATAAAAGACAAAATAAGCATGTAGTACCGACGGTTGACGTGTTCTGGACGCGGGTTCAAGTCCCGCCAGCTCCACCAAAAAATAAAAAAGGCTTATCGAAAGATAAGCCTTTTTTATTGCTTATAG
>Ga0307488_10000378_pt1 | contig 36018 bp, 24 predicted proteins | sample SB02metaG_FD_202248 | JGI IMG/M metagenome (GOLD analysis project Ga0307488, IMG submission 202248) | Sea-ice brine microbial communities from Beaufort Sea near Barrow, Alaska, United States - SB 0.2 | ecosystem: Environmental > Aquatic > Marine > Coastal | place: USA: Alaska | collected...
CGTATTGAGAGAGAGCGGGTAGTGTATTTTTCGGTTGGTTTATACCTTAGGATATTTTCTCAAAGCAGCTAGCATTATATGATTTATATAGTGATTGCATATTGACTTTAACGATGAATTACTGGATGCGACTCATTGATAAATCATGTTATTCATGTGTTAATTGGAAGTGTAACTCATACAATATTGACTACATTTGAAACAGGTTCTGATCGTTTGATTCATTGAGGATTTTAATTTTTCCGTTTAGTTTTATTACGAAAACTAACCCTTTTTTATAATAAAACCTATTATAATCAGTTTGTAATAGTATAAATTATTAACATCTATCAGTAGCGGTGTATTCTTTATAACACTATTGTATTGATACCTGATGTAGATCAGTAGGATCTAAAGTCATCAATTAAATAAACACTATACTTTTGCTGTGTTTCTTCAATTGAATGTTCGTTCATGTCTGAAAATATAATTAACAAAGAGATCTGCAGCCAAAGCAGTACAAACCTAACCGATTATCAGCAAGCTTGTGATAATTTTAAGTGGCACACCAATCCCAAACAAAATATTAATATTGCTTATCAAGCCATTGACAAGCATTTACATACGGCCATTGAAAATAAAGTAGCACTACGTTGGTTAAGTAAAAAGACGAAACAAATCGATTTTAGCTACCGTGACTTAGCGGAGCAAACCAGTCGTTTTGCCAGTATGTTAGATAAACTTGGGTTCAAGCGAGGAGTCCATGTTTTTAGCTTATCGAGTCGTCTGCCACTACTTTATATATCCGCATTGGGCACATTAAAGTTTGGTGGTGTTTTTACGCCATTATTTTCAGCTTTTGGACCTGAACCTATTCGTTCCCGCATGGAAATAGGTGAGGCCAATGTTCTAATCACCACCTTGAAGTTATATAAGAAAAAAATAGCACACTTGTGGGGTGTATTACCCCACTTAAAAGTGGTGTTGTTTATTGACAATTCAGAGGATATTAATCAGGCAACTATCTACCCCAGTACCTTGGATAAAAATTGTTTTGTATTAGATAAACTCCTCACCAGTGCAGACCAAACTTACCCATGTGCTCTAAGCAACAACGAAGATATGGCATTACTGCATTTTACTAGTGGTACAACGGGTAAGCCTAAAGGTGTTATTCATGTTCATCAAGCCGTGCTAGCTCATCAATGGACGGCTAAGTACGCTTTGAATCTAAAGCAAGAAGACATTTATTGGTGCACGGCAGATCCAGGTTGGGTAACCGGAACTTCTTACGGCATTATTGCTCCGCTTTGTCTTGGCGTTACTATGATTGTCGATGAAGCTGAATTCGATGCTGAGCGTTGGTACCAAATTTTAGAACAGCAAAAGATATCGGTATGGTATACCGCCCCAACGGCTATTCGTATGTTGATGAGAGCGGGATCTCATCTTCGTCACTATTACGACTTATCCGCATTAACTTTCATCGCAAGTGTTGGTGAACCCTTAAATGCAGAGGCAGTAAGGTGGAGTAAAAAAGTACTTGGCTTACCGTTTCATGATAATTGGTGGCAAACAGAAACAGGCGCAATAATGATTGCTAATTTAGCTAGCCAACCGATAAAACCTGGTTCTATGGGCTTACCGTTGCCAGGCATTACAGTTGCACTCGTTAAACGTAATGAGCAAGGAAATATTGAAGAGATTGAGAGAACCATGGAAATTGGTGAGTTAGCCTTACAACAGGGGTGGCCATCTATGTTTCGAGGTTATATTCATAATGAAGATAGGTATCAACAATGTTTTGAAGACGGATGGTACTTAACAGGTGACCTCGCTAAACGTGACTCGCAAGGTTATTACTGGTTTATTGGCAGAGCAGATGATTTGATCAAATCTTCTGGCCATTTAATTGGTCCATTTGAAGTGGAAAGTGCACTTATGGAGCACGAAGCGGTAGTTGAAGTTGGAGTGATTGGAATACCAGATGATATTGCTGGAGAAGTAGTAAAAGCCTATGTCGCATTAAATCCAGAAATTGAGCAAAATGAGTCAACACTAGCCGCTTTACGAAAAGAATTAAAAGGTTTTGCTCGGAAAAGATTAGGTACTGCTGTTGCCCCTAAAGACATTGTTTTTCGACTAAACTTACCAAAGACCCGCAGCGGGAAAATAATGCGTCGGTTATTAAAAGCTCGAGAACTCAATCTGTCTGAAGGCGATATATCAACCCTTGAGAGTGATGAAAAATAATTATCAATACAGCAATGCCCACGATAAAGTAATCATGAAAGAGTAATTATAGATGAACGATAAATTACACCTTGATAAAAATCATTTATTAGTAAAATTAACCCAGATGTTACGTATTCGTCTTTTTGAAGAAAAATGCGCCGAACTTTATACACAACAAAAAATACGGGGGTTTTTACATCTTTATATTGGTGAAGAGGCTATCGCCGTAGGTGTAATGGCGGCACTTTCATCACAAGATGAAATAGTGGCAACGTATCGTGAGCATGGACACGCGCTTGCTCGAGGTTTATCAATGAAGTCCATCCTAGCTGAAATGTATGGCCGGACTAATGGTTGTAGTAAAGGCCGTGGAGGTTCTATGCACTTATTTGATAAAAAAAATAACTTTTATGGTGGTAATGCAATAGTTGCTGGCGGTTTACCTCTAGCAGCAGGCTTGGCTATGGCGAATAAAAGAAAAGCAACAACAGCTGTTACTGCCTGCTTTTTTGGTGAGGGTGCGGTTGCAGAAGGGGAATTTCATGAAGCGATGAACCTAGCCGTATTATGGAAACTCCCTGTGTTATTTATATGTGAAAACAACGCTTATGCTATGGGAACCGCGTTAGCCTTGTCAGAGTCAGAAACTAATATTGCAAAAAAAGCCAAGAGTTATGGTATGGCAGCAAAACAAGTAGATGGAATGAATGTTGTTAATGTTGAGGCGGCGGCAATAGAAGCAACACAGTATATTAAGGCGAATAGCCAACCTTTTTTCTTAGAGTGTCAAAGTTATCGTTTCCGCGGCCATTCAAGTTTTGATAGTCAGCTATATAGAGACAAAGAAGAAATAAAACAATGGCAAAAACACGGACCAGTAGTCCAATTAAAACAGTGGTTAATGCAAAACCATCAGCTTAATGAAAATGAATTCAAGGGGATTGAGATACAAATAAACCAGGAAATACTCGAAGCAATAACTTTTGCCGAGCAAGGAACGTTAGAGCCTATTGAAGAGCTTTGTAAAGATGTATATAGCACCCAATTATCAGGGGGGGTAAAGATAGATCAGGGGGATCTCGTATGAATATAAAAATAAATCAGGGTGGCAAAATGAACTATCGCGAAGCCTTACGTGCTGGTATTGAACAAAGTCTTGAAGATGACCCCCGGGTGTTTTTGATGGGCGAGGATGTTGGTCATTATGGCGGTTGTTATGGTGTTAGCAAGGGTTTGTTAGAGCGATATGGACCTGAACGGATAATTGATACACCTTTATGTGAGTCTGGCTTTGTCGGTCTTGGCATTGGTGCAGCTTTGGGTGACATGCGACCCATAGTGGAAGTAATGATGGTCAATTTTAGTCTGTTGGCAATGGATCAAATTGTTAACACCGCGGCAACTTTACACCACATGTCAGGTGGTCAATTTAATGTGCCTCTCGTGATTCGATTGGCTTGTGGTGCAGGGCTTCAACTAGCTGCCCAACATTCTCATAGTTGGGAAAATATCTACGCGCATATTCCCGGCCTAAAAATATTAAGCCCAGCAACACATAACGATGCGCGCTATATGCTGATTCAAGCATTAGAAGATCCAAACCCGGTACTTATTTTTGAACATGTGATGTTATTAAATAACCAAGGGGAAGTTTTAAATGGTCCTGAAGCAGATATGGAAACAGCGTTGATACGTAAACAAGGAAAGGATATCACCTTAATAACCTATGGTGGGAGCTTACCAAAAGTGTTGATAGCAGCAGAGGAGCTTGAAGCATTAAATATCTATGTAGAAGTTGTTGATTTACGTTGCTTACGTCCATTAGATAGTGACACAGTCATAGCGAGTATTGAGAAAACTCACCGCGCTATTATTATTGATGAAGGTTGGAAATCGGGTAGTTTAGCTGGAGAAATTAGCGCCATTATTATGGAGAAAGCATTCTGGACTTTAGATGCACCCGTTCAACGAATCTGTACTCAAGAAGTACCAATTCCTTACCCTAAGCACCTTGAACAAGCGGCTTTGCCTCAGGTAGAGCAAATAGTGACTTGCGCAAAATGTTTAATAAAAGGAGAGCTCTAGGGCTCATTTATTACGGATGATAGGGGTAAAATAATGACAAAGTCCATAGATATTACAATGCCATCACTAGGTGCTGATATGACTGAGGGCATGTTAGCAGAGTGGCTCATCAAGGTCGGTGATAAAGTACAACATGGCGATGTCATTGCGGTACTTGAAACACAAAAAGGTGCTATTGATATGGAAGTTTATGACGACGGTATTATTAGTGAATTATTAGTAAAACCACCAAAAACAGTTCCTGTGGGAACACTGCTTGGGCGATTAAATGACAGTGGCTTAGCGCAAAACACCTTAAATGAAACCGAGCAAATAATAGAGTACAAAATTTCGGATGATCTTGACGTGAGATTAGTTGATCAAACTTCCGTAAATCATATAAAAACAGTTATAAATAAGAAGAGCGACGTTATCGTTAATGCTTCACCTGTTGTTCGTAAAATAGCTAGTGAGCAGTCATTGGATTTGTCTATGATTAAAGGGAGTGGTTTTAATAATGCTGTGGTATTAAGAGACATTGAACTACTGATTAAGGAACCTAATAGCAAACAAGCTAGCTATTTAAAGGATATTAAATTAGCAAAAATGCGGAGTGCTATTGCTTCAATAATGAGTCAGTCTAATAAAGACATCCCCCATTTTTACATGAGTTTAGAAGTATCTATAGACAATGCACAACGATGGTTGGAACAAACTAACCACGATATGGCCCCTCAAGCACATATTATACTTATCGCTTTATTGCTCAAAGCAGTTGCAATAACATTGAAAACGTATCCAGAATTAAATGGTTTTTACTTGAATGACCGTTTTGAACAAGCAAAAGATATTAACATTGCTAATGTCATTAGTCTCAGAACAGGCGGTGTTGTCGTGCCGTTAATAGCCAATATTGATCAGTTAACTGTATTCGAAACGATGAAAGCCTTGCGAGACATAACGATTAGAAGTCGATCTGTTAAAAGTGGTGGTCGTTTACGTAACTCCGAATTAAGTGGTGCAACTATTACTATCACAAATATGGGGGAGCGTGGCGCTGACTGCGTCTTTGGTATTATCCATCCACCACAAGTGGCTATTATTGGATTCGGCAAAGTAAAAAAAATAGCACAAGTGTGTGGAGATAAAATTAATATCGGTGAGCAATTAACTATTTGTTTAAGTGCTGATCACAGAGTGATTGACGGCATCTTAGCGGCTAAGTTTCTAAATAGATTGGCTAAAATACTACAAAAACCGGAGCAGTTATGATTTTAAATGAAATAGAACGTCATATTATTAAAGCTTTACAAGAAGTAGCTCCTGAAATCGAACAAGATGATATTGATTGTGATGAAGATTTCCGTGAAGAATGTGATTTAGACTCAATGGACTTTATAAATTATTTAGAGGCATTACAAAGATTAACGGGTATAAAAATTCGGGAAGGTGATTACGCAAATTTTTATACTTTTAATAATGCTAAAGCTTTTATATGGTCGAAATTAAAGGCTATGTAAAGTTAAGCTTAATAAATTAAGGAAGATAATATGCAACCGACACAACAAGGGCGATATGTTTTTTGGTTTGAGCAGTTAAGTCTTAACAATCTTGAGCAAGTGGGTGGGAAAAATGCCAGTTTAGGCGAAATGATTGTAAACATGCGTAAAGCCCATATAAATGTGCCTATTGGCTTTGCGACAACTGCACAATTATTCGTTGAGTTTTTACAGCAAAATGAACTTAATAATTCTATAAAATATCATATTAAAGCTTATGACTCAGGTCAGCAAACCTTAGCCATTTCAGGAAGTGCCATTAGAGCCTTAATTGCTAACGGAGACTTTACAAATCAACAAAGTAGTGAAATAACTCAAGCTTATCAGACATTATCAAAGAGAATAGAACAAAGTCAGAGTGCTAGTATAACTAAAATTAAAAAATTGAATCCAGCGCCATACTTTGCAAGTGTCGCAGTAAGAAGTTCAGCTACAGCAGAAGATTTACCTCAGGCAAGCTTTGCAGGCCAACAGGAAAGTTACTTAAATATTGTTGGTATCGATAAATTACTTAATGCATGTAAACAATGCTTTGCCTCACTTTATACCGATAGAGCTATTATATATCGGGAAAGACAGGGGTTTGAACACGATAAAGTTGCTTTGTCGGTTGGTATACAACAAATGATCAATTCTAAAGCGGCAGGTGTGATGTTTACTCTCGATACTGAAACTGGTTTTCCTGATGTGGTTGAAATAAGTGGTGCTTGGGGTTTAGGTGAAACTATCGTGAAAGGCAGTGTTACGCCAGACAGATTTATGGTTTTTAAACCTTTATTAGCTCCGGATAAAAATTTAGTGAGAAAATCATCACCAGATAAAAGCAATCAAGATTTCACCCCTATTATTGAAAAAATATGTGGTAGTAAGTTAGAAAAAATGTGCTTTGTTAATACTTGTCAGACTTCAACTGAAATTGAAGAGCAGAAAAGTACTGTCACATTAAGCACAAGCTGTGATGAACGACAAAGTTTAGTTCTATCTGATAACGAAATACTGCAACTAGCGAAATGGGCAGTAAAAATCGAGCAGCATTACGGTAAAGCCATGGATATAGAATGGGCTAAAGATAGCGACTCAGCACAACTCTATATTGTTCAAGCCCGGCCTGAAACAGTAGAGTCGCAAAAAAGCCACTCGGTATTGGTCAATCATAAACTACTAGAACAATCAAAAATATTAGTTGAAGGTGCTAGTGTCGGTAGTGCTATTGCTACTGGTCGGGTGTTTAAAGTAACAAGCCCAAATGACGTTGAACAATTCCCCGATGGGGCTATGTTAGTAACTCAAAGAACGGATCCTGACTGGTTACCTTTAATGCGCAAAGCGTCAGGTATTATTACCAATACTGGTGGACCCACTAGCCATGCGGCTATCGTTAGTAGGGAACTTAAAATAGCGGCAATTGTTGGCTGTGAAAATGCTACTGAAGTGCTGAATAATGATCAAGAAGTTACTTTGAGTTGTGCACAAGGTTCGCAAGGTATTGTTTATGATGGAAAATTGGCATTTGAAACGTATGAGGTGAATTTATCTGATATACCTAATACTCATACAGATATAATGATCAATGCTGCTATGCCCGATGGTATTTTTAAATGGTGGTCCTTACCTGTTGCTGGCATAGGATTAACTCGTATAGAATTTATTATTTCTAGTCAAATTGGTGTTCATCCTATGGCGTTGCTCCACCGGGAAAAAGTGACTGACAGCAAGGTCAACCAAAAAATATCTGATTTATGCCATGGCTATGAAAATGAGGCTGATTATTTTGTTGATAAGCTTTCGCTAGGTGTCGCTAAAATAGCTGCATCTCAATACCCTAAACCTGTCATTGTTAGAATGTCAGACTTTAAGTCTAATGAATATCGTGGATTATTAGCAGGTGAATATTTCGAATTGTATGAAGAAAATCCTATGCTTGGCTTACGTGGTGCCTCACGTTATTACCATAAACTTTATCGTGAAGCTTTTTTGTTGGAATGTCAGGCTATTGTTAAAGTCCGAGAGCGAATGGGCTTTGATAATGTCATCGTGATGATTCCCTTTTGTCGTACCCCTGACGAAGCTGACAAAGTGTTATCGGTGATGAAGGAAGCTAATTTAACCCGTGGGATTAATGGATTACAAGTGTATGTGATGTGCGAAATCCCATCAAATATTATTATGGCTAAAGAATTTGCCCAACGCTTTGATGGATTTTCTATTGGCAGTAATGATCTCACACAACTAGTTTTGGGTATAGACAGAGATTCAACAGAATTACAGTCATTATTTGATGCGAGAAATGATGCCGTTAAAATAATGATTGCACAGGTAATTAAAGTGGCGCATCAGTATGGTTGCAAAGTTGGTATTTGTGGGCAGGCTCCTTCAGATCATCCAGAATTTGCAGAGTTTTTGGTTAATTGTGGTATTGACTCTATTTCATTAAACCCTGACTCGGTTGTTATGGCGAGTGCACACATTGCATTAGCAGAAAAAAATATAAAAGAAAAAAGTAATGTTAGAGTAGATTAAGAACTAATATTAATCATTAGTTTAGGAGTGATTTTACTTCTTGCCAACTAAAAGTAGGACCACCTGTGCATACATACTTATTGTTTATATAACAATGTCCACACAGGCCAACTGCACAATGCATACGACGCTCCAAGGCTAGGAAAATATCGTTACCTGCTATGCCATATTCCGTTAAATAGTTTGCGACACTTTTCATCATTATTTCTGGCCCGCAAAGTAATGCAGTTCTTGGTTTGCTTGTGAATTCACTGAGTGCTTCGCTGATTATCGTTAAAGGACTACCTTGAAATGTGTTTGAGATATTTTCTTCCTCATACTCATCAAGGGTATTAAATATTTTTATATGTTGTTGCCAACGATCACGTTCAGGGTTTAACATCTGTGCAGTTTCGTTGCGGGCGCCATAAACTAATACCAATTGTTGTTTCTTCAATTTATTATGTTGATGGCCATTAACCTGTTTATCAATTAGACCATCAATAAAAGTGACCAAAGGCGCTAAACCACATCCACCAGCTACAATAAGAATATTATTATTTTGTATTGTTTCTATCGGCCAACCTCTTCCAAAAGGACCCCTAGCGCCAAGTATATCTCCCCGTTGCATGGCAAATAAACCTGAGGTTACCTGGCCCATTTTACGTACAAAAGCCCTAAATTCGCCTTGTTTATTGGGTGCCTTAGTAAAAGTGAATGGTGCTTCCCCTACACTCGGTACATATAGCATAAAGAACTGTCCCGGTTGTACGTTTTGCCAATTATGTTCTAAGTGTTTGCTTTTAATTTGGCCTTCTCTTAGGGGTAACAAGCGAAAATGATAATGACGAGCTTGTTCACCATCATCAACGAAATCAATTAACTCTATGGTATCTGGGATATGATTAATCATTTTAATTCTCCTGTTCGATGTGCTTCATCACTGAGTGCACACCAATCACACCTGGACAAGTTTGCTCACAGCGTCCACAACCAACACAACCATAGCGTGAAAAATCAGTAAAAAAGTCATCTCCAAATTTATGATGCCAAAAACGCTTTACTCTTGACCCAGCTTCTAACGAAGGGTTATTAAAACTTGCCTCTCGTTGAAATCCTTCGTATAGACAAGAATCCCAGTAGCGTTGTTGGCTAATATTATTGTTATCTTGTTTTATTGTCCTAGTATCGTAGCAAGAACAAGTTGGACAGAGCGTTGTACACCCTGAACAGCCCAAGCATTGTATAGCAACTTTTTGCCAAAATGTATCTGATATTTTTCCTGAATTTAATTTCTTTATTCCTTGGGTAAGGTAATTGTCATCAGGAAAAAGTTGTTCACATTCCGATAAGGTATAATTCCTTTCAGTTACACAGTTGCTGTCTGCCTTTTTAAGTTTTAAGCCTTTTATTGCATCTGCACCCTTATTGGTTTGCTCAATCAGTAGCCATTGATTATTTTTCAATGGATGTAATACCAGATCTGCGCAATCAGCACTTACGCCTGGGCCAGCATTGACAGTTTTGCAAAAACCATTATCACAAGGGGCTATACAATCAAGCCCTACTAATAAACTTTGTTGGCGTCTACCTTGATAATAAGGATCGTCTTTAAAAAATTGATCTTGATAGTGGATAGCAGTTAGGTCACAACTTTGCATCCCAAATAGAACAAAGGGCTTAGGCGTCGGTAAAGTTTCTTGAAAATACTCACCATTAAAAATTAAGACATTTTCTTGATCAGCAAAAAAATAACTTTTAGCCGAACTTTGTGGTTTGTCATGTACTAATGGGTTAATTTCTTCAGAGTTAATGTGTTGCCAATGAAATTGACCATCATGATTTTTAACTATCTGATGAAATTGATAATTCAGTGTTAAATGATGCTGTAATATTGGCAAGTTATCAATTAAATAAGTTTTCATGTTACAACTCCTGCTGAATTTGCGCTATTGTTCTTGGAATCTCATTCTTACCTAGCGCTGAAACAACTACTGCACAGGCTTTTAATTCTGGCATTCTAGTGATCGGATCTTGAGCGGTATTTGTCAACTGGTTTGTTGGTGCTTCTTTAAAATGATAGGGCATGGTAACCAACCCCATTGGCACATCTTTGGTAATCATAGCTCTTGTTTCTACATAACCTCGCCGTGACGTAATACTGACCGCGTCTAGATGTTGAATGTGGAGGTTTTTGGCGTCACTTGGGTTAATAAATAAAATACCGGCAGGAGTTTCTCTTTCTAGTAAAGGGGAATTTCGGGTCATAGAACCACAATTATAATGAAAGTGAAGGCGATTGGTGGTCAGTTGCAGCGGGTAATTCTCGTCTGGCAATTCATCTATCTCAGTATGGTTTACCGGAATTAGATTAGCTTTGCCAATAGGAAAACTAATACTGTGTAAAATATCAGTTCCATTAGGGCTGTCTTTAGTGCAAGGCCATTGTAACCCGTAATTTCTGATGAGCTTTTGATAATTCATCGCTTGATAGCTTGGAGTAAGAGACGCTATCTCATTAAATATCTCTTCTGTTGTTGACCAATTTAATTGATCAGAGCCCATCTGTTTTGCTAGCGCCTGGAGCCATTGCCAGTCACCTTTAGCTTTTCCAACAGGGGCTAATATTTTATTTAATAGCTGAACTCGACGCTCACAGTTGGTAAAGGTACCGCCTTTTTCGGCAAAGGATGCGGCTGGTAGGACAATGTCAGCTAATTTAGCTGTTTCAGTTAATGTAAGTTCTGCAACGACCAATAAATCTAAATTTTTTAATGACGACTTAACATGATTTTGATCGGGATCGGTTACCACAGGATCCTCACCAAAGAGAAGTAATGCCCTAAATTCACCTGATGCTGCAGCTTTAGTCATGCCCAGCGAAGTTAATCCTGGAGTTTTAGATAATTGCGTATGCCAAGCTCTACTAAATTTTTCTTGAATATCGTTATCATTTACATTTTGATAACCAGGATATACATTAGGTAAGCAGCCCATGTCACAGGCGCCTTGAACATTGTTTTGTCCTCTAAGAGGATTAACACCAGTACCTGCTCTGCCAATATGACCACAAACTAAAGCTAGATTTGCTAAGGAAATGACATTATTAGTGCCACTCATATACTGTGTTATTCCCATGCCGTAAAATATCATGGCTCGTTTTGCTTGGCTATAAGATCGGGCAACCAGACGAATTAACTGACTACTCACACCTGTAATTTCTACTACTGATTCAGGGGTGATATTTTTAACGTGTTGCGCTAAGTACTCAAACCCATTACAACGGTCTTTTACAAAGCTTTCATCATATGTTTTTTCTTCGATAATGACATGAAGTAGGGCGTTGAGCAGTGCGACATTGCTTCCGAGCTTAAGTTGCATGTGTTGATCGGCGAGTTTAGCTAAACGAGTTACTCTGGGGTCAACGACAATAAGTTGTGCGCCTTGCAAATGGGCATTTATTATTTGCCCTCCTAATATACTGTGATTTTCAGTGGGATCTGCGCCAAAAACCAAAATTAAATCAGCACTAGAAATATCCTTTGCACTATTGGTCATGGCTCCTGACCCTAATGACCTCTTCAATCCTGCAACGGTTGGGCTATGACAAATACGTGCACAATGATCGACATTATTGGTTTTTAATACGGCACGTGCAAACTTTTGTGCAGCGTAATTATCCTCATTAGTTGCTCTAGCACTGCTAATAATCCCTACTGCTTCACTACCGTATTGCTCAATAATATCCTGTAAGTCATCACCAATTGACGATAAGGCTTCATGCCAGCTAATAGGGTAGAACTTCTTGTTTATGCGTTTTAATGGTTGTGTTAAGCGTTTGGGTGAGGTAATAGCAAAAGCAGTACTCCAACCTTTTTCACAGAGTTTTCCTTGACTAATTGGATGATTAGTTTCAGGTTCAACACCAATTAATTGTTTATTATTATCAATTTTTAAGTTAATACCGCAGCCTACACCACAAAATGGACATATTGTATTAATCAGTTTGGTCATCACAACACCACCTTTTTTTGCGCTTGTACGAACGCCCGCATAGGAAATTATAGAGCTTAATTAAGGCACAATTATAATCGTTAATCGGAGGGCAAACTTAACAAAACTCGACTAAAGTGATCCATATCAGTTGATATTGAATTCATCATTTATGGGTTTGTGCTTAAGCTATACTTTTCTTGGTTATTTATGATGGATATCTACCATGTCAGAGATGTATGGCTCAGATGCATTTTCGCCTAAAGAAGTGTCAGAACGTGTTAATAGTATCGGTGTTGCTAAAATAAAATTGCCATTGTTATCTCTAATAATGTTGGGCATTTTAGCGGGTGCCTTTATCGGTTTAGGTGCACTTTATTATGTTTTGATAAAGTCTGACCTCGCATTGGGCTTTGCGCTTAGTCAAGTATTAGGTGGGCTTGCTTTTTCACTTGGCTTAATTTTAGTTATTATTGCTGGTGCCGAGCTATTTACGGGTAATAATTTACTCGTTATGGCATGGGCTGATAATAAAATAACCACTTTTGAGATATTAAAGAATTGGACTGTGGTTCTTTCTGCTAATTTTATCGGTGCGTCAGGTTTGGCGGTACTTGTTTTTCTTTCGGGTCATAACGAAATGAACAATGGGGCTATTGCCGAACAGTATATCAAAATAGCGATTATAAAAACTAATCTGCCTTTTTGGAGTGCTTTTTTTAAAGGTATTCTGTGTAATATATTGGTTTGTATGGCGGTTTGGATGGCTTATGCCGGTCGTACAGTTATTGATAAGGTCGTCGTTGTAATCTTTCCTGTATCAGCTTTTGTGGCTGCTGGTTTCGAACACTGTATTGCTAATATGTATATTATTCCATTGGCAATATTAGAGCAGACTTTTGGCAATACAACTCATGAAATTGCCACGGTGAGTTGGTCAGGTTTTATCAGCAATATAGTACCTGTAATGATGGGTAATCTTGTTGGCGGCAGTTTGTTTGTTGCTTTGGTTTACCACGTTATTTACCAACGGAATGCGTGAGGTAACTTATTAAATTTAACCACTTGTTAAGGTGAATTATGTCTGTTTTTTTTATCGAATCTCAAAGTACTAACTTAGTCAGATATCAAGTTTCTTTTAACATAAATGATTTTAAAAATGAGCATGTAGTCTTTTCGGGTGCCTTAGGAAAACATCCCTTCGATTCGAATAAAATAGTACTAATTTCAGATCCTCACATCAACAATACTAGTTATTATGAATTTACGAGTGCCGATATTGGACTCATTCAAAAACTGCCAAATATCATTAATAGCGATGGTGACGACGCGGCTATGGCTTTGTTGTGGATAAAAAAAGGGAGCATTGCTACTAAAAGCTCAATTTTTATTGTTTAAGCTTAGGTAAGACAAATTAGAGGAGTATATATGTTTAACTCATTAAAACACTGGTTATCGACTCTAGATAAAAAGAGTCAATTATTTGAACATATAGAGTCTGAAGTCATTCATGTTGCCCTAGCATCATTGCTCTATCATATCATTAAGGCTGACACCGTTGAGAACACTCTTGAAATAACACAATTTAAAATGATTATGGCCAATGAGTTCATGTTGTCAGATAAACAAGTCATGTTGCTTTATGATCATGTCAAAAGCCTTAAAAGTGATTTGACGTCTGACTTGTTAACTGTCAATGAGCACCTTAAAGGCAACCCTAATTTACGTATGTCATTTATGTCAAAATTAAATCAATTGATTGGCGTTGATGGCGTCAATAACAAAGAAATCATCATATTCTATCAGGCGATGAAAGTTGTTTTTCCCGAAATAACTAAACAATTAATTGATCGACAATGACTATTTATCCTGACAATTTAACTCATCAGCAAGCTGAGAAAGCATTGGCTAAGTTTGGCTCAAATATATTACCGGAAGCTAAAGCACAGAGCCTTTTGTTGATTTTTTTCCGCCAGTTTACAGGCCCTTTTATTTATGTGTTATTCGCTGCAGCAATTTTTTCTTATTTCCTTGGTCAAGTGATCAACGCTTTTTTTATTTTGGCAGTATTAGTCATTAATGCGATTATTGGGACGGTGCAAGAATTCTCAGCAGAGAGAGCAGCTAATGCATTAAAAAAAATGGTACCTTCTTTTGCTAATGTTATTCGCGATAATAAGCCAATAAAAATTGAAAGTCAGGCTGTGGTTCCAGGAGATTTAGTTCAGCTAGTATCTGGGGATCGTATTCCCGCAGATATTATATTGTACGATACTAATAACCTTAAGATAAATGAGTCAATGCTAACTGGTGAATCAATGGGTGTTGATAAGTTCATTACTAAGTCGTTGGTCAAAGATCTTGATATAACTGAAGATTTCATAGATATGTGTAATCAAAATCAAGTTAATAAACAACAAACTTGTTTTGCTGGCACCGTTGTAATGAATGGGCGGGCTAGTGGCTATGTAATTGCAACAGGAACAGATACTGAAATAGGTCAAATTTCGGAAGATATAGAAAGTGTAAAAACCAAACCACCACTACTAGTTCGAATTGAAGAATTTACTTTACGCATTACCTACGGAATATTAATCCTCATTAGTTTAATCTTTATGATTACTTTAATACGTGGTGATGAGCTTGGCAGTGTTTTTTTACTTGGCGTTGCTTTAGCTGTGTCAGCCATTCCCGAGGGCCTACCTGCAGCTATTACTGTCGCACTTGCTATTGGTATGCGTAGAATGGCTAAAGTACAGGTTATTATAAGAAACTTATTGGCGGTAGAGGCGTTAGGTTCATGCACTTATATAGCTTCTGATAAAACTGGTACATTAACTGTTAATGAAATGACTATACAGCATATTATTTTTGCTAACGGTGATGCGTTCATGGTGAGCGGCGAGGGAGTGGACTCAGCTGGTGAAGTAACGTTATCCGTTGGACAGTCTAATATTTCAGTCTACAATAATTTACCATATACCATAGAAAATTGTAAAAACCACAAATCAGGTAAAGAGCTAGAATTATTAGTTAATGCGGGTGTACTAGCGAATGAGTCGTATTTAAAAGAAACATCACAAGGATGGCTTGGACAGGGTGATATGGTTGATGTGGCTTTTTTAGTGTTAGCCTCAAAATTTAAAATGAATTACCAAGAGGTTCGATCTCAGTATACAGAGTTAGCCCAGATCCCGTATGAATCAGAAAATGCTTATTGTGCCAGTGTGAATCAATTTGAGGGAAAGAACATACTTTTTGTCAAAGGCAGTGTCGAAACTTTGTTGGAAATGTGTTCGTTTACTAATAAAGTTGATCAAACTATAATAGAACAGCAGGTTGACATATTATCTCGTGATGGGTTTCGTGTGTTGGGGGTAGCTTTTAGAGAGCTAGAGACTGTTCCCCTAGAGGTAGGAAATGCTCTTACAGATATGATTTTTATTGGAATGGTTGGCATGATTGATCCACTGAGAAGTGATGTTATTTCTGCTGTTACTGCTTGTAAAATGGCTCATATAAAAGTCGCTATGATCACAGGTGATCACCCAAATACCGCATTGGCTCTTGCTCAAAAAGCAGGTATTGCAACAAAAAGTATGCAAGCTGTGACGGGTAAACAATTGGCATTAGCTTATGTTCAGAGCCAAACAGCTTTTAGGGAGTTTATTCATAGCACTCAGGTGTTTGCACGAATATCACCACATCAAAAAAGGGAAATAGTTGAACAACTTATGCTCGACGGTGATTTCGTTGCTGTAACAGGTGATGGCGTAAATGATGCACCTGCGTTAAATCACGCCCATGTTGGTATTGCGATGGGTCTTCGTGGAACCGATGTAGCGAGAGAAAGTGCTGATATTATTTTAACTGACGATCGATTTTCGTCTATTGTTGATGGTATTGCCCAAGGGCGTATTGTTTATAATAATATTCGTAAAGTGATATTTTTATTGATTTCTACAGGCGCCGCAGAAATACTTCTTGTGATGTTTTCTTTGCTATTTGGTACACCTTTACCTTTACTACCGCTTCAACTGTTGTGGCTTAATTTAGTCACGAATGGCATACAAGATGTTGCATTAGCATTCGAACCTGCAGAGGGTAACGAATTAAAACAACCTGCACGAGCGCCTGATGAGCCTATATTTAATCGTTTGATGATAGAGCGTATAATTGTCAATGCAATTGTTATGGGATGTTTAGCTTTTGCGGTATTTAAATGGCAAATTGATAGGGGTGCTGCTGAAGAAGAAGCGCGAAACATCACTTTACTACTGATGGTTTTATTCGAAAATGTCCATGTACTTAATAGCCGCTCTGAAAAGTTGTCAATATTTAAACAGTATTTCTTTGGTAATAAATTCCTATTATTCGGTATGTTGGCCGCACAAGGTATTCATATTGGTGCTATGTATACCCCAGGAATTCGGGAGTTATTAGAATTATCACCAGTATCCCTTATGCAGTGGTCTAGTTTGCTAGGTATAGCCATCTTTCTTATCTTTGTAGATGAATTACATAAATATTTTAACCATTGATCTGATCTAGCTCACTTCCTTTATTAGTGATAGTAGAGATAAGCAAATTTATTGGTTAGGGTTAAAGTACTGATTTTAGCTGCTCAATTATTTATTGAGTAAATAACGTAGGAGTTATTATGAAATACTTATTACTTGGTTTCTTTTCAATAATATGTCTGAGTCTAATTAGTTGTGACTCAGGACCAGATTCGCCTAGAGGTTTTAGTTTTCCTAAAGGTGATATTGCTAAAGGTGAAGCTGTCTTGATTAAATATCAGTGCTTGGCTTGTCATAAAATGAATGGTTTTGTGCGAGATGTAGATATAAATAATCCTGAGTTAAATGTTAATTTAGGTGGAATGACCTCTAAAGTCAAAACTTATGCTGAACTAGTGACAAGTGTTATCAACCCTTCGCATAAGTTTGTGCAAGGTTATCCTATTGAGTCGGTTGCCATAGAGGGTAAGTCTAAAATGACAAACTTTAATGATATTATGACAGTAACTGAATTAGTAAATTTAGTTACCTTTTTAGAATCTCAGTATGAATTAGTTCCCTACAGAAGTACGGGTTATCAATATTATCGTTATTAAATATTTAGGTCAGTTAGGTGTTTTTATTAAGTTAAAGCATCTGGTTAATTAGTAAAAACCAAGATTTAAATACTGATTAGAAAGTAAAACGTTCTCAACTAAACTAGATAAGACCGGCGTAATATATACTGATATAAAGAGGTACCTTGTTGGCATTATATCCCTATGTGATTAATAGGTTTTTAGGTTAGCTTAATATAAAAAGAGTGTTAATACTTTAGAATTACCAATAAAAAAGCCAGGTATAACCTGGCTTTTTTGTTGAAGATATTAGCGATGTTATGCTGATTTTGAAATGGTTTGTTCTATTTCATAACCAATAATATACGAGACTAAATCTAATACCTTATTTGAATAACCAATTTCATTGTCATACCAAGAAACCACTTTAACAAAAGTATCTGTCAGTGCGATACCCGCGTTAGCGTCAAATACTGAAGTACAGGTTTCACCAACAAAGTCATTAGAAACAACTTGGTCTTCGGTATAGCCTAATATACCTTTTAACTCACCTTCAGAAGCTGCTTTCATTGCCTGGCAAATTTCACTATAGCTGGCAGGATTTTCCAAGTTTACTGTTAAATCGACTACTGACACATCAGGAGTAGGTACGCGAAATGCCATACCGGTAAGTTTACCATTTAACTCAGGTATAACTTTGCCAACAGCCTTAGCGGCTCCAGTAGATGAAGGAATAATGTTTTGCCCTGCACCACGTCCACCACGCCAATCATTACCTGAAGGGCTGTCGACAGTTTTTTGAGTTGCAGTTGTTGCATGCACTGTAGTCATTAAGCCATCTTTAATGCCCCAGTTATCATTTAATACTTTTGCGATAGGAGCAAGACAGTTAGTGGTACAAGAAGCATTAGAGACAATATCTTGTCCTGTATAATTATTTTGATTAACACCACAAACAAACATAGGGGTGTCATCTTTTGATGGGGCTGTTAACACGACTTTTTTAGCACCCGCGGTAATGTGTTTACGTGCAGTTTCATCTGTTAAAAACAACCCAGTAGACTCGACAATAACATCAGCATTTATGGCATCCCATTTTAATTGTTCAGGGTTACGCTCCGCTGACACACGAATAGTTTTACCATTAACAACCAGTTGACCATCGACTACATCTACTGTCCCATTAAAACGTCCGTGTGTTGAGTCATACTTTAATAAATATGCCATATAATCGACATCAATCAAATCGTTAATACCTACAACTTCAATGTCATTTCGCTCCATTGCTGCTCTAAATACAAAACGGCCGATGCGGCCAAAACCATTGATGCCTACTTTAATTGTCATGTTAAACCCCTAAAAATATTTATGTAGTAAAATTACACCATTTGCAGAAAATTTCAAGTAAAAGATCACATTTACTCGTTATTAATCGTGTTTTTTGATGTTTTATTACGTAAGATTGTTGAGATATATCTGTTTACTATAAAAGTATTGTTAATTGCATGATTTGGATCTTTTTAAGTGTTAGAATGCCGAAAATTGTCAGAAAACTTGATACTACTGATAACAATATATATTAAGTTTTCATTATTAAAAACGTGGAATTAATCTATGACACAAGAAAATATTTTATGTGACATCGGCTTTATTGGTCTTGGTGTCATGGGTAAGAACCTCGTTCTTAACTTAGCTGACAATGGGTATAACATTGCAGTATTTGATCTTAATAGCGAAAAAATTGATGAAGTAATTAAACAAGATATTACTGAACAAGAGGCTATGAGTCAAAATAACAGCCAACAACGTGTCTATGGCTGTTCTTCTTACACCCAGTTACTATCACGTTTAAAAGCACCACATTTAATAGTATTATCTGTTCCTGCTGGTTCTCCTGTCGATCAAGTTTGTGAAAATTTAATTGGTGCGGGTATTCAACCCGATGATATTGTTATCGATACCGGCAATAGTTTGTGGGTTGACACTGTCGAAAGAGAAGTTAAATATAAAGCCAACTTTATTTTGTTTTCATCTGCTGTTTCAGGTGGCGAGGTTGGTGCTCGATTTGGTCCGGCGCTAATGCCTAGTGGCTCACCATATGCTTGGAGTCGAATAAAACCCATTTGGGAATCTATTGCAGCCAAGGTTGATGTCGAATCTGGTAAACCCTTAGAGAGAACTAGACCGGGCGAAGTGATTACTCAAGGAGAGCCTTGTACTGCATACATTGGTCCTGCAGGTGCCGGCCATTATGTTAAAATGGTTCATAACGGTATTGAGTATGCTGACATGCAAATTATTTGTGAAGCTTATCACGTACTTCGTGACGGCTTATTACTATCCCCTGACAAAATAGCGGATATTTTTCAAAAATGGAATTTAGGACCGTTAGACAGTTATTTAATGGAAATTTCTGTTGATGTTTTACGACACAAAACAGAAGAAGGTGTCCCGCTTGTTGATGTTATATTAGATAAAGCTGGACAAAAAGGCACCGGTCTATGGACAGCAATGAGCAGCTTAGAGGTTGGCTGCCCGGCACCAACAATATCCCAAGCAGTGTATGCTCGTTCAATATCCTCTTTTAAGGACTTACGTGTTGAAGCGTCATCTCTATTGGCTGGACCTGAAGTTAAAACGTTTACTATGCAAGAACAAGATAAATTTATTGAACAATTACATGATGCTATGTATTGTGCGAAAATTTGTACTTATGCTCAAGGTTTTCAGTTAATGAAATTAGCTGGGAAAGAACATGGTTGGGCGCTAGATTTTGCTAGTATTGCAAAAATTTGGCGAGCAGGCTGTATAATCAGAGCTGCATTCTTGCAATCGATTAGTGATGCTTTCAATCGCAATGAAGATTTAGAAAATTTATTATTAGATGATTATTTTTCTCAAGTTATCAGTAAAACTCAGCTTAACTGGCGCAAAGCAGTCGCACAAACTACCTTATTAGGTATACCTGCAGGCGCATTATCATCTTCATTGGCTTATTATGATTCAATGAGAAGTGAAGTATTACCCGCCAATTTATTACAAGGCCAGAGAGATTATTTTGGCGCTCATACGTTTGAGCGACTGGATAAAGCATCGGCTAAAAAGTATCATGTCGAGTGGTCAACACCTCAAAGGAATATGATTACTATTACGCCAATTAAAAAATAACACAAATTAGTCAGTAGGATTTAGATAATGAATGAAGAACATTATAAAGAAAAACTCAGCGACGAAGCTTTTAAAGTATGCCGTTTAGCGGCAACAGAAAGGCCCTTTACTGGAATTTATAATGATCATTGGCAAGAGGGGGTTTACCATTGCGTCTGTTGTGAACACCCTTTATTTTTATCTGCCGATAAATTCGATGCAGGTTGCGGTTGGCCTAGTTTTAGTGCGTCAATTGAAAAGCAAATAAATTATTTACAAGATAGGTCATTAGGGACTATTCGTACTGAAATACAATGTACTCATTGTCAATCACACCTCGGTCATGTCTTTGATGATGGACCAAAGCCAACAGGTAAACGTTATTGTGTTAATTCATTAAGCTTAACGTTTGCTAAGTAATTCCTTTTTTCTTTCATTCAACTTGATCTAATAAATACTTTTTAGATCAAGTATTATTGCAAAGTTACTTTAGCTTTTATCTCTAACGTTTAATTCTAGACCTGTACACGTGTCTAAATTTCCATACCAGTATCAGTGTATTTCGTTTCTCGAATTATCACACTTGTTAAATAAAAAAATCACTTAATTAGCCCCATCCTTTTGTCTCTAGGCGCATTAAAAAATAGAATAATTTTTGTCAGCTGCCACTATGTCATTCACTAACTAAAAATAAGTACCTCATGTTATTAACTATTTATTCTTAGGTTGAAAATAATTAATAGTTAGCTCTATTGGTCTATTTCGTTCAATAACTAACTTGGCATTAAATTAGTTGGGCTTTGATCCTTTTTAAATACCATGAGTCTTCTAATACTATTGTTATCGTTTTTATTTAGCAGAAATACGGCAATGTTAAATAAATATTTATCTAACAACTAATAATAGAAAGGTTAAATACAAAGTGTAACCTATGGCGAAACATTTCATCATGTATTACAATGTCACTCGCATCTAAGTATTCCCTATCATCAGATAATATAATTAATGAAGTTAATATATTATCGTTCAATTGACTGTAATAAAAGGTTTATGCAATGACTTCTCATCCAGAGGAACAATATCAAAATAGTTGGCTAGAACGTCAAACGTTTGCTGAAAACATGTTACCTATCATAGGACAATTATTCAGAAATAATGGCGTTGAAGTTTCTATTTATGGTCGCCCTTTAGTTAATGTTTCTGCAATAGACATTATTAAAGCCCACAAATCTGTAGCTTTACATGAAGACAACAAATTACGTTTACGTGAAAGTTTTCCTTTTGTTGAGGCTTTAAGTAAAATGAACCTAGCACCGGCACGTATCGACGTAGGTAAGCTAGCCTATCGTTATTTGTTTTTAGGGGAGGCTAATGGTTTATCTATAGAACAATTCCTTGAAAAAGAATTAACAGATATTACTAAAAACGACCAAGCACAAGAATCGAAAGATGTTGTACTTTATGGTTTCGGTCGTATTGGTCGTTTGTTAGCACGTTTACTTATTGAACGTGCTGGACCCAGTACTCAATTAAAACTCAGGGCAATTGTTCTCCGTCCAGGAAATGAAGACGATTTAGAAAAACGTGCCAGTTTATTAAGACGAGATTCAGTTCATGGTGCTTTTAATGGCAGTATCACTATTGATAAAGAAAATAATGTCATTAAAGCTAATGGTGCTTTTATTCAAGTAATTTATGCTAAGTCACCTTCAGAGGTAGATTATACTGCTTTTGGTATTAATAACGCATTGCTGGTTGATAATACCGGCATTTGGACTGATGAAGACGGTTTAGGTCAGCATTTAAAATCTAAAGGTATCGCTAAAGTTTTACTCACAGCACCTGCAAAAGGTACCATTAAAAATATTGTTTATGGTGTTAACCAAAACATGATTTTACCAGAAGATAGAATTATTTCAGCAGCAAGTTGTACGACTAATGCAATAACACCGGTGCTTAAGGCGTTAAATGATGAATATGGAATAAAAAATGGTCATGTCGAAACTATTCACTCCTACACCAATGATCAAAATTTAATCGATAATTATCATCCCGCACCACGTCGTGGTCGAAGTGCACCTCTAAATATGGTTATTAGTACTACCGGAGCGGCTAAGGCAGTGTCTAAAGCATTACCTGAACTAGAAGGCCTGTTAACGGGTAATGCTATTCGTGTTCCTACACCAAATGTTTCAATGGCCATTTTAAACCTTAATCTTAAAAGAGAAACGACTAAAGAAGACTTGAATGATTATTTACGTAGTGTTGCCTTGAAGTCAGATTTACAAAATCAGATTGATTATACGGCTTCAACTGAAATAGTGTCTACCGATTTAGTGGGTTCTCGTTACGCAGGTGTTGTTGACTCACAAGCAACAATTGTTGATGGCGATAGAACAGTATTATATGTTTGGTATGATAATGAGTTTGGTTATAGCTGCCAAGTAGTTCGGGTCATGCATGAGATGTCAGGTATCGTAGTACCAACATTACCAGATAATTAAAACGACTAAATTGTTGCTTAATATAAAGACGTTTTTGGCGTCTTTTTTTATTTAACTGAATAACTGACAATATATAGAATAAAATTTCAATAAAATTATCCTGTAATCTCAATTCATTATCGTAATAATTATTGGTATTATTAATTATCACTCAATAATTCAACCTTGTTGATAAACGCAACAAGGTCTACGTTTTAGTTTAGGGCTTAATGAATTAATAGGTCAAAGTATCGATTATCATTAAGGGGAAGACAGAAGGGTACCGTCCGATAATAATGTTGAGGTAAATTACTCAATGGCAAAGTTTGTTGCTATAGTTTGTTATCTCCACTCATTGGTTGGTTGATAGCCTTCGTTATTTATGGCAATAATAAATCGAGTTTATCTAGTTTTCATTTAAGACAGTCATTAGGACTTATTGTTACTGGCTGTTTATTATATTTTATTCCTCAAATGGTTGGCTTTTAAATTTAGGTGTGATTTTTGAGTGGTTCCATGGAATTTATTTCGCAATTATGGGTATTGAAAGTGCAGTTCCATTGTTAGGTAGACTTTACCAACAGCATTTAGATTTTATTCTTAATACCTCAACCATCAGATCAGGCCAGTTCAAATTAAAGAGAAAGTGTTGTCTGTTTACTCTTCTTATAGTTTAAAATGACTAGTGTTCGACTTCGCTATGTGGTTAAATTTAAATAGTTTTATATCTTAATAAGGTCTTATTTTGATCTATCTTTATCCTGCTAATAAAATGGAAAATTTATTAGTATTGCTAGACAAAATTCAGCAAGTTTCTCCACTACCTGTATTTTCTCAAGAAACGATCGTAGTCCAAAATGCAGGTATGCAGCATTGGCTTAATCTATCCTTGGCAAAACAACGTGGCATTAGTATGAATGTCCGTTACGCGTTACCTGCTCAATTCTTATGGAAACTTCTACGTGGCCTATCTAGTGATGAAAATATACCTGAACAATCACCATATTCTAGAGAAGTCCTAACTTGGCGTATATACAGTCTATTAACCAGCGCTATTGTTTGTGATGATGCAGATTTTGCCCCAGCTACATCGTATTGGCGAGGTATTAGTGACGACACTGATAGTGAAAGCCTAGAATCAGACTGTGAAAGTGAAACATTAAAATGTTATCAATTAGCTGGGCAGTTAGCTGATTTGTACGAACAATACCTGATCTTTAGACCCGAATGGATTAATAATTGGCATAATGGACAGACAACCATTGAGTCCGTTGTGCAAGTGGCAAATTTTCAGGATGATTTAGCAGAACAAACTGAGTTAAAGCAATTGGCGTTATGGCAAGCTAAATTATGGCAATTACTGATCAAAGATCAGCCTTATAATCCCGCTTCCTTATTGCAAAAAGCAATTACTAATATTTCTAATAAAAAACTGTTATTACCTAAAAGGATATCATTCTTTGGTATTAACGCTATGCCGCCAATGTGGTTAGAATTTATTCATGTGTTAAGTGAACATATAGATATTCACTTTTTTCATCTCAATCCTTGTTATGCCTATTGGGGTGATGTGACTACTGAAAAACAAGCGGCTAAAGCTATTAAAAATTGGGTAGATGGCACCGATCAGTCTCTTGATCAATCTACTGATACTGTTGGTAACCCTTTATTGGCTAACTTAGGTCAACAAGGTAGAGAATTCATGGCGCTGTTGCAAAATTATAGCAGTGTTAATATCGATTTATTTGAACACATTGAACAAGAAAGCAATGAGGTAACCACCACAGTTCTTGAGCACATCCAACAAGATATTTTAAGCTTAACCGATAGAAGAACAAATGTTATTGACCAACAAGATGACTCGATAACCATTACCAGCTGTCATAGCGCTCTTCGAGAAGTTCAAGGATTGCATGATTGGTTATTACATCAGTTTAATCAAGACAGTGCATTAACACCAAAAGATGTTTTAGTGATGTGTCCACAAATTGAAAGTTATGCTCCTTTTATCAATGCAGTATTCACTAGGGGCTGGCAAGCACTTGATGATGAAATTCCGCCATTACCGTGCTCAATAGCCGACAGAAGTGCAAAAGATTCCGAGCCCATCATCGCCGCCTTTAGCGATATTTTAAATCTACCTGATAGCCGGTTTGCCGTTTCTCAGCTGGTCGGATTATTACGATTACCTGCCATGCAGTTAAAGTTCACTATTACCCTTGATGAACTTGCAAAGATAACATTATGGCTAGAACAAGCAGCAATACATTGGGGTTTAGATAAAGAGCATAAAGCTCATATACTAAAATCCGAACAGACAACCGATTGCTTTACCTGGCAACAAGGGTTATCAAGATTACTCAGAGGTTTTGTCTTTGGTGATAATTTTGGTCAAGGCAACGTTATTTATCAACAACAGTCTTTGATTCCTTCAATTGAAGGAGATGACGCTATTTTACTCGGTAAACTTATGTTAATTATCGAGCAATTACAATCTTCAGCTCAACGACTTACTCAATCCAGAACTGCGGTTGATTGGCAAAGTTATTTATTGTCTACTCTTGATCAGTTATTTGATATTGACAGTGAACAAAGTTTTAGTCTAATTGACCATGCTATTGCCTCTTTGGTCGAATATTGTGGTCACGCTCATTTTGAAGAGGAAATCTCGTTATTAATTGTTCGGGAGTTTTTAAATAACCATTTTAGTCAACCAGATCCCGGAAGACAATTTATGGTGGGCCAAGTTACCTTTTGTTCCATGTTACCTATGCGTAGTATTCCTTTTAAAATTATAGCCGTTTTAGGTCTAAATGATGGTGACTTCCCAAGGCAACGGCAACCCCTAGGCTTTGATTTAATGGAATACACTCCCTCACAGCTTGGTGATAGATCAAGAAGAGGAGATGACCGTTACTTATTTCTTGAAGCAATTATCTCTGCTCGCCAGTCTTTATATCTGAGTTATCAGGGTCGTAATATTAAAAATAATAAAACCAAAGAAGCTTCATTAGTGCTAAAAGAATTAATGGATTATTTAACCCTTGGATTTTCTTGGGAATTTAATACGGCAAACTTGACACAAAATACCGATGAAAATCATCTTCGCCAGTTACCAATGCAAGCGTTTAGTGATAAAAATTACCAAGGAAAATATAACTGTTTTGATGATAAATGGCTTAAATTAAAAAGTGCTCTTGGGACTCATAAACAGGGGATTGAACAGCACAATCTTTTAGTAGAGCTTTTCATTGAACAAAAACCGTCTGACAGTTTAATCACAGAGTTAAATGTTGAGCAACTGATTGCTTTTTATCAACATCCAGCCAAGGTTTTTGCTCAACAGCAGCTTAACCTCTATTTAGACCAAAAAAATAGTAGCCTAGAGGATGCTGAGCCTTTTACTATTAATCACTTAGAGAGTTATTTATTACGCCAGTCACTGTTAAAAGAATGCTTAACTAAACATAGCAGCGAAGCTCAAGCCAAACAACAACTCAATATAGTGCTTGAGAACGCTTTGCTTGAAGGTAAGTTCCCTGATTTACCAACAACCACTAAGATTTTTGAAAATTGGAGCAATGAGAGTATTGAATTTAGCCAAGCTATCATAGAACAAAATGCTGATAATCCTGAATTTATCGATGTGCAGGTCGTTATTGAGATAACCGATCTTCATAAAAACATTAAAGCGGTTCAATTAAGTGCAAAATTACCAATTAAAGCTCAGCAATTAATTTTTTATCGCAGTAGTACAGCCAAGGCTAAAGACTTATTTACCCTGTATGTCCATCAACTTATCGTACAAGTTTATCAAGACCAAAATATTACAAATTCAAACCTATCCGCGATACAAGCCAATGAATCAATTAGACAAGTAACGGCAAGTCATGGTTTTTATTTTGATACCAAAAGTCAAAAAATAACAGAGTATTTGCTTGAGCCAATTATTGATGCAAAAACGCAATTAACAAAACTGATAGCAGGCTATTTTCTTGGACAACATCAAGCCTTGATGCTCAATGGTGATATTGCTGACAAAGCCTTTAAGTCACATATTGGGGCAAAAGAATCCCTGAAAACATTTGAACAAAGTGATTTTGAAAAACTTTGGCAGGATCCCAATACAATGTTCGCGTTAGGGAATGACAGTTACATGAACTATTTTTGGCCAGAATGTCCAGATTTCTCTGAGCATCTGCCACAACTTGCCGACATCTACTTACCTATGTATCAAGCGTTAGAGAAAGTCAAAACGGCTAAAATAACAAAAAAAGTCAAGGGTGTCAGTTAATGCCGATACAAAACCTAAACGCACAAACTATCCCTTTAATGGGGAAACATTTAATTGAAGCCAGTGCTGGTACGGGAAAAACTTATAATATTACTCGATTATATCTAAGATTATTATTAGAACGGCGCCTACCCGTTGACAAAATTCTAGTGATGACCTTTACCAAAGATGCGACAGAAGAGCTAAGAGGTCGTATCGAAAGTTTTATTCGTCAAGCAATAAATAATTGGTCGTCTTTAATACAAGAAGATGATTTTTTTATCGAAATAGCTAATAAAGTAGATAAAAACACAGCAATGGTTTTATTAAAAACAGCGCTACTCTTTTTAGATGAAGCGTCAATTTATACTATTCATGGTTTTTGTAAACGGGTCTTGTCTCAACATGCCTTTGCCAGTGGATTACCTTTTAATGCGCAAATGGAAGTCGATAGTCATGAGTTAGTTATTGAGTCATGCCAAGATTATTATCGTGTATTGGGCAAAGAGTCAATTGATGAGTTTTTATTGCTTGCTAAATTTTGGCCAGATCCCCAGAGCTTTTTATCACACTTCTCTCAAGCGATAGCCAATCAACAGCCACTCGAGGTATTATCCCCACATCATATTTCTGAGGTCTTCCTGCGAGATGTAAAAAAAGCCTTGAATGATTTAGAAACTAATCATCAAGCCTTAATGACATACTTGGTTGATGTAAAAAAGGGAGAAAAGAGGTCAATCAGACTCGCTGAACTCGCCGCACTCATACTTTGGCTTAAGACTATTGCGTCAATAAAAATTGAGGAGTTGAACCCTAGCCAATTGTCTAATATGCCGGATGATTTTTTAGATGGGAGACGTTACGGTCGTTCAAAGTTTAAAAATGATATTGTTGAAATATTTAAACAAGTCAATCAGGTTAAAGAACAAATAAAAACCTTAGAAAATAAAATGAGTAAAGCTCTCGCTTTCTGCTTAGTTAGAACAGGAATTTACCAAATTCGTGCTGCTGTTACCATTAAAAAAGAAAATCAGAATATGATTACATTTGATGATCTTATTACTACTTTAGCTGATTGTTTGTCTGTTGAGAATGACCTCGAAGGAAAATTTGCAAAGACCTTAGTTAAGCAATATCCAATAGCCTTAGTTGATGAATTTCAAGATACTGACCCTCAGCAATTTTCGATATTAAAAGCGATTTATTATCAGGATATTGGTAATAATATTACTTTCAGTGGTGTTATAGATGATAATAGTTTGGCCAGCCAAAGTGCTATTTATATGATCGGAGATCCTAAACAAGCAATATATGGTTTTCGTGGTGGTGATGTATTTGCCTACTTAGCAGCAAGACAAGACTGTGATTACCAGTGGTTAATGGATACCAACTGGCGTTCTAGTCCATCAATGGTCACTGGTTACAATCGATTATTCTATGGTAATGCTTTAAGCGAAAGTGCTCGTGATGTCTTTGGTTATAATATTCCTTATCTACCAGTAAAAGCCGGTAAAACAGATAGGAAAACCGCGGATGAATCAAACCGTAAAGCGTTGCAGTTTGTCCATTTTGACAGTGAAAGTAATACCAATAAGGGGAAAGTTAATCAAAGCTTTAGAGCTGACATGGCTAATTGGTGCGCCGACGAAATTATTCGTTTATTTAACGTTGATAAAAATCTAAAAGCACAAGATATCGCGATATTAGTACGTGATGGTAGTGAAGCCAAGTCGATTAAAGATGCATTACACCACAAGCAGCTTGCCTCAGTCTTTTTAAGTAATAGGGCTAATTTATTACATAGTAAAGAAAGCAAACAGCTATTAGCCTTGTTAAAAGGTGTATTGTTTGTCGAAAATGAACGTTGGTATACTGCGGCTTTAGCGAGTGGTTTATTAGGGTTTACACCAAAAAAATTGCATCAACTTCAATGTGATGAGCTTCAATGGCAAAACTTGAAATTTAATTTTATTTGCTTTAGGGATGAGTGGTTGAACAAAGGTTTCATTTCAATGGCCTTAAAACTAATGCATCAATATTTTCATATTGGCGACAAAGATCAAGACCGAGTGTTGACTAATTTATTGCACTTATTTGAACTTTTACAATCTGCCAGTAGTCGTCATCGTCAGCCACAAGAGCTATTGTATTGGTTTGAGCAACAAATAAGCCTAGATAATCCAGAAACTGAAGCTGAATTACGTTTAGAAAGTGACGATGACTTAATTCGTATTGTCACTCAACACGGGGCCAAAGGACTAGAATATCCAATAGTTTTTGTGCCATTTGTTACACGTTTCAAAGATCCCTTACGGTTTGGTGCCCGAGCAGTTAATTTAATAAAATATCATCACAATGTTGATGAACAATCACAGGACAGGGATCAAACCAGACCACTAATATTAAGTCTTGATGGTAGTAAAGCAGCCAAACAAGCGATGGCTGACGAGGCTTATGCTGAAAGTATTCGTCTACTCTATGTTTCAGTAACACGTGCTGAAAGACGTTGTTATTTATTGACAACTGAATTTGACCATTACCATCAATCACCCTTAGGATTGACTCTTAAGTGGCAAAAAGATCAAGATATTGCCGCTAATTTAGCTGTGTTGAGCACCGATAATACAAAAGAAATTGGTCTGTTAACCATTTCATATGGTGAATTAGCTGTTAATACTACTGGTCAAGGTGACAATGATCAACAAGCATATCAACCATTCATGGCCAACAAACAAGTTGATAAAGTTACTCCTCAAGTTGCTCAATTTCATGGTCGCATTGAACGTGACTGGTGGTTAAGTTCTTTTTCCGCCCTAAGTAAAAATTTACGACATGGAGGTGTTTCAATACCAGACCGTGATCACGAACACAATAAAGATCGTACTCTCATTGAACAGCAAGAGAGTACTTTAGTGAGTAATTTACTGCGTTTTACCCTTGCAAAAGGGGCACACACAGGTAATTTGTTACACGATATTTTAGAGCATACAGATTTCAATTATGCAGATTGGCATAGCAGTATGAAATGGCCTTTGGTTAAATATGGAGAGCTCTCTTCAGGTTTCACTCAGGACGATCTTCAAGCTTGGTTATCGCAAGTCCTCAGCTCAAAACTGATAGATGCTAATTGTTCCTTAGCCGACTTAACCGTTGATAAGACCCTAAGAGAAAGTGAGTTTTATTTTCCAATGGAGTCAGCCAGTAGTAAACAACTCGCTGGTATGTTAACAGAGCATCGAACAAGTATTCGTCTTAGTTTAAATGTCGATAGTTCAACATCCCTTGTCCGTTTACCAACGTATCAGGCATTAAAAGGTATGATGCATGGCTTTATTGATTTGGTTTTTGAACATCAAGGTAAATACTTTGTCTGTGATTATAAGTCGCATCATTTAGGTAACCAGTTTGAGGATTATCACCAAGAGAGTTTATTGAATAATATCGAAAGTAATTATTACGACTTACAATATCTTATTTATTGTTTAGCTCTGCATCGCCATTTAAAACATGCGTTAGAAAATTATGATCCTAATGTACATTTTGGCGGTATTTATTATTTTTATTTACGAGGTATGACCGATGATGAAAAGTATCAAGGGTCGGGGGTTTATTATCGAAAAATCACTAGCCAAGAGCTTAATCACTTAGACGAAATATTCCTTGGTAATAAAAAGGGTAAGGAGTAACACCATGAATAATAGAGCTATAAGTGATCATTTTTATTCGAGCTTCAATCAAGCACAAAAAAACATTGTTGACATAATGCCGATTGATTACTTTTTTGCTAAAGAGATCTGTATTGCACTAGTCAAACCTGAGCATAAAAGCCCTAACATTGATGATCAGCTGCAAGTTTTATTTCATCTATTTATCTGTTTAAGCAAGAGTTTAAGAGAAGGGCACAGCTGTTTACCTCTCTGTAGTGTTGCTAATCAAAGAATCGGTTTTCATAGTGACGAACAAGGTTTAGTGACACATCATGGGTTTAACATTCCCAATTTTGAAGTGATCGACAGTTATTTTAATGGATTTAATGACGTCAATAACCTTAATATCTCCGCGCAAGATAATACCTTAATTGTTTATCACCGACAGTCATTGTATCTTCGACGCTATTTTGAATTTGAGTGTGAATTATCTCGTTATATTAGTGATAAGTTAATAATAACTCAATTAACGTTAACGGATCACGAGCAAATTAAAAGATGCATAACATCATTATTTCCTGAGCAAACGGGTAAAGAAGTTGATTGGCAAAAAATTGCAGTCGCCAACGCTATTAACAAAAACTTCAGTATTATCGCTGGCGGACCAGGTACTGGGAAAACCTATACTGTCGTTAAGTTACTGGCCGCACTATTAATGCTCAAAAAGGAAAATACACTCCGTATCGCCTTGGTTGCTCCAACGGGCAAGGCCGCTATGCGTTTATCAGAGTCAATTGTTAATGCGGTTACTGGTTTTAGAGGACAGATTACCGAACAAATATTAGATGCAATACCAACTGGAACACAGACCATTCATCGCTTGTTAGGCGTTATTCCTAATAACCCAAACTTTCGCCACCATCAAGACAATAAGCTCAGCCTTGATGTCTTACTTATTGATGAAGTCTCAATGGTTGATTTAGCATTAATGACCCGTTTATTTAGAGCTTTACCCAAATATTGTAAAGTCATCATGTTAGGTGATGCCGATCAATTGCCGTCGGTTGCCGTCGGTAGTGTATTAGCAGATATTGCGGCAAGACCTCATTTAGGTTATAGCCAAGGTAATCTCTCCTACTTAACTGAAGTAACGTCAGACAACTTTATTAAAAAATCTGAATTTAAAAGCCTGTTTAAAGTCAATAAAGAGTCCACAAACTTTGCTGATCAATTAGTCTTTCTTACTAAAAGTCGCCGATTTGATGGCCAAGGTGGTATTGGACTGTTGGCGCAGTCTGTCATAGCGGGTAATAGTAAATCAAGTTGGCAATTATTAACCAATAATAACCATAATGAACAATTAACGCTATTAAATCAAGATATTGACCAGTGGCTTGCTCAATTAGTTAAACAGTATTTTCAACCAATGTTTACTTGCCTCTCGGTAACAGATGCTTTCAATCTTTTAGGTAAGTTTAGGTTACTTTGTGCGACCCGGCTAGGTGAATTTGGTGTTGAAACACTGAACGATAAGGTCAAAGGTTTATTACAAGCCAACGGACTAATTGAAGATATAAAATCGTTGTATCAAGCTCAACCTATTATGATCAACGAAAACGATTATCGCTTAGGTTTATTTAACGGTGATATTGGTATCATATGGCGACATGAATCAGGCCATTTAATGGCGGTGTTTGAATCAAGTACAGAAGAACTAAAGTGGGTTATGCCATCAAGGCTACCGAAATTTTCAACTGTCTATGCAATGACTATTCATAAAACACAAGGCAGCGAATTTGATCATGTTGCTATGGTATTACCGAAAAAAAGTGACAACCGATTACTTTCCCGAGAACTATTATATACCGGCATAACAAGAGCAAAATCGCATTTGAGCGTATCAAGTAATAGTAATGTTTGGCAGCATGGGGTTGAAGGCCAAGTTAACCGGTATTCGGGCTTGAAAATTAGTTAAATCATGAAATTTTATAATTGAGAATATAAATGCAGTTAATAGAAGTCAGTAAAACACTTTATCGAAAAAGATTAAATAGAGTCATTGTGAGTTTCGTTGCGGCACTTTTAGTTTTATCACTTAGCTTAGGTGGTGCGATTATCGCTTTATTTGGTGATCTGGTTATAGAAAATTCAGCAGGAATAATGGAAGTTAACAATTTTCGTTATAATATTTTAGCTGTAATATTAGCTTTATTAATCTGTGTTGCCGTATTAAGCCAAATAATAGATAAACCTTATTTTAAAGAAGTATATTACGTGTGGAAACTAAAACAACTCCATAATAAAATTTACCGTAAGGTTAAAAAAATCAAGATATCCGCCAAAAATGATAATAATGCATTGATTATACTTAAATTTTACTACCATAGTCGAAGGCAAGTTTATCTACTTGACGATAATACCTTAACTCTACCAGAGCTTGATCGAGAAATTAAACAGTTAAACGAAACCATTGCTAACAAAAATTTATCAATAAACTTATCGCAATTTAATAGTAGTTTGCTAGCCTCTTATTAAATTATATTAGTCATAATCATCCTTACAAAACAGCCATATTTTATGATGCTTTATCTCACTTTATTCGATACTATTATTAGGAAGGGTATAGGTATTTTTTCTACATTGTTATGCTTATATTAAATTCACCAACCACTATCAGAAAGTAGTAAATTTTGGCTAAAATACAAAAGGGACTGAATACTATTAAACTTTTGTTGAAATAATCTTTGGAGTTGTATGAAAAAATTGAAAAATGAAGCCGAGTTGTTAAAAAAAGCTGTAATCATTGGTGAGAAATATGCGGTTAACAGAGGGTTTAAAAACTTTTCTTCAACCAATGCCGCTAAGGATAAAGTTGAAAGTTTGTATCGTTTATTAGTGAACGATAAATTGATTCAACCGCTCGCTGTAGATGCTGAAGATCAGCCAAATATGAAGCATAAACTTGCTCTTTGGATAGCTAAACAACTGCCAGAAGGACACCCATTACTAAAATAGTCTCTATTTATATCTCTGGTTAACATGATTATATTGCTTAGTAGGTGTTAACCTTTATTCTCCATACATCAAATCGGTTATCTAAAACCCATCTGTTTTACCATTTTTTTCTTTCAAAAAAAACTTTAGATTGAGTTTTATGATGAGTTTGGTTGTACGATTTAATCTGACGGTTTTTTCCAAGTAATATTCTCAACTGATAATAAGTTTCCCTCCACAACGCTAACCCCGCACTACCAAACCAGCTATTATTATAAAGTTTTTTAGTAGCTGCGACGCTATCGGGGGATTGTTGACAAATGATTGTCGCCAAAGTAATCGCTTTTTTCATTGGGTTGTTATCTACGTGACTTACTAAGCCTAACTGACATGCACGTTCACTATTGATGATTTCACCTGTCATAGCGAGCTCCTTAGCTACATCTTGTGAGACTAATTGTCTTAACGCTAATGTTCCACCCATATCCGCTATTAATCCCCAACGAGTCTCCATAATAGCCAGTGAAGTGGTCGGAGATGCTACTCTAAAATCACCACCAAGGGCTATTTGTAAACCTCCCCCCCAGCAACGTCCATTTATAACCATAATGACAGGAACTGGGATTTGTTGCCATCCTGTAGAAACAAATTGTGCGAGGTTTGATTGCCATGGGAGCCATTTACAAAGTAGTTTTATTGGACCACTTTGTGATTTCATAAATGATTTTACATCTAATCCAGTACAGAAATCATCGCCTTGAGCTGAAACAATAACAGCTCGAATATCACGATTTATTTTAAGTTGATTGATTATTTTTTTGATTTGTTCAAACATCGTGATGTCTAAAGCATTATTTCTTTCAGGCTTGTTCAGAGAAACATAAGCAATTTGATCTTGAATCGATAATAAAACACAGGGTAGTTTGGACATTTCAATACATAAATCATTATTTTGTGGTTTGACCAGTAAGATTATCGGAAGAAACTTATATTGTCTAATGGTTATATTTTTTATGATACGGATTAACGTCAAATTACCTATTAGCGTTAGGCTATTTACCCTTTCCTATTTATTGCTTCCTATTTAATTGACGAATGATTATTTTATCAATCGTTTTTACATTTTTAACATTACATCTATTGGCGTCTATTAAAAAGGGCTCATTAGAAGACAATGAGCAACGGATAAAAGAATGTGCCCCTTGGATTATGTATTGTCTTTGATTTTAACCTAACAGATCTAAGTACCTTTGAATTTGTTTATGGATTTAAACTATCTTTTTTCCTGTTTATGAGCTGAACTGATTCATACAGATAGTGATCTAGTGCTTGTAATTATTGTTAAATTAACGCAAATTGATATTTTAGCTGTAATATTAATTATGTTCTCAAACTTATTTCAATCGACTCCTATTATCGATGAGAGTAGCAAATACTGGATACTCGATACATTTGTTTGGGCGTTAGAAAACTTTGATTTGTCTACTTTTAAAAACGACACACAGCTTGTATTACCAACCAATGACTTTTATCCTGGCCGTGTTTGTAGTGTTCATGAAATGGCGCAAAGTGTTTTTGACCGGACGTTACAATTTGCAGGTTTACAGCATTGGCCAATTGTCTTAGTTAAACCTAATGATTTTGTGCAAAAGAAAATACCCTCATTACACTTCATTGATGTAAAAAGAGGAGATTTAGTTAGATTTTCTTCACCTGTGACTACAGATCAAAATATTCTAGTTAGTTATAATCCTAATCAGGTCAACCAACCACAGGATTTAGTGGCTTCTTTTGGACAAGCCTTCGCCATGATTATGATTATCCAAAGTGGTAAAAATCCACCAGGAGGGTCAGAATTTGTTCCTCAAGCCGTTGATTTAGTTGCTTGCTTTATGGGATTTGGTGTTATGCTTTCCAATACAGCGTATCAATTTAAAGGCGGCTGTGGTTCCTGCTTTAATCCTTTCGCTAATAGAAATGTTTCCTTATCTGAACATGACATGATTTATTGCCTCGCTTTGTTTTGTGTACTTAAATCCCTGAGCATTAAATCCGTTGCCATACACTT
>Ga0307488_10000380_pt1 | contig 35948 bp, 39 predicted proteins | sample SB02metaG_FD_202248 | JGI IMG/M metagenome (GOLD analysis project Ga0307488, IMG submission 202248) | Sea-ice brine microbial communities from Beaufort Sea near Barrow, Alaska, United States - SB 0.2 | ecosystem: Environmental > Aquatic > Marine > Coastal | place: USA: Alaska | collected...
CCGCAGCTAACAGGGATGACATGGCTGACACAGGCGCCAGCTCTACAGACTCGATCACAGGGTCAGGTTGGAACTCGTTTTGCAGCCTTGCTTTGACAGCAGCATTATTAACCCACCAAATACCAGCTAATACGGCCACCACAATAATAGTGGCGCCTATATGCCAGAACGGCAACCCAGTTTGTTGCACCAACCCACCCTTATTGAGGGCCTTATTGGCCAGCATATTAAGGTAGCCAGGGTTACCTTTAGCGAGTTGATGCAATTGTAATAATTGAATAGGGGCAAGGGCATGATTAAGACCAATGCGCTGCAATCGTTGACGCAAGTATTCAGCACTTTCTTCTTGGTTGAATGGGGCTAAAACTAGATGATAAAAACGCTCCTGCCTGAGCTCAGCAAACTGTGGCGCTTCAATGCGCTCCACCACACTGTGATCAGCGCAAAGAATAACGTGGGGACGAGAATCGATCTGGGCACTACGAGGCAACAAATTAGCTAGCAACTCCAGTGCATCTTCGTCTAGCCATTGAGCATTGTCCACTACCAACAACAACACTTCTTTTTGCAGCGTTAACTCTTGAGCCAACTCTTGCAGCGCCAAAATACTGACTTCTAGGCTGGCATGATTAGGTAGTTGAACAGGCAGTTGTTGAACCAGTTGACGTACCACCCAGGGCGCATTAACAGATTCTTGTAACACTAAATGAACGATGCATGCGCCGGCCGGCTGAACTCTTAAAAACTGCTCAATAAAGGTTGTTTTACCAGCCCCAGAAGGCGCACTAATCAGCACCAGGTAATCAGAGAACTGACTTAAATGTAAAAGTGTATCTAACTGTCGGCTGCGGGCTTTGGCTTGGTACTGAAAGCCCTCTAAGTTAATACTTTGAGGGGTTTCTTCTTGCAGGTTTAGTTGCTCGACATAAGCAGCGTAGGCGATATTAAGGTTGGTGCCAGTGGAATTTTTTTTTGCGGACCGGCTCACAGTTCTAGCCTCCTAAACGGCCAACGGCTGATCGAGGGTTTGCTGGAGCGCATCCCGGCCAAATTCTGAAGTCACTACAGCTTCACCTAATGCTTGTAAAAGTATTAAACGAATAGTGCCGTCAGTGACCTTTTTATCCACCTGCATATGCTTTAGATAGGTCCCTGCCTGCATAACGTCTGGCCCCCATATAGGTAATTCACATGCTTGCAGCAGCCTTTGAACACGCTGCAATAGTGGCTTTGAAATCCATCCCAAGCGACAAGATAAATCTGCCGCCATGGCCATGCCAGCGGCCACTGCCTCACCGTGTAACCAGTTACCATAACCCATTTCGGTTTCTATGGCATGACCAAATGTGTGACCAAAATTGAGCATGGCTCGCTGCCCCTGTTCGCGCTCGTCAGCAGCCACAATACGCGCCTTACATACACATGATCGGTAGATGGCCTGACTAATTAAATCAGGCGCCAGTTGGCGCAGCTGGTGAATATTATGCTCTAACCAGACAAAAAAATCTGCTTCGGCAATAAGCCCATACTTAATGACCTCTGCTAGACCTGCAGACAACTCGCGGGCCGGCAAAGTAGATAGGCTTTGGGTATCTATGATGACGCATTGAGGCTGATGAAACGCACCAATCATGTTCTTGCCAAGGGGGTGATTAACGCCGGTTTTTCCACCCACAGAAGAATCCACTTGCGATAACAAAGTGGTGGGAATTTGGATAAAATTGACCCCCCGCTGATAGGCTGCCGCAGCATAACCTGTCATGTCTCCAATGACTCCCCCACCTAGGGCAATGAGGGTAGTGGTTCGATTATGGCGCTGCTGTAGCAGGTGGTCCCAAATCAAACTCACAGTATCAAGGTGCTTGTGCTGCTCACCATCGGGCAGTACTAGACTGTCCACTTGCAACCCATCGATCTGCAGGCTTTGTAACCCCTCTAAGACCGTGTTTAGGTATAATGGCGCTATGGTGTCATTAGTCACGACCATGACCTGTTTGCCAGTAATATGCTGGCCCAGTAGTTGTGCTTGCCGTAACAGCCCACTACCGATATAAATCGGATAGCTCCGATCGCCTAATTCAACAGATAATGTGTGGTTTGCACTGGTCATTATAATGGCTCAGGTTGGTGGCAGCCTTAGCTGAGACTGGATAAATTATAGGGAGCGTATAGCTTCAATTTGTTTAATAATTTCTGCCACTAGCAAGCGTGGATTTTGAGCACCTGTTGCCACCTGAATATCAGCCGTTTCTTCATATAAAGCGTGACGATGAGCAAACAAATCTCGCAGCACTTGTTCTGGGTCTTCATTTTGCAGCAAGGGGCGATTTTTGTCTTTTGATGTACGCTCAAGCTGCTGCTCAACCGTGGCAAATAAATACACCACTGTGCCACGGGCAGACAAATGCTGACGGTTTTCAGATAACTCTACCGCACCACCCCCCGTAGCCATCACCAAATCTCGGTGTTCGGTTAGCTCAGCGATCATGTTTGCTTCACGCTTACGAAAGCCATCTTCGCCTTCAACATCAAAAATCCACGGAATATCCGCACCAGATCTTTCCTCAATTTCCCGGTCAGTATCTAGAAACTCTAGCTTTAGCTCGCGCGCAAGTTGACGCCCAATGGTGCTTTTGCCAGCGCCCATCGGGCCAATTAAAAATATATTCACAATGAAATTCCTTTTAGGAACAGCAACAACAAAACCCGGTCGTTTAGCACTAAATGCTCACTGCCGGGTAGGACGAGTTAAATTATGGAGACTTACAATAATATAATCAAGGGTTAACTATGCGAGGTGTTACAAAAACCAAAAGTTCAAACCTCTCAGAGTCTTGCTTTTGCTGCTCAAACCACTGTCCGATGAAGGGCAGCCCCGATAAGGTTGGACTGGTCAACAATCGATCTAGTTGCTGTTGATAAAGGGCGCCTCCTAACACTAATGTTTGGCCTAAGCCCACCACTGCCCGAGTTTTCAACTTATGAGTATTAAGGGCTAACTGCCCATTGGGCAGCAAGTCACCAATTGAATCCTGCACTACCAGTAGGTCTAATTGCACCTGATCTTTAGGTAATAACCTTGGCGTGACGGTTAAACCCAACACGGCCCGTTTCCATTCTTGCTGTTGACCATTATCTGTAGCCACGATATAGGGCACCTCTTGACCCGTTTGGATACTGCCAGCGTAACCTTCTTGTACTAATATTTGGGGCTGGGACAGGGTTAACACTTGGCCAATGGCCTCCAGCGCTGCCAACTCCAAATTCAACATAATATGAGCCCCTACTAAACCTAACTGTAAGCCACCCCCTAACTGGTTAAATACAACTCCAAGCTGGCCACCTGAGGTATCCGCTGCTTTGGCTTTAGGGCCTAGGCGACCAATAAAGTCTAACCCACTAGATTGACCAAGGCTCGATTTAGCAATGACGATACGACCCTCTATTAGAATTTGTGCTAGTGGTTGATCCAATAACTTGATGGCTTCAACTAGGCTGGCAGCATGGGCATTATCGTCGTAAACGAAAATTTGTTGACTACGATTGTCTGCCAACAATTGTCCTTTGGCTGACAACATCGTCTGGCCACTTTGTAAGGCCAGCATGATGCTGTCTGCTTCACCATAATTCAGTTTAACCACATGCAGTGGTAATATTTGCGTATTAGATTGATCCGTTGCTTCACCAACCACCAAGCCTTGCTGGGTATACTGGCAATCGACGGCAACACTTTTACACACTAATGTCAGTCCAGTGCGTGCGTCCACATCCTGCAGCACAACACTGATATCAAAATCTAACCCATGACTCAACACCAAATTGAGTTGCGCAGCCTCAGCAAGCTCATACAATACCTCTGCAAGCGCCACGTTATGCACGTTCATAGTGATGTTTTGGGCACCAACTGAAGTCGAAAGCAACAGCCCCAACAAGATTGATTTGATTTTATTCAAGCTGACATACCTGTTTAAAACATGGGTGTTTTAAAGTCACAGACTGCTGACCTAGGGTCAGATTAACGCCCTGTGAACCAACAGCAGACACCCGCCAGTTATCTATATGATGACCCACTTCAACCCGCAGTAACTGACCCGTGAGTAAGACTTTGAACCACGCCACAGGGCCTTGGCCTTGTTGCTGACTGTAACCCATGAAGACGAAATCCTCAGCCAGCTGCACCTTGCCACGCGCAGGATTAATGCTGGCTAAAGCCCCCTGCATCATTGGCGCTTGCACCAATAAAGGCAGGTTTTGGAAGGCCTTAGCATAATGCTCAACATTGCCGTAGGTGGTGGCTTGTAACGCAGCTGTAGGCGCCTGTCGAAACCCGTGAGAGGGAGGTTTGTCATGATTGGGCAACCACTGCAACGACACTAGCCATTGCTGTGATGGTGTTTGCTGCACAGAAAGATCTTGTAATTGCCATCCAGGCGCACTGGGTAGGGGCGCCAAACCAGCCCAGTGGGATGCATCTAGACGCATTTTGATCTGCACCCCTTGGCCTCTCACAATTTCAATGCCTTGACCATAGTTTGCGACTTGGCGCATCATCGAACCCAAGACTTCCACCTTAGTGCCGACACCAGCAGCACTCAAAGACTGGGGTGTTAACTGGATCGCAAAAACATGCGCTGGTGGCGCTGCAAGTGGGGTCTTTGACGGCAACGACAAGGGTAAGGCAGGGATAAGGTAGCGCGCCTCAAGCGTCCATCCATCAGGCTTTGGCCTCAGCGCTTGCACTTGCAAAGATGGCCACACCTTGACAGCCCTTTGCCACCAATCCTGCCACCGGCCACCACCGGTGATGGTGAACACCACTTGCTGGCCTGTGTTAATAGACTGCCATTGCCAACTGACCAGTTGCTGGTAGGGTTGTAATGTTATTAATACGCGAGACAGTTGGTGCACTGGCCACCATGCATCGAACGCCTGCTGACCCTGCTGCACCTGACCCCACTCCAGACGACGTTGATGGAGAGATGCATCCCACCAGCGCTGCTGCTGAACCTGCAAATGCTGCGCCCCCTGAGCCATGTGCCGATGGACGCCGGCCTGCGCTTGAAGTAAGTTAAAATACAACCACACTAGTGCACCCACACTTAGCATCACCATACCTAGGGCACTGCCATATAAACACTGCCGTTTGCGCCTTCTGGCGCTTAGATAACCTTCTAGCCAAGGTGAAAAATTAACTTCATTGGGTTGAGGTCTATACCAGACTAACATGCTGGCAGCCTCACTTTATGGGCCATAAACCAAGCCATAGCGCACGCAGCGTCGATACCAGCAGGTGCAACAAACTGCGTTAAGCCTTGGGGTTCAATGCGGCCTACAACAGATCCCTGTACGGCATCATGCAAACTCATAATGAGCTGCCCTATGTGATCACTGTAATGGCGTTTAGTGACCACCAAGAAACTAAGGTTTGGGCCCAGCTGCAAATAGCAGACTCGCAGATTAGCTGGCTCAATATTGAGCACCTTTGCGGCCATACGCTGATAGCCTAGTTGTAACGCCACTCCCTTAGCACGACCTTCGAATAGACCTGCAGGGCAATGCAACCATGTGCACAGGTGGTTAGGAATACCGACATTAACATGCACGGGAGCTTTAGCTCTTAGTCCTGCAACCTGAGCAATAAAATCTTGCCATGGGGGTTGTGCCTCAACGGGGCCATTGGCTGATAGCAAGGGCCATGACCAATGCCATTGCCCTAACAATTTCGGCGCTGTCTGATGATTGCCTTTACTGGCGGGGCCTAACAGCACCATACGCAGGTTATCAACCTGCCAGTCCATGCCCAATACAAGGGGTTTTATCCTGAGCCAAGTTAATTGTTTTAACATTAATCCCATCCTTGGGTGGCGAATCTGCATAGATCTTATATACTTTCGTTTGTTTCGCGCATTTCATTCCAATTATTGCCTAGAGTTAAAGCATAGCATGTCATTAATAAGCCGCCTGTTTAAATGGGCTTTGATACTAGGAATCGTTGGCACAATCACCATTGCAGCGGTCACCTGGTTTTACCTGATGCCTCGGTTACCCGATGTCAATAGCCTCAGGGATTACCACCTACAAACGCCCCTCAGGGTGATGACCAGAGATGGTAAATTAATTTCTGAATTTGGCGAGCAACGCCGTATCCCGCTGGGCATAGATCAAGTACCACAGCATTACATCGATGCTTTGTTGGCTGCTGAAGATGAGAACTTTTACAGTCATTACGGCGTTGACCCAAAAGCGCTGCTAAGGGCGGCAGTAAGAATGGTGCAAGCTGGCGGCAAAATTCAAGGTGGAGGCAGCACTATTACCATGCAGGTAGCGCGCAACTACCTATTAACCCTTGATCAAACGTTTATCCGCAAATTTAATGAAATACTTTTGTCTTTTCAGATAGAGCAGGAACTCAGCAAAGAACAAATACTGGAAATGTATTTTAACAAAATGTTTATGGGCCACAGAGCTTATGGTATCGAGGCCGCATCCCAAGTTTATTATGGCCGCTCTATTAGCCAACTCGACCTACCACAACTAGCCATGCTTGCAGGACTGTATAAAGCGCCCTCTCGATATAACCCCATTTCCAACCCGCAACGTTCTAAAATACGCAGAGACTGGATTTTAGGCCGCATGTTAATGCTGGATTATATTCACCAAGAGCAGTACCAAACCGCCATTGACACGCCTATTACGGCCCGCTTTCACAGCTTAAAACCAGAAACTTCAGCATCTTATGTCGCCGAAATGGTGCGCAGTGAGTTGTTTGATTCGTTTCCCATTGAAGACGTCTATACTGGTGGCTATCGCGTCTACACTACCATCGACAGTATGCGTCAAGATGCGGCACAACTGGCAGTACAAAAAGGCTTGTTAGCTTACGATAGGCGCCACGGGTATCGCGGTGTAGAAATGAGCCACGGCCCAGATGTCACTGCAGAGGAAGCCGAGAGATTAGTTAATAATACCCCTGTATTTGGTCCACTGCAGCCTGCCATTGTGCGCCAAGTTGGCGACGATTCTGCCCAATTGTTGCTGCGTTTCGGCCAGATGGTCACCATTAACTTTAGTGACATGAATTGGGTTAGGCCACGACTTTCTATTAATAGCATGGGGCGTGCTCCAGATAACATCAGCGACGTCCTTAGCGCCGGCGACCAAATTCGAGTGCGCCAGGACTATGCTGATGCCAGTATTTGGTACTTATCCCAAGTGCCCGATGCCCAAGGAGCCTTAATTGCGCTCAATCCAAAAGATGGGGCCATGATCGCCTTAGTGGGTGGTTTTGAATACCTACACAGTAAATTTAATCGGGCCACCCAAGCCCTTCGTCAACCGGGGTCTAACTTCAAACCCATTGTATACTCAGCAGCCTTGGAGCAAAATTTCACCGCCGCTACCTTGGTCAACGACGCACCCGTAGTATTTAATGACGCCAGCCTAGAAGGCTCATGGCGGCCAGAAAACTACAGCGGCAAGTTCTTTGGCCCTACTCGCTTTCGCAAAGCCCTTTATACTTCTCGTAATCTAGTGTCGATCCGCATTTTACGGGAAATAGGCATCAAATCGGCCATCGATTATGCCACCCGGTTTGGTTTTAAGCCGCAACAGTTGCCGCGTAACTTATCCCTCGCATTAGGCAGTGCCAGCGTACCTCCTATCGATGTAGCCACCGCCTACGCAAGCTTCGCCAATCAGGGTTATCATGTTAAGCCCTACTTTATTGAGCGTATTGAAGACAGCTTTGGCAAAGTCCTGTTCCAAGCCCAGCCCACCACCGTGTGTATTAACTGTGAATATGTAAAGCTTACCGATGAAGTCAACCTAGAACCAGCTGACCCTGCAGAAATAACAGCCATTAACGATGTTGCCATCGTGGCCCTCAACCAAGCGCTAGATCAAGAAGATGCCCTACAACAGACTAACGCCACCGACCTAGTCCGCCCGATCACCCATTTACCTATTGCACCGCGCATCATGGATGAACGGGTTAATTATATTATGCATACTATTTTGCAAGATGTAGTTCAAAAAGGCACTGCACGAAAGGCTAAAAAGCTACAACGTGATGATTTAGCAGGAAAAACAGGCACTACTAACGATCAAAAGGATGCCTGGTTTTCGGGTTATGTAGACTCCATGGTGGCCACGGCGTGGGTGGGTTTCGACCAACCAGCCACCTTGGGTAGGAATGAATTTGGCAGTACCGCAGCCTTACCTATTTGGATCGATTTCATGGAAATCGCCCTCAAAGATGTACCCCAAACACAACGGCAACAGCCCGACAAAATGGTCACCATTAAAATCGACGAAGCCACCGGTGAATTGGCAAGGCCTGGGGATGCGTCTGCGGTAGAGGAAATATTCCGCGCAGAACGCACACCCAAACAAATGGCACGGCCTAAAAGCAACGGCGCTAGCACCAGTAATAACCAAGAAACAGCTCCAGAACAGGTATTTTAGTAGCTGCCTAAATTTGGGGCTTGCTCCAGCATATGCAGGTGGTAAAGGCTCATCACGCCAGCCTTAAAGCCTTTTTTATGCTGTTTTTTACTCAGTTTGCGCCACGCCAACCAACCTCTAGCAGTAATATTTTGCCCAATCCACGGCTTTAATTGTTGAGCGCTATCAATTCTGAGACTGGAGGCTGCCAACACTTTCTTGGCAATTTTCACAGCCACCTGCCCTTCAAGCCCAATGTACCAGTACCGCTGGCTTTGACTAATATCAGTCACCACGCCTCCTAGGCGCATAAAACCGCCTTGCGTAGGCGTTAATAGGGCTGCGTCTCGCACCCGCGACAAAGAGGCCTGCCATAGTCCCAACCCTTGCTTGCGGGCCACGATCTCTTGCTGCCATAAACACCGCGGCGCCCCTTGGCCATCCATACTAATGACGTAAGCTAACCCTTGGGCTACCAAAGAGGCTTCAAGATTCGACCCAACACCATCATAAAGCTTCACTAACCAGCGCCCATAGCGGTCTTTAACCTCGGGCAGTAACTGTACATAAATGACGGGCTGCTGCTTTAGCTGTTGCTTAAGCCAGGCTTTACCCTGTTCAGCATAGGCCTGTGTTGGACGACCTTTACTGGCCATTTCCGTAGTATTAATATGCCCTAACCGCAACCGATGCCCCTCAGGTAAGCTGAGACTATCACCATCTTGTACCAACCAGTGATCTAGCTTGTAGGTCTTGCCTACTAAAGGCTGGCCAGACCATGGCAGTGCCTGATCCATAGTGAGTGCAGACAGCAGCGAGCACTGGGCAAATACAGGGGCTGCTTTAAGCCAAGCTAAGGCACAAAAGCAAACCAGAGCAACCGGCCCTATGTGCTTAATTGAGTTCATTTTCTTCTACCCTGTCATGGTCGTTAAATAGTATTGATACGACTCAGTATAGGAGCCAAGGTATTATTTGTCGCGCTCAACGTCGGCGTAAAACCATAGCTGCAAATGAGCTAGCACAGGCAAAATTAAATTCCTCTACTACACTTTAGTCAAACTGTTGGCGCAGAAGGTGAGCTTGTTAAAAAGCACATAGCTGTTTATGCCTTGGCTGCTAATAAAAGCATTAAGGCTAAAAATCCAAGGAACTGCATGATGGAAACAAGGCTTAGATTAACCCCAACCCATGCCTCTGAAAAACTCTTGTCCACTGACATGCCTTTTATTGAAATGTTTACCCATGGCACCACAGTGATTGAGTATTACAAACCTATAGGGGTAGACCTACAACAACCCCACTTTAGGGATGAGTTGTACTTTGTAATCTCTGGCTCTGGTTATTTTGTAAACGGCAGTGCTAGGCATCAGTTTGAGGTGGGGGAGGTGTTATTTGTGCCGGCCAATCAGAAGCACCACTTTGAAGCATTCACGCCAGACTTTGCAGCCTGGGTGATTTTTTATGGCGCCGACGGCGGCCACCGTGAAGCTTAGCTTGAAGGTTATGCTTGTCATGCGCACCATGTTTTATTGCCATTAATTAAGTTGATGTTACGTTTAGGTATTGGTGATTTATGTCTCGACTATTAACCTCCATTTTGCTGGCCAGTCTAGTGGCTAGCTGCACTAATGCTTCGATGTATGAAGCGGGGCAAATAATTCACTTTCACGAATGTAAACGCGACTATGTAGTAAGGCATCAAGCTGATTATTGCTCAGTCTATAACAATCTAACGTATGAGCAATACCAAGCACAAGTTCACAAAACCATCGCTAAATAACTCCTTAAGCCCGTCACTTGTTCAACCTTTGCTACAAGTACACAAAGTACTGTTGCATGATAAATACACTTGGATAAATGTTCTTAATAGGCTAATTTATCACGGCAAATAAAAGCTCTAATCCGTCTACCATGATGTGCATTTAGTTGGCCAGCTCATTATAATAACAACCTATCATCAGCTGGGCATAGCCTTCAAAAATTGGCCAGAGAGATCGCCAAGGCGGCACAGACCCATTGAAAAGTCTGCTAGTGTGGTGATCATAAAATCTATCAACAGGCAAAAACTTAGAGAGTTTAGTATGAGTAATGCAGTCCATAATATAGCCCAGCAATATGTTGACGATGAGAAATTCAGTGGCATTGAGTGGAAGATTGAAACAGCGGGACAAACCCACACCTCGGGAGCCTGCGGTTATGCGCGTGCGGCACAGCAGACAGAGATTCCACCGCAGGCTATTTATCGTATTTATTCAATGACAAAACCGCTTGTGTCTGTGCTTGCAATAATGCTCATTGAACGAGGAAAACTGCACCTTTACGACACAGTTGCAAGCTTTGATCACCGCTTTAAAAGTATGCAAGTGTTATTCCCAAACGGCCTACAAGAACAGGCGAAAACGCTGATTACGGTGGAACAACTACTCACCCATCAAGCGGGGTTTTCTTATGACTTTTTGCTTGGGTGTCCTATTGCGGCCTATTATCGAGCCCATGAAATATCAGCCGATGGACATCGCGATCTTGACCAAATGATGGCGCTGTTGTCCGAACTGCCCTTGGCATTTCATCCTGGTGACGACTGGCGGTATAGCGTGGCGACCGATGTCTTGGCCCACGTCCTAGAAAGAGCCACCAATCGACGCATCGACGATCTTTTAAAGTCATATATATTTGATCCCTTAGCCATGCAGGAGACTAGCTTTTGCTTAAGCGACTCACAACTGAGCCGCTTAATGACTGTTTATGGCAGCCAAAAACTGCACCAGCTACCCCTTTTAAGTCCCTGTGAACACGTGTTAAAGGAACAAGACCCCTATCAAAGTTACCCAACACAATCCCCTAACTTTAGGCGTGGCGGTCTTGGTCTTTATTCAACACTTTCAGACTATAGTCATTTTGTAAGGATGCTTTTGAACGGAAAAAGTCGGGAAGGCGAGGTATTATTATCACCCACAAGCCTAAAAATGATGCATGGAAACCGCATCCCTGTGCATAATTTACCATTGCGTATCGGTGCGACTCCATTACTTGGCTACGGCTGGAACCTTAGTGGCAGAGTGATGATCAATACCTCATTAGCACTTTCCCCCCATGCGACAGTGAATGAATTTGGCTGGGCCGGCGCCGCTAGCACCTTTTTCTGGGTCGACCCAGATAAACAAATTACAGGCGTGATCATGACCCAATTTATAGGCAGCAATTACCTATTAGCGGATGATATGAAAACTGCTTTTTATGCAGACCTTTAAACGCTTTTTGGGTTGGGTTAATAGCTCTCACTGTCTCAGGCTGCCGCTTTAAGTTAAAAAACGCTGTGCACCACATGCACTTTTATTTTAGGTCTTTTGGGCTAATGAGCTTGCACCGCATTAGTTGTATAATACCAATAGATGAGCCACCCCCAATGGAATAGATGGAATAGTCATGTTTTTTGATGTTACAGAATTAGCCAGCCAACAAAAATATCACCTTTTGAATGGCGGCGTCACTCCCCGACCGATCGCATGGATCAGTACTCGGTCACGCAATAATATTGATAACTTAGCGCCCTATTCGTTTTTTACCGTGGCTAGTTGCAACCCGCCAGTGCTTTTGTATACGCAGGTGACACCAAGAAGTGGCACTGACAAAGACACCCTACAAAACCTTCTTGAAACTGGCGAGTGTGTGGTTAACATAGCCAACTCTGATGTTTTAGAAAAAATGAACATGACCAGTGCCAGTCTCGAAGCGACTGCAAGTGAGTTTGATTTTGCTGAAGTGGAACAATGCCCTAGTCAGACGGTCGCGCCCGCCTCAGTTAAAGCCTCCCCAGTGCGCTATGAATGCACCTTAAGAGAGGTCATCAGTATTAGTGATTTACCCACAGGTGGGAGTGTTGTACTGTTAGATGTACAGTGTATTTATGTGCGCGATGACCTCTACATCAACGACAGAATCGACCAAAAATTAGTTGATTCTGTCGGCAAAATGGGCGGTGATGCATTTAGCTTAACCTCTAATACCCTAGAGCTTAAGCGTCCATAAGGGCTAGGCACTGCTGGTGTACCCAACAGCAATTAACATGCGACTGGCTAATCAGTTAGCCACCAGCAGCACAGGAGTATTTACATGGCCTATGAACGCGTAATGGGGCTCGATGTCATTGATGACCAAATGTATCAACAGTACCGGGATGCAATGGCACCTATTCTAAAGTCCTTCGGGGGCTCGTTTGGTTTTGATTTTAGAGTGTCTGAAGTTTTACTATCTAAAACAGAGGCTCACATCAACCGGCTTTTTACGATCTCTTTTCCCAGTCAAACACACATGGAAGAGTTTTTTTCAAATGCTGATTACGTCACCGTTAAAGAAAAATATTTTGATAAATCAGTTAAAAGCAAAACCATCATATCACTCTATGAGTTAGACACTTAAACCGCTTTTGGTGGTTGAACTTGGGGGTAGATTAGCCAAATAACTGACCCACTCTTATGGGTTTGACAGAGGGCTAGAGTTGCTAACATAATACGCGCCACAGGCCCTTCGCCTTTGACCCTAAATGGGTAAAGTAAAAACTCGTTTACAAAACAATTTGGAATCTTTTTATGTTGCTTTTAGAGAGCGAACAATCAAGAGTGATCGAAATGGCCTGGGAAGATCGCACCCCGTTTGAAGCGATCGAAAGGCTATTCGGCATGAATGAGTCAGACGTGATTAAGTTTATGCGCCGTAACTTAAAACCCAGAAGTTTTAGACTGTGGCGACAAAGAGTCAGTGGGCGCGCCACTAAGCATATCAAACTTAGAAGCGATGACGTGACCAGAAGCCATTGCCCCACGCAATATAAACAACGTTAATAGGGCAGCACAGGATGCATCAGCCTGCCCTAAAACTAGTGATTACTTTTACTTTCGACTCACAAATACCCACGTCCTCAGCAACAGACCTAAGCAACTATAGCGGCCTCATAACTGGTCACTAAAAGGGTGTATGCATGGGTAAAGCTAATACAAAAGGCAAATATTATGACGGTTAAAGCTATTTTTTTTGGATCTATTGGTACCCTAGTTGAGACTTCTGACTTACAGCGGCGCGCGTTCAATCAAGCCTTTTCTGAGGCTGACCTCGATTGGAACTGGAGCGCTGAAGTTTACCAGCAGCTGCTAACCAAGTCTGGAGGCCGTGATCGCATTCAAGACTTTGCCAACCACCATGGCACGGATGTAGATGCATCACAACTGCACCTGCGCAAGACCGAAATTTTTGATGGGTTAATGGCCCAAGAAGCTTTATTGCTGCGCCCAGGTATAGCCAGTGTAATCGTTCATGCAAAAGCAAATAATTGGCCACTTGCCTTTGTCACCAGTACTTCCAAAGCTAATGTTGATGCGGTATTTGTTGCCCTGGGCGATCAGATAAAACGCAGTGATTTTAGTTTCGTAGGCAATGACACCATGGTGACGAATGCCAAACCAAACCCAGATATCTACCAAAAAGCCTTGTCAGACTTGAACCTTGAAGCACGCGACTGTATGGCTATAGAAGACACAGTAGCTAGTATGGCGTCTGCCTTAGCTGCGGGTATTGCTTGTATCGGTTTTCCTGGAGCCTTTGCAGAAGCGAGGGATTTTAAGGGTGCAGTACTTGTCACAGATGAGCTTTCTCCTAACCACTTAATGACCTTAGATACTTAATTAGCAGCAAAGTGAGGCGACCAAGGCTTAAGTAAAGATATGCGTAAAACTGATAAAAAAATCGATAATCAACTGCGGCTTGTTTTAACTCAGGTGTGCGAAGTCGCATTAAAGGACATTGACGGCTTTCAATGGTTAACCCACTTAGTAAACTATGCCAAGTTTCCCAACAGCTTAAAGGTTATTTGTATTTTTGATACCAATGCAAATCTTGCTAGCTTTTTATCCAGTTCCGGTCCAACCGCGCTTAGTGCTCTCATCCACACACATTTGCATAGCGTCAATATTTCAGTGAAAGACGTCAAAGATCATATTGTGTACGACACAGAACAAGATTGTTGGAGCCAACATGAAGGCCATTGGGGCCTTCGGTTGGGTTAAACGACTCAGCCTAAAGTGCCTAGGTTTTTGTCTGTGCAGGTGAAATCCTTGCTTATAGACCAGCCCCCTCGCTACAATAGCGTTAATCCATTCGCCCTAACCTCGTTTACAGGAACACCCATGAGCCAAACCACCGACACCGCAACTAATCAACAATGGGGCGGCCGCTTTAGTGAGCCCACCGACGCCTTTGTGGCTCGCTTTACTGCATCTGTGGACTTTGACCAGCGTATGTATCGCCAAGACATCCAAGGCTCCGTAGCTCACGCCAAAATGTTGTGCCATGTGGGGGTATTAAGTGCCCAAGAAAGGGACGATATTTTACGCGGTTTAGAAGAGCTTCGCATTGAAATTGAACGCGGCGACTTTACTTGGTCCGTGGCCTTAGAAGATGTGCATATGAACATTGAAGCGGCGCTGACAGCAAAAATTGGTATGGCGGGTAAAAAGCTCCACACTGGGCGCTCTAGAAACGATCAGGTGGCCACCGATATACGCCTTTATTTACGCGACGAAATAGACATCATTTGCAGTGAAATTAGTCGTTTACAGCTAGGCTTTATTGCCCAAGCCAAGGCTGAAAACGCGACCATTATGCCCGGATTTACACACCTGCAAACGGCTCAACCTGTCACTTTTGGTCACCACATATTGGCTTGGAACGAAATGCTACAGCGCGATTATGAGCGCCTGCAAGACCTGCGCAAGCGCGTTAACATTTCGCCTTTAGGTGCCGCAGCTTTGGCAGGTACCAGCTACCCTATTGACCGCCACATGACCAGTAAGCTGCTTGGTTTTGATCGCCCTTCAGAAAACTCTCTAGACTCCGTAAGTGACCGCGACTTTGCCATTGAGTTTTGTGCGGCGGCAAGCTTAATATTAATGCACTTATCTCGCGCTTCAGAAGAACTCATATTGTGGACCTCAATCCAGTTTGATTTTATCGATCTGCCTGATCGCTTTTGCACCGGCTCCTCTATTATGCCGCAGAAGAAAAACCCAGACGTACCCGAACTTGTGCGGGGTAAAACAGGCCGCGTCAATGGCCACCTCATGTGCTTGCTTACCTTAATGAAGGGCCAACCCCTCACCTATAACAAAGACAACCAAGAGGACAAAGAGCCTTTATTTGATACCATTGATACGGTCAAGGGCTGCTTGCGGGCCTATGCTGACATGGTGCCTGCCCTAGCTCCCAAACGAGAGCAAATGCGGGCAGCCGCTCTTAAGGGGTTTGCCACTGCAACAGATTTGGCTGATTATTTAGTCGGCAAAGGCTTGGCTTTTCGTGATGCCCACGAGGTCGTAGGCAAGTCCGTAGCCCATGGCATTGCCACCGGCCAAGACTTGAGTGAAATGAGCCTAAGCGAATTACAAGGCTTTAGTAATTTGATCACCGAAGGCGTATTTGATGTGCTCACCTTAGAAGGCTCAGTCAGTGCCAGAGACCATATTGGAGGCACCGCTCCTAAGCAGGTTTTGGCTGCCGCAGAACGAGCCTTGGCTTTGGTGTCTGAGCGTTAGTCTTGCAACCTATCTAATAGGCTAAAGTCGAATATCTCATCTGCTTGTTGCTGCAGCGCTTGGGTCAAACACTGGCCCAAGGTTTGCTTGTGATCGGTGGTAAGTAACCAAGTATCTTGCACCAATTGAAAGTGTAAACCCCCTTCCAAACAGGCCAGCCAAATTTGTTGCAAGGGTGGCTGGCGACTCAAAATCACCTGACTTTTGTTCTCACAAGTAATGGTTAATAAACCGCTACTGTTGACAAAGTCGATGTCACTAAGGGCTTCATCTAGGACTTCTTCCACCTGCAAAAATAAATTATCGACACGCTCATGGAATAGGGCTTCACTCATATTATTCTCTTATTGCTAGGGACTGATGGTAAATAGGCTATCAAAATATAGCATTGCTGCGGTCTTAGCTAGTGTAGAAGCGAGAATCAAGGGTATAATCTTGTCATATTACAGCTATGCCAATCGAGCAGGTTACAACGTGAAAAAATTAATGTGGATGCTTACCCTAAGCTTAGTCATTGCAAGCTGCGGCCAAGCAGGTAGTTTGTATATTCCAGACCCAGTGCAAACTGATGCACAAACCAGTAACCAATGAGCTCTAGCATGGATAACTTTGAATATCGTGGCAACCGTTTACATGTCGAAGATCTCGACCTAAACCACATCGCTGAACAATACGACACCCCCACTTACGTCTATTCCAGAGACACTTTGGAGCGTAACTACGTGGCTTATAGCCAAGCCCTTGAGGGTTGCGAACACATGGTGTGTTATGCCGTTAAAGCCAACAGTAATATCGCCGTATTAAATGTGTTGGCGCAACTTGGTGCCGGTTTTGACATTGTGTCTATTGGGGAGTTAGAACGAGTGCTTTTAGCAGGTGGAAATCCTGCGCGCATTGTGTTTTCTGGGGTGGGCAAACAAACCCATGAAATGCAACGCGCCTTAGAAGTGGGTGTGCATTGTTTCAATGTGGAATCAGAAGCTGAATTAGCGCGCCTGCAAGACGTGGCTGCCAGTATGAACTGCATCGCCCCAATTTCTTTGCGTATTAACCCTGATGTAGATGCTAAAACCCATCCCTATATTTCTACAGGACTAAAAGAGAATAAGTTTGGTATTGGCATTGACCAAGCGCCAGCTGCTTATGCCCAAGCTGCAGGGATGAACAACATTAAGGTGATTGGGGTGGACTGCCACATTGGTTCTCAGCTCACGTCAATTGAGCCCTATTTGGATGCCATGGACCGCTTATTTGTCTTGATAGACACCATTGCAGCGCAAGGCATCATTATCGAGCACTTAGATTTAGGCGGTGGTTTAGGGGTGTGTTATGGTGATGAAGAACCTCCAGCCATTGCAGATTTCATGGCCAGTGTGCGCGCCCACCTTGGCGATAGGCAGTTAGCTTTAGTGTTTGAACCAGGCCGCTCTATTTGTGCAGATGCTGGGGTCTTACTGACCCGGGTGGAATACATTAAGAACAATCAGGACAAGTATTTTGCCATTGTTGATGCGGCTATGAATGACCTCATCCGGCCGGCCCTTTATGGTGCATGGCAAGACATTATCCCCGTTGACTTAAACTCAGATGCGCAGCTGCAAGACTTTGATATCGTAGGCCCTATTTGCGAAACTGGTGATTTTTTAGGCAAAGACCGTAAGCTCGCTATCAATGCTGGGGATTTATTGGCAGTGTGTAGTTCTGGTGCCTACGGGTTTGGTATGGCGTCTAATTATAATAGCCGTAATCGTGCTGCGGAGGTTATGGTCGATGGTAATCGCGCTCACCTTATTGGTGAACGAGAACAATTATCCCAACAATGGGCGCGCGAACGCCTATTGCCAAAAGGTTAAGGGAAAGGGCTAGCATGCTATTACGTTTTGCCAAAATGCACGGCTTGGGTAACGACTTTATGGTGGTCGACCTCATTAGTCAGCGCGTGCATTTATCACCCGAAAAAATCCGCTACTTAGGCAATCGCAACACAGGAGTTGGTTTTGATCAGTTGCTACTGGTAGAGACACCCCAATCTCCTGATGTCGATTTTCGCTATCGTATTTTTAATGCTGATGGTAGCGAAGTAGAGCATTGTGGCAATGGCGCACGCTGTTTTGCCAAATTTGTGCACGACCAACGCTTAACAGGAAAGCGAGACATCGCCGTACAAACCAGTAATGGCCGCATCATGTTAAAATTGCTTAAAGATCATGAGGTAGAAGTCGATATGGGGGTGCCTATATTGCAGCCCGATCAGGTGCCTTTTGATGCTTCCGCTCAAGCTCCTAGTTATACACTAGAACAAGATGGGTACAATTACACGGTTGGTGTGGTGTCTATGGGAAACCCCCACGCTGTTTTAATAGTTGATGATGTGGCTTTGGCCCCGGTCGTTGAACTGGGTATTAAGCTAGAACAACATCCACGCTTTCCCAACCAGGCCAACATTGGATTTATGCAGATCATTGACCGTAATACCATTAAGCTGCGGGTATTTGAGCGCGGTGTGGGCGAAACCAGAGCTTGTGGAACCGGCGCATGCGCAGCAGTGGTTGCAGGGCGGCAGCAAGGTTTGTTGGACGCCAAGGTCACCGCACTCCTTACCGGTGGCGAACTTACCATAGAATGGCAAGGGCCAGGCCAGCACCTTTTGATGAACGGACCCGCCACCCATGTTTACGAAGGTCAAATAAAGCTATGAGCAACCTCGACGGCAAGCCTACTAACACCAATATTGAAGCCCTTGATGCCAGTACTGTGGCTGACTATTTGCGCCAAAATCCAGATTTTTTTAACCAACATGCGGAGCTTTTGGCCGATATCGAGTTGGCCCACGATTGTGGCCCAGCGACATCGCTTATTGAACGCCAAACTCAAGTCATGCGTCATAAAATACAAGATTACACTGCAAGAATGTCGGATATCTTAAGCACTGCGCGCCGTAATGATGTGCAGTTTGAAAAAACCAAACGCTTGGTTATAGAATTGGCCGCTGCGACTCACCTCAATGGTCTCACAGAGGCCTTAAAACAGAGTTTTACAGCAGAGTTTCACTCAGACGCTGTGCATTTAGTTTTGTTCTCTTCACTTAAGGTGGGGGATAATCACCCCAACTTGAGCAGCACTAAAACCTTAGAACAAAACATTTACTATGGTGATATCCAAGCCTTAGCATCTAAAAACTGGGCCTATTGTCAGGCCTTTAAAGGTGCTGCGATGGAACACCTGTTTCCTGACCATGACCATGGCCAACTCAAGTCTAGTGCCATTGTGCCTTTATATCTGGACCATACGGCTTTGGGAGTCCTCATTATCGCCAGTAAGGCTGCCGATCATTACAGCGATCAACTAGACACCTTGTTTCTAAACCATGTGGCGGCAGTGACGAGCCGTTGTTTAGGCCGTATCTAGGCCTAAATGTTACACGCCAACGCTCCCCTCAGCCCAGTAGTACACCAATACCTAGACTATTTGGCCTATAACAAGCGCTACTCGCAACACACCATCGATGCTTACCGAAGGGATATTCAGCGCCTAATAGATACCCTTGAAAGTCATGGCCATGACACTTGGGCTGCAGCCCAAGCCGATACCATACGGGCAGCGATGATTGCAGCCAGAAAAACAGGCCTGGCCCCTAAGAGCATTCAACGCCTCTTGTCTAGTTGGCGGAGTTTTTTTACCTATTTATTACAACAGCGTTTAGTTAAGCTTAATCCTGTAGCCGGCATTCAGGCGCCTAAATCGCCACACAAGTTGCCCAGTAGCGTAGACCCAGATCAAATTAGTCAAATCCTTAATGCCCCCACTGCGGCCGACGATCCTATGGCCACACGAGACAAAGCCATGGTTGAGCTTACCTACTCTTGTGGCTTGCGTTTGGCGGAACTGGCGAGCCTCAATGTGTTTGATATCGACATCAGAGACGCTAGTTTGATCGTCACGGGCAAGGGTAATAAAACCCGCCAATTACCCATTGGCCGCTATGCCATTGCGGCTGTTAAGGCCTGGTTGCAGCAGCGTACGCAGTTAAAGTGCTTAGATGCTAATGCCTTATTCATTAATCATCGTGGCCAACGTTTGGGGGTGCGTGGTATTCAAATGCGCATGGCTAAAATGGCGGCTACCCATGGCCAACATATCCATCCTCACATGCTGCGCCACTCTTTTGCTAGCCATTTACTGCAGTCCAGCGGCGACCTAAGGGCGGTGCAGGAATTACTGGGCCACAGCAACATTAGTACCACGCAAGTGTATACTCACTTAGATTATCAACATCTAGCCAAGGTATATGATCAAGCCCACCCCCGCGCCCAAGCAAAGCCTCCACCAAAAGAGAAACCTAACCATGATTAAAGTCATCACCTTTGATTTAGACGACACCTTGTGGGCCATTATCCCCGTGATTGAGAAGGCTAATCAGCGCATGCTGGAGTGGATGCAGCTCCATACTCCTAAATTTAGTCAAACTTATGATGATGATGGCATCAATCAACTGAGGGACGAGGTGATGGCCAACAACCCTCATTTGATGCATGATTTAAGCCAGATCCGTGTTGCACTGATCCAACTAGGACTCTCTCGCTGTGGTTATGACAAGGCCCATGAACTGGCCCAACAGGCGTTTAAGGTGTATTTTGCTGCGCGCAACGATGTGGAGTTATTTGCTGGCACTCAAATCCAACTTAGCGCCCTTAAGCAAAAATACCAGATAGGCGCTCTTACCAATGGTAACGCTGATTTAGCCCAAGTGGGCATTGACCACTTGTTTGATTTCTATTTTAACTCTGCCCAAATTGGCGTCAGCAAGCCACACCCAGACTTTTTTGCCAGGGCCTTCGAACACACCGGCTTTAGTGCCCAAAGCTTTATTCATATTGGTGACCACCCAGAGCATGATATTGCTGGCGCCCAAGCCGCAGGCATGCGTACTATTTGGATGAATCCCGAACAAAGAGCTTGGCCAACCGGGCAAGCTAGGCCATGCGCTGAAATTCAGCATCTCGATCAACTCAGTGCTGCCGTGGCCACTATTGATGCCAACTGAACACGCCTTTGCCCCCTATGTGCGCGCGTTAGGTAAAGGTAAACTGGGTAGCCGCTCTCTTACTCAAAATGAAGCACACCATGCCATGAGCATGATCTTGCAGCAGCAGGTTGAACCCGAACAGCTGGGTGCTTTTTTAATGTTACTGCGCGTCAAAGAGGAAACTCCTGCAGAACTAGCGGGTTTTGTGGAAGCTGTGCGTCAATTCCACAATTATTCTGCGGCCCAAGTATCTGGTATTGAAGTAGACATAGATTGGTCTAGTTATGCTGGTAAAAAACGTCATTTGCCTTGGTTCTTGCTGTCCGCCCTCACCTTAGCAGGCGAGGGCATAAAGGTGTTTATGCATGGCGCTAAGGGTCATACCCAGGGCCGCGTTTACAGTGAAGATGTACTGCTGCAGTTGGGCTTACCGGTGGCTGAACATTGGGCTCAGGTTGAACATCAGTTAGGCAGTGGTAACTTTAGCTTTATGAGTCTAAAACACCTAAGCCCACCACTGCAGCATATCATTAGTTTACGTGCCACTCTTGGTTTGCGCTCGCCAGTGCATACCTTAACGCGGTTGCTCAATCCATTAGCAGCAAAACATACCATTGATGGTGTTTTTCACCCTGCATACGGCCCCCTACATCAGCAAACGGCGATGTTGTTAAAACATCCACGCAGTCTGACCATTCGAGGGGACGGTGGTGAAGCTGAGGTGCGTCCCGATAGCGAATGTGAGCTCCAGTGGGTAGATGAACAAGTCAGCAGCACTCAAATTTGGCAGCGTACACTCACTAAGCGTGACACACAGCAGCAACAGCTGGATCCGCAGCGCTTGCGACTATTGTGGCGCAATGAACAACATGACGCTTATGGTGAGGCCGCAGTGATTAGCACTTTGGCCTGTTGTTTGGTGCTTTTAGGCAAGGCCAACGGGCAAAAAGATGCCACTGAACTGGCGACTCGCTGGTGGCAAAACAGAAACCGGCTGCTTATGTAATATGGTTATAATAAATTAGTTTTTTATAACCCTTTATTTTTGGTTGTATCGTTTATATAATTGATTTAGTATTTCGCTGTTTTTAGGCTAGATACTTCTAGGCCGCAGTAAAAAAAGGTGGTGTTGGCATGAATAAAGCAATCTATCCAGGTACTTTTGACCCGGTAACACATGGACACGTTGATCTTATTCAAAGGGCCTCTAAGCTATTTGAAAACGTGGTTGTTGCAGTGGCTGAAAGCCCAACAAAACGGCCTATGCTGGACTTAGAAAAACGCGTAGAATTAACGCGCATTATCACAGAGCCTCTGGGCAATGTGACTGTTATTGGGTTTTCTGGCCTGTTGACAGAGCTATTGACTGAACAAGGAGCAAACATTATTCTGCGAGGCTTAAGGGCTGTGTCAGATTTTGAATACGAGTTTCAGTTAGCCAAAATGAATCGGGTGCTAGCGCCTGAGGTAGAAAGTATGTTTTTAACCCCTGCGGAAAAACACTCTTTCATTTCATCAACCCTAGTGCGCGAGATCGCTTCCTTAGGCGGCGATGTGTCGCAGTTTGTCCACCCACTGGTGGCCGAAGAACTCAGGCGGCATTTGAGCAGCTAAAGTAATTAAGCACTGTCACCGGATTTAACAAGATCACGTGGCGAATAAATAGGAAAAGTAACATGTCTTTAATTATTACCGACGACTGCATCAACTGTGATGTATGTGAACCGGAATGCCCCAATGAGGCCATCTCACCAGGGGAAGAAATCTACGAAATCGACATGAGCAAATGTACCGAATGTGTGGGTCATTATGATGAACCTCAGTGCGTGGAAGTTTGCCCTGTAGACTGTATACCTAAAGATCCAGATAACGTGGAGTCTAATGAACAGCTGATGGACAAGTATATTTTGCTTACAGCAGCTTAATTAGACGAGCCCATGCCTCAGCATGGGCTCTACCGCTGGCAGCGCTGGCAGTAAACTGTACTGCGCTGGCCTAAGCGGCTTTCTGTTAAGGGCTGATTACAAACCACACAAGCCTGTCCTGCCCTACCATACACTTGCAACTGCTGCTTAAAATATCCTGGTTTACCTTCGCTGTCGACAAAGTCCCGCAGAGTGGTTCCGCCCTGCTTTATCGCCGCCGACAATACCTGCTTACAACTCACCACCAGCTTGCCTAAACGCACAGCAGATATCCTGCCTGCTTGGCGATGGGGGTTAATACCGGCCATAAATAGCGCTTCGTTAGCATAAATATTACCCACCCCAACCACCTTTTTCGAATCCATGATAAGACTCTTAATGGCTTGTTTCTTGCCCTTACACACACTCACTAAGTGAGCACTATCAAAGGTATCAGATAAAGGCTCAGGCCCTAAGCTAGCTAATAAGGTATGTGCCATCACCGGATTATCTTGCCATAAAATACACCCAAATCGACGCGGGTCTCGATACCTAAGGGTCATTGCTGAGAACACCAAATCCACATGGTCATGGTAGGCTGGAGGCTCGTCATGAGCCACCATACGCATACTCCCAGTCATACCTAGATGGCCAATAATTGCGCCATGGTCAAATTCAAAAAGTAAGTATTTACCTCGCCTTAAAACCCTACGCAACGGCTTACCCACCACTTTTTCGGCAAGATTACTGGGCACTGGCCAGCGCAAGCGGGCATCCCTAATTACCACCTGACGTAAAGTTTGGCCCTGGATATGCGGGCTTATACCCGCGCGCGTGGTTTCTACTTCTGGCAACTCTGGCATCAATAATTCTCAAGCATTTAGTTAGCATATTGTGAGGGTGTATGAAGCCACGAAAAATGTGTTATTTCAATGGCCGAGAACACCATTTTTACCCACTCTGGTTGACAGAGCCCATTAAAAGGTTATTGTTACACCTAGTTTTGGAGTCAATCAACACCCTGTTTTGTAAGGAAAAACGCATGCTCAAATCCGTAAAAGTAGCAGATTATATGACCCGTCAACTGATCACCTTTTATATTGATACCCCTTTATTTGAGGCTATTAAAACCTTTTCTGAGCATCAAGTGTCGGGCGCACCGGTAGTTGATAAGGCTGGCCGCTTGGTAGGAGTGATGTCTGAAGTAGATTGCCTTCGAGGTATTTTGAATAAGACCTATCACAAGGATGAGATAGGTGGCACTGTCGGTGATTTTATGACCATCAAGGTTGACACCGTTACCGCTACGACTGACATCATTGCGGTAGCAGAACAATTTATTCATCGTGGAAGGCGCCGTATTCCGGTAGTAGAGGGCGACAAGCTTATTGGTCAGGTCAGCCGCAAGGACATTCTGCGTGCTGTGAATGATTTCATTTGTAAGGATTACGATTAAGCTAATGAGATGTTGGCCGTATTTATGCTAAAGTAGAAGGCTAATATTAGCTCAATGTATCGGTTATATCACCCTATGAGCCGCCTCTACAACAAACATATCATCCTTGCCGTAAGCGGGGGTATTGCTGCCTATAAAAGTGCCGAGCTGGTGCGGCTGTTGATAAAGTCAGGGGCCCAAGTTCAAGTGGTTATGACCTCCGGCGCCACTGAATTTATTACCCCACTCACCTTACAGGCCTTGTCTGGCAAGCCGGTGCACCAGCACCTACTCAACCCAGAGGCGGAAGCCGGCATGGGACATATACAACTTGCTCGCTGGGCGGATGTATTAATCATAGCCCCAGCAAGTGCCAACGTCATGGCGCGCTTGGCTCAAGGTCAGGCTGATGACCTACTGACTACCCTGTGTTTGGCGACCACTGCCCCGGTACTACTGGCCCCAGCAATGAACCAAGCGATGTGGCACGACCAAGCCACCCAAAACAACCTGCAAACCCTTCTCGCTCGAGGCATACAAGTACACGGCCCTGCAGAAGGCGAACAAGCCTGCGGTGATATGGGTGCTGGACGTATGCTAGAACCCGCAACACTGTTAACTGCACTTGAAGCCCAATTCGAGCAAGGCTTATTAAGTGGTAAGACCATGGTCATTACTGCAGGGCCCACCAGAGAAGCCATAGACCCTGTGCGCTATATCAGCAACCATAGCTCCGGTAAGATGGGCTATGCTTTGGCGCTAGCTGCTAGAGACCAGGGCGCAAGGGTCATTCTTATTAGTGGCCCAACTGACCTTGAAAAGCCTGCAGACGTCACCTTTATTGCCGTAGAAAGTGCCCAAGACATGCTGGAGGCCAGCCTTGAAGTGGGTCCCATCGCCGATTACTTTATTGCAGCAGCAGCGGTGGCTGACTATCGCCCTGCATTAGCATCAGAGCAAAAGCTTAAGAAACAAAATAACGACCATGGACTAACCCTAGAGCTAGTACAAAATGCCGATATTTTAGCCACTATGTCTAAGCAATACAGCCATGCCGTCTACATTGGCTTTGCTGCAGAAACTCAAGACTTAATCCTCCATGCGCAAGCCAAGTTAAAGCGCAAAGGGGTACAGATGATTGTTGCAAATGACGTATCTGACACCAACATCGGTTTTAACAGTGATAATAACCAAGTGAGTTTGATCACCACTGGTGGTGTAGAAGATTTACCCTTATTATCCAAACAGCAATTGGCTAACCAACTAATAGTGGCCATTTCCAGCATCCCCCACAAGGCATAAAGCATATGATCCAACGCCCTCAATTAGCTGTAAAAATACTCGACCCACGGATCGGCCAAGCCATTCCTTTACCCACTTATGCGACCTCTGGTTCTGCTGGCATGGACTTACGGGCTTGTATTGATGAAGCTATTACGCTCAATCCAGGCCAAACCGAGCTGATTCCTACAGGCATGGCCATTCATATTGAAGACCCTAGCTTATGCGCAATGCTGTTGCCAAGATCTGGCCTTGGCCATAAGCATGGCGTAGTTCTGGGTAATTTAGTGGGCCTGATCGATTCAGACTATCAGGGCCAGCTCATGGTATCCTGTTGGAATAGAGGCTCTATACCCTTCGTTATTGAGCCTGCAGAGCGCATTGCCCAAATGGTGCTGGTGCCCGTGGTGCAAGCCCAGCTGACTATCGTCGATGATTTTGATACCAGCCTGCGAGGCGAAGGTGGCTTTGGCCATTCTGGTCGTCAATAACTTTAACACCACAACAAATATAGGACACTAACCGTATGCTTGGCCTGCGCTATTCACAACCCCAACCCCTTGCCAAAGAAATTTTTCGGGCCTACGACATCCGCGGCATTGTCGACGAGCAACTCAGTGACGCCATGCTGTATCACATTGGCTTAGCCGTAGGCACACAAGTAAAGCGCAATGGTGAAAACAGCATCGCTGTGGGTGCTGATGGCCGCTTATCTAGCCCAAGATTAAGCCAAGCATTAATGGCAGGTTTAGCTGACACTGGCTGTCGAGTCATTAATGTGGGCGCAGTGCCAACCCCAGTACTCTACTTTGGCATTAAAACCTTAACTACCGCATCTGGTATTATGCTTACTGGCAGCCACAACCCCTCAAACTATAATGGCTGTAAAATTGTCATTGGCGGCCAAACCCTAGCCAATCATAGTATTACTGCGCTTTACGATCTCATCGAACAGCAAGACTATGAGCGCGGCGTTGGCTCAATTGAAACTCATGTTATTGATCAAACCTACCAAGATCGCATTAGCCAAGATGTAAAGTTGGCTCGACCATTAAAAGTGGTATTAGATGCCGGCAATGGCATTGCAGGTGATATTGCACCCAAGTTATTTAAACAACTAGGTTGTGAGGTTATTGCTTTGTTTTGTGAAGTTGATGGCCACTTTCCTAACCACCACCCAGACCCCGGAAAACCGGCTAACTTGGTTGATTTGCAAGCTGCCGTTAAAGCGCATAAAGCTGACATTGGCCTCGCCTTTGATGGTGATGGTGATCGTGTTGGCGTGATTACTGAAACAGGAAAAATGATCTACCCTGACAAACTGCTTATGCTTTTTGCCGAAGATGTGCTGAGCCGCAATCCTAAGGCCGAAATCATTTATGATGTGAAGTGCACTCGCCTATTGGAACCGTTTATTGAGGGCCAAGGTGGTGTGCCAACCATGTGGAAAACTGGACACTCACTGATCAAGAGTAAAATGATTGAAACTGGCGCGTTACTCGCCGGTGAAATGAGTGGCCACATTTTCTTTAAAGAACGTTGGTATGGATTTGATGATGGAATTTATAGCGCCGTGCGCTTATGCGAAATTCTGGCCAATAGCAATGCACCAGCAAGTGCCGTTTTCAAGCGTTTCCCAGAAGATGTCAGCACCCCAGAACTTAACATCCAAGTCACTGAAGATGAAAAGTTCGATTTAGTCGCACAGCTGCAAACATCACACTTTCCCACCGGCAAAGTGTCTACCATTGATGGTATTCGGGTAGATTACCAAGACGGCTGGGGGCTAGTCAGAGCCTCTAACACCACCCCAGTTTTAGTATTGCGCTTTGAGGGCGAGAGCCCGGCTGTATTAGAGCGCATTAAAGATGAATTTCAACGTCATTTATATGCTGTTGATACCAAACTTACCGTGCCGGACTACCCACTATGACGCTCGATCGCAAAGCTGCCATTAACGTAGCGCAAGTATTAAGTGAGGCCTTACCCTATATTCAACGCTTTACGGGTAAGACTATTGTGGTCAAATTTGGCGGCAACGCCATGATTGATGAAGACTTGAAAAACAGTTTTGCGCGCGACATCGTGATGATGAAGCTGGTGGGCATGAACCCCGTTGTGGTGCACGGTGGCGGGCCCCAAATTGGTGATCTACTCACCAAACTCAACATTGAGTCGCATTTTGTAAACGGCATGCGTGTGACAGATGCCGCCACCATGAATATAGTGGAAATGGTGCTGGGCGGTTCCGTTAACAAAGACATCGTTAACCTCATCAACCAAAACGGCGGCCAAGCAATTGGCCTAACTGGCAAGGATGGCAAACTCATCCAAGCCAAACGATTAAAAGTAACCCACCAAACACCTGACATGCTGGCACCAGAGATTATCGATATCGGCCACGTAGGTGAAGTCAGCGCCATCAATACTGAAGTACTAGACATGTTGCGCAACAGTGACTTTATTCCTGTAATCGCTCCTATTGGAGTGGATGATGAGGGTAATTCATATAACATAAATGCTGACTTGGTAGCCGGTAAAGTTGCAGAAATACTGCAAGCTGAAAAACTAATGCTGCTCACCAATACCGCTGGCTTATTAGATAAAGCAGGCAACTTATTGACGGGGCTTTCGACTAGCCAAGTGGATGCATTGATTGCTGATGGCACTATTTATGGTGGTATGTTACCAAAAATAGCTTGTGCACTAGATGCGGTCAAAGGTGGTGTAAAGCGGGCGCATATTATTGATGGCCGTGTGAACCATGCTACGCTATTGGAAGTTTTTACCGATCAAGGTGTAGGCACGCTCATTACCGGTGCCAACGATAATAATACTCCCCTATAAAGAAGCCACAATCCGACTATGACTGAAGCTAAAATACCCCGTAAACAACAGATTTTGCACGCTCTAATGGAAATGTTAGAAGACCCCAATATGCGCATTACCACGGCCGCATTGGCGAAACGGGTCGGTGTATCCGAGGCAGCCTTGTATAGGCACTTTGCCAGTAAAGCGCAAATGTTTGACGCCCTGATCGAGTTTGTGGAAGACACTATTTTTAGTCGTGCAAAGCTGATCCAGCAACAAGAATTAACTGCCCTTGCCCAATGTCAGCAAATCCTCACCCTGCTACTCACATTTGTCGAACGTAATGCCGGTATCAGTAGAATTTTGACAGGTGAAGCTCTTTTGGGCGAGAACGAACGCTTAGGTAGCCGGGTCAATCAGCTGTTTGAAAAATTAGAGACCCAGATCAAGCAGATCCTCAGAGAAGCAGAGATGCGCGAGGGCTTGCGAACTCAGGACACCCCTAGCAGCAGTGCAAACTTACTGCTGGCTATCGCTGAGGGGCGTATTCGTCAATACAGCCGCTCCAATTTCCGCCATAAACCTACCGCCACTTGGGCGGACCAATGGGCGGTGCTTAGTCAAAGCCTCATGCGTTAGGGCATCACCAACCAGTTATTGGGGCCTTCATGCTAATCTTAGGCCCCAAAATCTGCACGATACTTGAGCATGGCTTCCACTGGTTGGCTATAACCCTTTTCTTGTAAGTATTCCAACACCTCGTCAAAGCTAATAATACTCACCACCTTCATGTTGTAGTCTCGCTCTACTTCTTGAATGGCCGACCACTCACCTTGGCCTTTTTCCATACGATCAATAGCAATTAACGTTGCAGCTGGTATCGCTTTATGGGCCTCTATAATGGTCATCACTTCACGGATTGCCGTACCTGCGGTAATGACGTCATCAACAATAACAACACGGCCTTTGAGCTCCGCGCCAACGATAGAGCCACCTTCCCCATGGGCCTTCGCTTCTTTACGATTAAAGGCATACGGCATATCAATACCATGATGCTCACTCAGGGCCACAGCCATGGTGGTCGCTAGGGGGATGCCCTTGTAAGCTGGGCCTAAGATAACATCACATTTAATGCCTGAATCTACCAATGCTTGGGCAAAATATTGGCCTAATCGAGCTAAGGCTGAACCCGTATTAAAAAGGCCAAAGTTAAAATAATAAGGGCTTAGGCGGCCAGACTTTAAGGTGAACTCACCAAAACGTAACACATTACGCTCGATGGCAAACTCTATAAATTCTCGTTGGTAGTCTTTCATAAGCATCTCTAAGTCATTGGTTACCATTTTTAGCTGAGCGCATTATACACTAGAGCCCCACTTCTAGGTGGTCGCCTGGTAGAGTAAATATGAGTAAATCAGCAATCCACACGGAGTCCTTTGTGGGCCAAAAGTCTAGACCGTGTTACAATAGTTTGGAAATAATAAAATCAGTTCCTAATGCGAGATTGCAAGCTGTGTATGTCAGCTTTCTACGCGAATGATGAAACAATACCCATGCGGATTATTACTTTAAATGTTCAAGGCTTGCGTCAAGCAGCAGAACGCGGCCTATTTGATTGGATGGTAACCCAAGACGCTGACGTCGTGTGTTTGCAAGATATCCGTGAAAAAGATTACCAACTTGATGAGCCATTATTCCACCCACCAGGCTGGTATGCGTATTTCTTCGATGCGTTTGAAGATGGCTATAGTGGCACTGCCATATACAGCCGCAACCAGCCAAAAGCCATTATGACTGGTTTAGGTTTTCCTGGCTGCGACTTTGAAGGCCGTTTTATTCAAGCTGACTTCGAGAAGATTAGTGTGGCATCAATCTCCGTGCCTTCTGGGTTAGGAGATGATGATAAACAAGACGCTAAAAATGAATTCATGACGCAGTTTAGTAATCATTTACGCAAGACCCTGCGCAAACGTCGGGACTTTATTTTTTGTGGCACTGTTAACTCGGCACACAAGCCCGAAGATTTATCTGGCTGGTATGTAAACCAAAAGAATTCTGGCTTTTTACCAGAAGAACGCGAAGTGCTGGACGAGATTTTTTTCCAAATGGAATTCTGCGATGCCTTCCGTCAAGTTAACCAAAATGAGCGCCAATTCACTTGGTGGCCAGACTATAATCGCGCCTTTAAGCTCAATGAGGGTGCCCGGCTAGATTATCAGATCACTACGCCCAATTTACGTCACCATGTGCGCAATGCTGGCATTTACCGCGAGCAACGGTTTTCTGGGCACGCGCCATTGATTATTGATTATAACTGCGACTTGTAATGAGCAGTATGACTAACTTAGTTGGTGTTATCACCAACGCAGCCTAGTCATCCATGACACTAGGCCTTAGATGACTCAATCGCTGCGCTCGCAAGCCACTTTCTAGTCGGCTAACGCTGCGGTCTGCAGGGCTGTAATTTCAACAATACCCTTACGGGCTAAAGCCAACATTGCTGTCATCTGTTCTTGCGTATATGGCGCACCCTCTGCAGTGCCTTGCACCTCGATAAAACCACCATCGGCAGTCATCACCACATTCATGTCGGTTTGCGCCTTTGAATCTTCGTCATAGTCCAAATCAAGCACTGGCTCATCTTTATACATACCCACAGAAATGGCTGCAATCTGACGCTTAAGGGGATTACCTCTAAGGGCGCCATTTTTATCTTTCTTGAGCACATTAATGGCATCTACCATGGCGATGTAAGCACCCGTGATAGAGGCCGTACGCGTACCACCATCGGCTTGCAGCACGTCACAATCTAAAGTAATGGTGTTTTCGCCCAATTTTTCTAAATTGAGTGACGCACGCAGAGATCGGCCAATTAAACGCTGAATTTCCAAGGTACGCCCACCTTGTTTACCACGGGACGCTTCACGACCATTTCGGGTGTGAGTTGAGCGCGGTAACATGCCGTATTCAGCCGTTACCCAACCACTACCAGAGCCACGTAGGAACCTAGGAACACCACGCTCTACTGTTGCTGTGCACAATACGCGGGTGTCGCCAAACTCTATCAATACTGAACCTTCAGCGTGTTTGGTAAAACCACGGGTAATTTTGATGTCGCGCAGTTGATCAGTAGCTCTGCCACTGGGACGAGTGAAATCGAGCTTAAGTCCCTGCAGCTGATCGGTGATGGAGGATGTCATAAGTAACCTTGAGTGATGAGTGATTAAATACTATTTTAATCCACTTGAGCACAGATGACACCTAGCATTTAACTATTTACCCTAGCCCAATGGGCCCTAGCCTCCAGATTGATGACCATTGTTAGGCTGACATTGAGCCAAAGCTTGCTTATAATCGGTCTTTGTTTCTTGACATCAATACAGCGGCCCAATCATGTCCAACTCTTCTGGTGCACTCTATATCCTTTCAGCTCCTTCTGGTGCAGGTAAAACTAGCCTGGTAAAAGCGCTCTTGGCGCAAGACCATCAAATCTGTGTGTCCGTGTCTCACACCACTCGAGCGATGCGAGATGGCGAGCAGGACGGCGTAGATTACAACTTTGTTGCAAAGAAGGATTTTGCCTATTTAGTCGACCAGCAGCAGATGCTTGAGCATGCCACTGTTTTTGAAAACAGTTATGGCACCTCTAGACAATGGGTTGAATCAAGCTTGGCTCAGGGCCAAGATGTGATCTTAGAAATCGACTGGCAGGGACGTGATCAAGTGTTGTCTATTTTCCCACAAGCGATTGCCATTACCATATTGCCGCCATCTCAAGTCGCATTAAAACAACGCTTGCAAGACCGAGGAACTGACAGTGAGCATATTATTGCCAAGCGCATGGCCGCAGCTCAGAGTGAAATTAGTCATTATTCAGGGAGTCACTATTTGGTGATCAACGATGATTTTCTGCATGCTTTAGCGGACTTGCAGTGTATTTTTACCTGCAGACGCTTAAAAACCCCTCAACAAGCACATAATCACCACCAATTATTGGATCAACTCTTGTCAACAGGTGACTAAATTTTGTACACTAGCGCGTCTAAATTCCGGCCCGTAATACAAGCCGACTCTGCATCGATCATAAATAACAGGTAACCCACATGGCTCGCGTAACCGTAGAAGATTGTTTGGAAAACGTTGATAACCGCTTTGAGCTCATCATGGTGTCCACTAAACGTGCTCGTCAGCTTGCAACTGGCGGCAAAGAAGCCCACATCGAATGGGAAAATGACAAGTGCACCGTGGTTGCCTTGCGTGAAATTGCCGAAGGTTACATCAACGCTAGCATTTTGGACGATCACGACGAGATCAATCAACAGTTTACTGAAGCTCCAGCAGATCAAGAAGTGCTCGACGAAGTCACCCACACTGTTGCTGAATCGAGTGAAGAAGTGGTGCAGGGTAATCCTGATATTGACGAGTAATTGTGTGGCTAACTTCTAGCGCCTAATTTGTGCACAAAAAAAGAGCCTGCGGGCTCTTTTTTTGTGCGTTTTTATTAATAAATTCAACAAACTCGCAACAAAACCGCCCCGTTTGCATAATTTTCCGTTACCATGTGGTATGAGCCAAAACAGATGCTAAATTATGCCAACAATTGACGCCCTCGCAAAGCGTCTCGACGACTACCTTGAGCCGACTCAGGTGCAAGCAGTTAGGCGGGCATATTATTATGCCGAGCAGGCCCATGATGGTCAAATGCGCAAGAGTGGTGAAGCCTATGTGACTCACCCCCTTGCTGTAGCCAGCATCCTTAGCAGTATGCACATGGATTATGAAAGTCTGATGGCCGCTATGCTGCATGACGTCATTGAAGATACCGAGGTTGATAAACAGGGACTTGAAGCTCAGTTTGGAGCCACTGTTGCCAATTTGGTTGATGGGGTTAGCAAACTTACCCACCTAGAGTTTAAAACTCGCGCCGAAAGCCAAGCCCATAACTTTCAGAAAATGGCTATCGCCATGGCCAAAGACATTCGCGTTATATTAGTCAAGCTGGCTGACCGCCTGCACAACATGCGCACTATCGGGGCCATGCGGCCAGACAGCCGCCGCCGCATTGCCAAAGAAACCACCGATATTTATGCGCCTATTGCTGGCCGCTTGGGCATGCACGACTTAAAGATAGAGCTAGAAGATCTAGCCTTTGCTGCATACCACCCGATGCGTCACCGGCATATTCAGCGCGCCGTAGCGGCGGCACGCGGTGAACGCAAAGCACTATTGGAACAAGTACAGATTGCTCTAGTTGATTGTTTAGAACAGGATAACCTGCCTGGCGTGATCAGTGGCCGGCAAAAACATTTGGCCGGCATTTATAATAAAATGCGTGAGCAGAAGAAATCCTTCCGTGAAATCATGGATGTATTTGCCTTTCGCATCGTCACTGACGAGGTAGACACCTGTTACCGTATTTTGGGTGCAGTGCATCACCTCAACTTATATCGCCCAGTACCTGGACGCTTTAAAGATTATATCGCCATCCCTAAATCAAACGGCTACCAATCTCTCCATACCACCCTATACCGCGCAGGCTCAGGCGTACATACGCCTATAGAAATACAAATACGCACCAAAGAAATGGATGACATTGCTAACCATGGCGTAGCTGAACACTGGTTCTACAAACACACCAATAGCCGTGCTCAAAGAGCTCATAACCGTGCCCAGCAATGGATCCAAGAACTGGTAGAAATGCAAAAGCGCTCCGGCAACGCTATGGAGTTTATTAACCACGTTAAGCATGATTTATTTCCAGACGAAGTCTATGTGTTCTCGCCTAAAGGGGGCGTGTTCTCATTGCCTGCGGGAGCCACTCCGATTGATTTTGCCTACGCCGTCCATACGGATATTGGTAATACCTGTATCGCCTGTCGAATCAATCGGCGCCTTGCACCACTAAGTCAAAAGCTGGACAGTGGAGACACCATCGAGATTGTCACCACCGCCAGTGCCAAGCCCAATATGAGCTGGCTTAACTTTGTGGCCACTGCCAAGGCTAGCAGCAATATTCGCCACTATTTAAAGCACCAAGCGACAGACGATGCTGTAAATTTGGGGCGCCGCCTACTCAACCAAGAATTAGGTAGCAGTGCCTTAAGCTTAGAGACCATCGACTCGGATCGATTGGAGGACTATATCGGCCAGCATAAACTGCCCAGTGTCGACACCTTGTTGGCTGAAATTGGTGCTGGTAAACGCTTAGCCTACATTGTGGCCGCCGCTTTGAGCCGAGACACCTCCGACACAGACGGTCATACTAGCGGTATTGGGCCGATGGAAATTCATGGCACCGAAGGTATCATGATTCGTTATTCACGATGTTGCCGCCCCATCCCTGGCGATAGCATTGTGGGCCACCTTAATGCAGGTCATGGTATTGCAGTGCATCGAAACTTCTGTAACAACATTCAAGACATTGGTCGAGACAAGGACAAAACCTTGGCTTTAATCTGGGCAGAAACGGGAGACAGAGACTTCGACGTGTGCTTAGAGATTGAGGTGTCTGCCAGCCGAGGCATTATCGCCAGTCTTGCCACCAGCGCCGCTAAGGACAATGCGAATGTTGAGAAGATTGATGTCAACGAAAAAGATGCCCGTCTTTCTGTAGTTAACTTAGAAATTTCAGTACTTAACCGTGTTCATTTAGCCCAAGTCATTAAGTCTATGCGCAAGATTCCAGGCGTCATTCGCCTTAACCGCACCTAAAGTGCCGACACCATGGACGTAACCCAGCTCAATGGCGTAGGCCCAGCACTTGCGGCTAAACTAGGTAAATTAGGTTTGCATAGAGCCGAAGATCTACTCTTTCATTTACCCAGTCGCTATCAAGACCGAACACGACTGGTGCCGTTACATGCACTCACCCCTAAAATGGCGTGTTTAGTAGAGGGGCAAATTACCAGCTCGTCACTGCAACGAGGCCGTCGTGTGAGTTTACGCGTCAGTATTAGTCAAAATGGGGCAAGCTTGGGTCTACGATTTATGCACTTTCATGCCAACCAGGCAAAAAGCTTTACGATTGGTCGCAACCTCCGTTGCTTTGGAGAACTCAGGCCTGGACCACAGGGATTAGAAATGGTGCATCCTGAGTATGTACTGTTTGATGATGAGCCTCCGGCTTTAGCAGACCAGTTAACCCCTATATACCCGACCACTGAAGGCCTAAGCTTAACGCGTATGGGCCAGCTCATTGCTTTAGCGTGGCATCAATTAGAACAAGGCAGTCTAAAACTAGACGAACTCCTTCCGCGCCAACTCATTACTCAATATCAATTGCCTAGTTTAGAAGAAAGCTTAAGGCAACTGCATTACCCAAATTTACATCAAGACTTACACCAACTGCAAAGTGAGGTCACACCCGCAAGGTTAAGATTGGTGCTGGAAGAGTTAATTGCTCATCAACTCACCTTTAAACACGCCAAACAGCAAAACCAACGACTACCCGCACCGGTGCTGGC
>Ga0307488_10000381_pt1 | contig 35931 bp, 37 predicted proteins | sample SB02metaG_FD_202248 | JGI IMG/M metagenome (GOLD analysis project Ga0307488, IMG submission 202248) | Sea-ice brine microbial communities from Beaufort Sea near Barrow, Alaska, United States - SB 0.2 | ecosystem: Environmental > Aquatic > Marine > Coastal | place: USA: Alaska | collected...
GACTAAGGTACCCATAGTAGATACGAAAACATAACCCAATTAAATTATAGGAGTTTGTTAACATGGTAAAATTGATTGAAAGCGTTGCAAGTTATAAAGATGAGCTTGCACACGAAAAAGAGATGAGAGATTTAGGCTCTAAGCGTACTAATACAAGATTACTTTCTCACATTGAGCGTGGTGAAGAGAGTGTAACATCATACGGTAAAATAATGGTTGCTAACACCATAAGACCAATGGCTAAAGAGATAGCTGAATGGGTCACTGAGCAATCAAAAAAGACTATTGGAAAACCATCCATAGCTTACACTAAAATGTGCGAAGTTGAGCCTGAGATATTGGCTCTAATTACCGGCAAGCACATTATAAATACAATCACACAAAGTAAACCATTGACCGCCACTTGCATTGCACTAGGCGGCAAAGTAGAAACTGAGATTAGTCTTAAAAACTTTAAAACTTTAAATCCAGATTTATACCAAACAGTAAAAAATGATTTAGATAAGCGTAGTTTTAATTATACTTATAAGCGTAGGAAACTAAGAGAGAGTGCAAAAAGAGATGTTGCAACGGATGTAGTTATTTGGGAAGAGTGGACAACGCCTACTAAGTTGCATGTCGGACTTAGATTGGTTGAGCTTATGATTTATTCAACGGGCATGATTGAGATTGGCACTGAAACTGTAAGACACAAAAAAGCTAAGATAATAAAACAAACTGATAAAACTAGGGAGTGGATTAAAAATAGAAATAGCTTTAACGAATTACTTAACCCTGAATATTTACCAACAGTTATGCCACCTAAAATGTGGTCTACTGTAACCGGTGGTGGTTATTGGACTAAAGAGTTACCAGAGTTAGACCTTGTTAAACAAAAAAATAAACTGTTTAAAAAGGAATTAGAAAACTTTGATATGCCTGAGGTTTATAGCGCAGTCAATACAATGCAAAACACACCTTTTAAAGTTAATAATTTTATCTTAAAAGTTATGCAAGAGGCGTGGGATAGAGGCTTAGCGGTTGGTGGAATGCCACCTAATGTTAATTTAGATATACCTAACAAGCCTCACGACATAGACACAAATCCTGAGTCTCGTAAAGCATGGAAGATGAAAGCTGTTATGGCTCACACAGAGAATGCCCGTATGTTTTCTAAAAGATTACTGTATGCTAAAATCATATGGTTGGGTCAAAAGTTTGCCAATTACGCAACTGTATATTTTCCTTTGCAATTAGATTTCAGAGGTAGAGCTTATGCGGTTCCGGCATTTCTTAACTATCAATCAATCAATGGTGCTAAGGCTTTGTTGTCGTTTGCACATGGTAAACCAATCACTAAAGAAAATAAAGGTGACTATTGGTTGGCTGTGCATGGTGCTAATATGTTTGGAGAAGATAAAATTTCTTTTGCTGAGCGTGTTAAATGGACTAAAGACAATGAAGCTATGATTGTTGCGTGTGCGGCAGACCCATTAACTAACAGACAATGGGAAGATGCTTCTAACGCATTTCAATTTTTAGCATTTTGTGATGAGTGGGCTAGGTTCTTAAAAGAAGGAGATGGCTTTATTTCAAGCATACCGGTTAATGTTGATGGCTCATGTAATGGCTTACAATTATATTCATTAATGTTGAGAGACAGTAAAGCTGGCAAGCTAGTTAACTTAACACCGACTGCAACGCCTCAAGACATTTATCAATTAGTTGCTGATGCAGTTATTGAGCAATTAAAATTAGATGTAAAAGACGGAAACCCTTATGCTCAAAAATGGTTAGATTATGGTATCAAGAGGTCAACAACTAAGCGTAGTATTATGACTATTTGTTATGGTTCAACAAGATATTCATGTACTGAGTTTGTTATTGAAGACTTAACAAAACGACAAGACAAAGGAGAACATAACCCGTTTCAAAATGATTTGTTTAAACCAGCAAGTTATTTGTCGGCGGTAATATGGGATAGTATTGGAGATAACTTAACTTCTGCAAGAGTTGGTATGAATTATTTACAAACAATTGCTAGAATAGTTGCTAAAGAACAATTGCCGGTTCACTGGGTTACACCCGTTGGTTTTCCGGTTTACCAATCATATCCACAAATGAAGTCTAAAAGAGTTAAAGCTATGCTTATGGGAGAAGTTATTAAGCCTAGAATTAATACTGAAACTGACTTAACTGACAAATTGAGAATGGGTAATGGAGTGGCACCTAATCTGGTTCATTCCGTAGACTCAGCCGCAATGATGAAAACTGTTAACATAGCTCACAAGAATGGTATTACTAATTTTTGTAATGTGCATGATAGTTTTGGTACTACTGCTGGAGATGTTGAAATACTTAACAAGTCTATTAGAGAAGCATTTATAGAAATGTTTACTAATAATGATGTATTGTTAAATTTCAGAAATGATGTGTTAAAACAATTACCAGTAGAACTACACTCTAAATTACCTGAAGTTCCCGCAAAAGGCGATTTAGATATACAACAACTGCGGGAGAGTGAGTTCTTTTTTGCGTAAGCATTTAAGTACCCATAGTAGATATAATACAAAGGAGTATATATAATATGAAGAACAATTACACAAAAATTGTAAGTCCTGAAGGAGTAAGTCAGTATGCATGGCTAACACAGCCAGATACTAAGTTTGATGATAGTGGACATTACAAAGTTAACCTTATCATTCCTACTGACAAGGCATCTTCATTAATTAAACAGATTGATGAAGAAATGATTAAGAGCATGGCAACAGCTAAAGATAGCAATAAAGGTAAAACTATAAAAAGTGCTAATGCGCCTTATGATGATGAACTTGATGATGATGGTAAACCCACTGGGAATACTATCTTTAAGTTTAAAAGAAAAGCTCAAATAATTACTAAAGATGGTAAAGTTGTACCATTTAAAGTAGCGTTATTTGATAGCAAGGGTGTTCCATTAACAGATGTTAATGTATGGTCAGGTAGTAAAATGAAAGCAAGTGCTGAGCTTGTGCATTGGTTTACCGCAATGGCTGGGGCTGGCGTATCACTAAGACTAAGAGCGGTTCAGATTACTGAATTAGTAGAAGGTGGTAGTGGCAGTAATGCAGAAGGCTTTGGCTTTGATGAAGTTAAAGACGGATATAAAGCTCCAGAAAAACCTCAACAAGACGAAACATTTGAAAATGAAGTTCCCGCACAGACCGAAAACAAAGCTGACTTCTAGTCAGATTGGATTGTTTAAGGGCTTCAGGTCAGGCTTAGAAGTAGCGATTGCTTCTGAGCTTGATAGTCAGCGTGTAGAGTATCACTTTGAAAAAACTAAATTAAGTTATACGAAACCAGAGAAAGTGCATACCTACACACCTGATTTTTATTTAGTTCAAAAAGATATATACATTGAAACTAAAGGATATTTTACTACTCAAGACAGACAAAAAATGCGTCTAATAAAAGAACAACACCCAAAGTTAGACATTAGATTTATCTTTAGTAATTCAAGACAACGCATAAGCAAAAAATCAAAGACAACATATGGGATGTGGTGTGATAAATATGGATTTCAATACACCGATAAACATGTACCGAAGGAGTGGCTATGAGTAATACACGAATAGAAACAAAGTATATTGTTGTGCATTCAAGTCAAACTAATCCAACACAGAATTTAAATGCAAAAGATTTAGATACACAACATAGAAAAGAAGGTTTATTTTCTTGCAAGTTTCATAAGATTATAAAGAGAGATGGAGAGATACAAGATGGTAGAGATATTATGCTTGCTGGTGCTCATGTAGATAAAAACATTGAGCTATCAAATAAAAATTCTATTGGCATTTGTCTAATTGGTGGACACAATGCTAACGGACAGCCTGAATGTAATTTTACTTTAAAACAATATCAAAGTTTATCTACTTTGGTTGCAGATTTAGAGTCTTTTTACAAGCAGGTTGAAATTGTCGGACACAGAGATGTGTCAGACTCCTTATGTCCACAGTTTAATGTAAAAGAACTGTTGGCATAGTTTGTTTGTACTTGCTGGGTAGAAATACCCAGTGAGTTTTATTAATTTAACAATGGAGACATTAATGTGGAAGTAAATACTGAAAGTAATTTTTTATATCACAGTTCATGCACTGAATGTGGCTCTAGTGATGCAAACTCAATATATGATGACGGGCACAGCTTTTGTTTTTCATGTAACACAAACAAACAAGGAGTAGAGACTTTGACACAAACAAACAAACAAGAACCTAGTAAAGATTTTATAAGCGGTGATATAACTGCTTTATCAAAAAGAAAAATTGATTTCAACACAGCACAAAAGTTTAATTATCAAATTGGAGCATACTTTGGTAGACCATGTCAGATTGCAAACTATTATAATAGTGACAAAGTATTAGTTGCACAAAAACTAAGATACCCTGATAAAACATTTCAGTGGATAGGTGAGGCAAAACAATCTGGTTTATTTGGTCAGCATTTATGGCGTACAAATGGTAAAATGATTATCATTACAGAAGGTGAATTGGATGCCTTAAGCGTTTCAAAAATTAATTCCAATAAATTCCCAGTAGTTAGTATTAAGTCAGGTGCGGCAGGTGCTAAAAAAGATATACAAAAAGAACTTGAGTTTTTAGAAAGTTATGAGTCTGTAATTATTTTATTTGACCAAGATGAGCATGGACAGAAAGCGGCAGTAGAATGCGCTAAATTATTCTCTCCAAACAAAGCTAAAATTTGTACTTTACCTTTAAAAGATGCTAACGATATGCTACTTGCTGGGAAAACAAAAGAACTAACAGATTGTATTTGGTCTAGTAAAGCGTACAGACCGGATGGTATTGTTTTAGGTTCAGACTTGTGGAGTGAAATACAAAAAGAAGATAAGTTTGTTACAGTTCCATATCCATTTGAAAGTTTAAATATTAAGACACATGGATTGCGTAAAGGTGAGCTTGTTACTATTACTGCTGGTAGTGGTGTAGGTAAATCTTCATTTTGTAGACATGTGGCATTACAATTATTAAAACATGATTACACAGTAGGTTACATTGCTTTAGAAGAGACAATGAAACATAGTGCACTGGGTATCATGGGTGTTGAATTAAAGAAACCATTACATTTAACTAGGGAAGGTATTAGTGAAGAACAATTACATAAGACATTTAACGATACTGTGGGCAGTGGTAAGTTCTATTTGTATAATCATTTTGGTTCTACAATTGCAGATAACTTGCTCGCTAAAATAAGATACATGGCTAAAGCGTGTAATGTAGATTATGTTATTCTTGACCACTTACACATGGCATTATCTGCGTTAGGAGATTCTAACACAACAGATGAGAGAAAACTTATAGACTACTTTGTATCTAAATTAAGAACTTTAGTAGAAGAAACTGGAATTGGTTTGATACTTGTATCACATTTATCAAGAGCCAAAGATGGAAACAAAGGTTATGAAGATGGACTACAAGTGTCTATGAATAGTCTTAGAGGCTCAGCTTCAATAGCTCAGTTGTCAAATATGGTACTTTCTATATCCAGAGACTTACAAGCTGATAATAACTTAGCTCAAGTCAATGTTCTTAAAAATAGGTTCAGTGGAGAAACTGGAAAAGCTTGTGATTTACATTATGATTTAGAAACTGGTTGTTTGACTGAGGTGCAAGGAGAAACGCTTGACGATTTCTAACAGAAAGTTAGTCAAAATGAAAAAAGACTCATTAAGTTGGACAGTCTATGTAATGAATGCAGTTGCACAAGCCAAAAAATCAAATCAAGTTGTTATACTTGAGGTTGGAAAAGAATCCTCAGGTAAATTGTTACAAGACGCATTGTTAAAACTAGCTTTAAGTGGTGAGGAAGCCGCTTGGATGGTAGATATTAAAGTACACACACATTTAAATTAAAGGAGATTATGAAATTACCAACAATAAATAAAAAGATATTAGACGCTCCTTTTGTTTCCTTACATTGGAAGGACATTTGTGGTTCGGCTGAATGGGTTTCTTTAAAAGAAGCAAGAGAAAGTAAAGTTATTATTTGTATTTCAAATGGTTGGCTTATCAGAGCCGATAAAGAAGTTCATGTAGTTGCTGGTGATGTAAATTTTCAGCCAGATGGTACTTTAGGAGATGTAGGGAATGTAACTACAATACCAACAGTTAATGTATTAAAAATTAAAAAGGTAAAACTTTGAGTAGTTATATATTTGATGTAGAGACTGATGGCTTTTTAGATGTCGTGTCTAAAGTACATTGCATTGTTTTAAAAGATGTTGATACAAACACAATGATACATTTACCAGTAGAAGAAGCTGTTGCTAAATTAGAAAAAGCAGATTTAATCATTGGTCATAATATTATAAAATACGATATTCCAGTTTTACAAAAATTATATGGCTTTGATTTTAAGAATAAAATTTTAGACACAATTGTAGCTACAAGATTATTATTCCCAGATGTAAAAGAAAAAGACTTTCAGCGTAAGGATTTTCCTAGAGATTGCATTGGTAGACATAGTTTAAAAGCATGGGGTAATAGAATTGGTAACTACAAAGCACAGTTTGAAACTGATTGGAAAACTTATTCACCTGAAATGCTAGACTATTGTACTCAAGATGTAGAGGTAACTTATAATCTTTGGAAGATGATAGAACAAAAAGGTTACTCTCAACAAGCTATGGATTTAGAGCATGAAGTTTCTTTATTAATATTTAAACAAGAATCATATGGTTTTAGTTTTGATACTGATGGTGCTAAACAATTATATTCTAAATTACAAAGCAGAAGATTAGAATTAGAAGATGAGTTACAAAATTTATTCCCACCTAAAACATTAAAGACACCTTTTATTCCTAAAGTAAATAACAAAGCTAGAGGATATGTTAAAGGTGAAACTTTTTATAAAGAAAAGATTGTTACATTTAATCCTTCTAGTAGACACCACATAGCAGATAGATTATCTGAAATGCATGGTTGGAAACCTACTGTGTTCAATGATGATGGTAAACCAAAGCTAGATGAAACTACTTTGTCAGCTTTACCATACCCAGAAGCTAAAACATTATGTGAGCATTTCTTATTAGATAAAAGAATTGGACAGCTAGCAACTGGTGCGCAAGCTTGGTTAAAACATGAGAAGAAGAATAAAATACATGGCACTTGTAATACTAACTCTACAGTAACAGCCAGAGCAACACACTCGTACCCAAACATGGCGCAGATTCCTAGTGTATCTGTGCAGTATGGTAAAGAGTGTCGTGCATTATTTACAGTTCCAGCCGGTAAAAAACTTGTAGGCATTGATGTCTCAGGTTTAGAAGTGAGAATGTTGGCTCACTATATGGCTAGGTATGACAAAGGAGACTACTCTAAAGTTGTGTTAGATGGTGATATACATACTGAGACACAAACTTTAGCTGGTTTAGATAGTCGTGACTTAGCCAAGCGTTATTTTTATTGTTTTTTATATGGTGGTGGCGTTAAAAAAATCGCTTCTGTTATAAATAAATCAGTACCAGAGGCATCTAAAATTAAAAAAAGATTCTTAAATAATTTACCTGCATTAAATAAATTAATTGTAGATGTTCAAAAAGTTGCTGAGCGTGGATTTTTAATGGGTTTAGATAAGAGACAAGTTAAAGTGCGTTCATCACATGCCGCATTAAATACTTTATTACAAAGTTCAGGGGCACTGGTATGTAAACAGTGGTTAGTTGAATTTGATAAAGTTATAAGTAAGATACCAGAAGCTCAACAAGTAGTGTGGGTGCATGATGAAATACAAGTAGAATGTCTTGAAAAAGATGCAGATACAATTGGGCAATTAGCCATAAAAGCAATAGAAGATACTGGTAGATATTTTAATTTAAGACTACCTTTAACTGGTGAATATAAAATAGGAGACAACTGGAGTGAAACACACTAAAGCACAGCCTCGTTTTGATTTAGATTTAAAGTTTGGTCAACAAAATGAGAACGATTTTTTAACAGCGATTGAAGGTAAAGTAGAAGTAAAGACAGACAGAATGTGTATTAAGACTGGCAATGTTTATATTGAAACTGAAAGCAGAGGCAAAGCTTCCGGTGTATATAATACTGATGCTAAATATTATGCTATCTGTTTATATAAAGCCGACAGAAAAAAGAATGTCTGGGTTTTAGTTCCTACTAAACATCTAATAAAGTTGATGAAAAAATATCCAGTAAAAGCTGGTGGAGACAATTGGACTTCTAAAGGACACATAGTACCTAAAGAAGCTTTAATAACATTTGATATATAAAGGAGAAAATATGAATAAACAAAAAATATTATTAATTGATGGCGATATTTTATTATACAAAATTGCTATGAATAATGAAGTACCTACAGACTGGGGTAATGGTTTGTGGACATTACATGCTGATGAAAATGTATGTAAATTAGATGTAGATGCAGTGATAGATAATTTAGGTTCTAACTTTTCTGCTGATGATTATGTAGTTTGCTTAACAGACAAGCATAACTTTAGAAAAGATGTGTTACCTAGTTACAAAAGCAACAGAAAAAATATCCGTAAACCTATGATGTTAAAAGCATTGCGTGAATATGTAATGGAAAAACATAATGGTGTTGTTTGGAAAAACTTAGAAGCAGATGATGTTATGGGTATCATGGCAACAGAGCCTTCTATAGATGAACGAATTATTGTTAGTATTGATAAAGACATGAAAACAATTCCATGTAATTTATCTGCTGACGGACAAACAGTCACACCTATACCACAGCGACTAGCTGATTACTGGTTTATGATACAAACATTAACTGGTGACAAAACTGACGGTTATGATGGTATTGAAGGAGTAGGCATCAAGACTGCTGAAAAACTAATAATGAAGTATACTAATGTTCCCTTATTAGACCTATGGAAAATAGTCAAAAAGATTTATGTAGATAAAGGTTATACTGAGGCAGAAGCCTTACAGCAAGCCAGAGTTGCACACATTTTAAGACATGGAGAATATAACAAAAAGACAGGAGAAGTAAAATTATGGCAGATTTAATTAAGAGCCCACCACACTACAATCAAGGCAGTATTGAACCTATTGATTATATTGTCGCTAATAAACTTACATACTGTGAGGGTAATGTTGTAAAATATATTTCTAGGTGGAGACACAAAGGTGGTGTGGAAGATTTAAAAAAAGCAAAACAATACATTGATTTTATCATAGATAAAGAAGGTGTTACAACAGTTACAGAAACGAAAGATTAAATAATTATGAGCATAGACTATAGCAGAGATGAGTTGCTTACTGAATTTGGTAAGACAACATTAAAAGATAGATACTTACTACCCACAGAAACATCTCCTCAAGATGGATTTATGAGAGCCGCTAAAGCTTTTTCTGATAGTGATGAAATGGCAGAGCGTATCTATTCTTATGCATCTAAGCTATGGTTTATGTACTCAACACCTATTTTGTCTAACGGTGGTGCTACTAGAGGCATGCCTATATCATGTTTTTTAAATTATGTAGGTGATAGTAGAGAAGGATTAACTGGACACTACACAGAGAATGCTTGGTTAGCATCCGTTGGTGGTGGAATTGGTGGCTACTGGGGTGACATACGAAGTGATGGAGTTAAAACTTCTGGTGGTTCTCAATCATCAGGTTCAATTCCTTTTCTTCATGTAGTAGACTCAGAAATACTTGCGTTCTCTCAAGGTAAAACTAGAAGAGGTAGTTATGCGGCATACATGAATATTAGTCACCCAGAAATTATAGAATTTTTAGAAATGAGAAAGCCTAGTGGTGGTGATGTGCATAGAAAATGTTTAAACCTACATCATGGTGTCAATTTATCTAATGAATTTATGGAGTTAATAGATAATTGTATTAAAGAACCGACACATGATGATAGCTGGAATTTAATAGACCCACATACTAAAAAAATAGTGCGGACTGTATCAGCAAAAGATTTGTGGCTTAAAATTTTAGAGACTAGAGTAGCCACTGGTGAGCCTTATGTTTCATTCATTGATACTGTTAATGAAGCATTGCCTGAAACACAAAAGAAATTAGGATTGAAAGTACATCATTCAAATTTATGTACTGAGATTACACTGGCAACTGCTGAAGATAGAACTGCTGTATGTTGTTTGTCTTCTGTTAATTTAGAAAAGTATGATGAGTGGAAAAATGACTCAAGATTTATACCTGACTTAGTTAGGTTTTTAGATAATGTATTACAATTCTTTATTGATAAAGCTCCCGAAGAATTATTTAGAGCAAGGTTTAGTGCATCACAAGAAAGAAGTATTGGACTAGGTGCTATGGGTTTTCATTCTTATTTACAATCTAAAGGTATACCATTTGAATCAGCTTTAGCTAAGTCAATGAACTTAAAAATGTTTAGAGAAATGAAAGAACAAGCTGTAGCAGAGAGTAAAAGACTTGCAGTTAAAAGAGGAGAAGCTCCTGACATGGAAGGCACTGGAATGAGACATGCTCATTTACTAGCTGTTGCTCCTAATGCTTCTTCTTCTATTATATGTGGTACAACTTCTCCATCTATAGAGCCATTTAGAGCTAATGCTTATGTGCAAAAAACTATGTCTGGTTCATTTCTAGTTAAGAATAAATTCCTAGAAAAAATTCTGGAGAAAAAAGGAATTAACAATGAAAAGATATGGACATCTATTTTATCTAACAGAGGGTCTGTGTTACATTTAAAAGAATTGTCTGACAATGAGAAGGATGTATTTAAAACTGCTATTGAAATTAATCAACAATGGATAATAGAACATGCTTCCGATAGACAACAATATATTTGTCAAGGACAATCAGTTAATGTGTTTGTTCCTGCTGATGTTAACATTAAAGAACTACATGACATACACATGTTAGCTTGGAAAAGAAAATTAAAAACTTTATACTATTGTCGTTCAGAAGCTATTAAGCGTGCAGAGTTAGTATCTAAAAAAATAGAACGAACTATTATACCTGAAGCAGATTGTTTAGCTTGTGAGGGATAATGTTAGATAGATTTTTATATAACTTTTTTAGCAAGTGTGATGATATATTAATTTGGATAGCTAATTTATATCCAAAACCTAAACCAAGAAAGAAAAAAAGAAATGACACACCCAGACGATTTTAAAGTTACTTACAAAAAAAGAAAACCAAAACCAAAACACACAGTTATGTGGACAGTATATCATACTATCTTAGCTGTTGAATTATTAATCATTATTATTATAGAAGGGATAGAATTATATGGGCAAATCATCAACGGACAATTATAAAATTAGAGATGGAAAACATATACCTACTCAGAAATATAAAGATAACTGGGAAAGAATATTTGGTAAAAAAGAAATAGTTGAAGAACTTCCAAAAGAAGAAGCAGATTACATAAAAGAATTGGAAAAAAAGATATGAGTTTATTTGAAAAACGAACACACTACAAACCATTTGAATACACATGGGCATTTGAAGCTTATGATTCACACCAGAAAATGCATTGGTTACCAAGCGAAGTTCCTTTACATGAAGATGTAAGAGATTGGAATGAAAGATTAACAGCAGAAGAAAAGAATCTTATAGGACAAATACTTAAATTCTTTACACAAGGGGATGTAGATATTGCGCAAGCATATCTTGATAAGTATATTCCTAAATTTAAACCACCAGAAATTAGAATGATGTTGTCGGCAATAGCTACTTCAGAGGCTAATCATGCACATAGTTACTCATTATTAAATGATACTATTGGTTTACCTGACAGTGAGTACAAAGCATTTCAAGAATATAAAGAAATGTCTGACAAACATACCTATTTATTTGAGTCTAAAGGTAAAGGAATAGAAGGATTAGCTAGAGAAATAGCTTGTTTTTCTGCATTTGGTGAAGGCTTACAGTTGTTTGCTTCCTTTGCAATGCTTCTTAACTTCTCAAGATTTGGTAGAATGAAAGGAATGTGTCAGATAGTTACTTGGAGTATCAGAGATGAGACACACCATGTAGAAAGTATGATTAAATTATTCCATGCACTTATAAAAGAAAACCCGAATATTTGGACAGAAAAATTTAAGGCAAGTATCTATCAAACATGTAGAGATATGGTAGATTTAGAAGATAAGTTTATTGATTTAGCTTTTGCTCAAGGTGGCATCAGAGGTTTAAAGTCTGATGAAGTTAAACAATACATAAGATACATAGCTGATAGAAGACTATTACAATTGTCTTTAAAACCTAACTATGGTGTAAAACAAAACCCTTTAGGTTGGTTAGATTGGGTGTTAAATGGTGTAGAACATGCTAACTTCTTTGAGAATAGAGCTACAGAATACAACAAAGGTAGCATCACCGGAAACCTATGGGATTAAAGTACCCTTTTTAGAAGAATAAAATATGCCAGACTTAAATGATGTAGAATTACCTACAAAAGTAGACGATTTGATTGAACTTTTAAATAAAGTTTATCCAGAAAAGTCACCTATTATATCAGATAAACCCAATGAAATATACTTTCAAGCAGGTCAAAGAGATGTAGTAAAATTTATTAACATGCTAAAAGAGAGGACTCAGAAATAATATGTGTATGTCAGCACCTAAAGTACCACAAGTAACACAAGCGCCAGCGCCAGTTTTACCTATTGAATCACCAATTGCAGAAGAAAAAGTTGCTAAAGTAGAAACAGCAGTTGATACTCAAGAAAGTATTTCTAAAAAAGCAAAAAAAGTTGGAACTACAGCGTTACAAACTTCATCTGGTTTAAATATACCAACTGTATCTGGTTTAAATATTACATAACATGCAATACAACAGCGTAAGCATGTTACAACAAAGCGCTAGACAGCGTTACGAAGCATTAAAACAACACAGAGAACACTTTTTAGATAGAGCACAAGAATGTAGTGAGCTAACTATTCCTTCTCTCCTTCCCCCTGATGGTTTTCATTCATCAACAGACTTATACAATCCCTTTCAATCCGTAGGTGCAAGAGGAGTAAACAATTTATCTTCTAAATTATTACTTTTATTATTACCACCTAACGCTCCTTTCTTTAGATTATCAATTTCAGGTGACGCTAAAAAAGATTTAGACCAACAAAAAGAAATGAAGTCTGAAGTAGAAAAATCTTTAGCAACTATAGAAAGAGAAGTTTCAAGTAAAATTGAACAACTAGCTTTAAGAGTTTCAGTATTTGAAGCATTAAAACATTTAATTATTGCGGGTAATGTATTAACTTATCTTCCTAAAAAAGGAAGTATGAGAGTATTCCCTTTATCAAATTTTGTATGTAAAAGAGATGCGTCAGGAAATATTTTAGAATTAATAATTAAAGAAACTATTCATCCTACTTATTTAGATACAGCAACTTTAGAAAAATTACAACAACAAGAAGAATATAAACCTGATGAACAGTGTGATTTATATACTCACATTTATAAATTAGATGACAAGAAATTTTATACTTGCCAAGAAGTAAAAGGTTTTAAAATAGAATCTTCTATTGGTGAATATCCAGTAGATGCTTTACCTTACCAAGCATTAAGAATGGTTAGAGTAGACAATGAAGATTATGGAAGAAGTTATGTAGAAGAATTTTTAGGTGATTTAAAATCATTAGAAGGTTTATCTCAAGCGCTTGTAGAATCTGCGGCGGCTTCATCTAAAGTAGTATTTATGGTTAGACCTAACTCAGTTACTAGAAAAAAAGATTTAGCTCAAACTAGAAATGGTGATATTATAACAGGTAGTGCTGATGATGTTGCTGTACTTCAATCACAAAAACAATATGATTTACAAGTAGTTGAAAGAAGTATTACTAAATTAGAAGAAAGAATGTCTTACGCTTTCTTATTAAATACAGCTATTCAAAGAGATGCTGAAAGAGTAACAGCACAAGAAATTAGATACATGGCTCAGCAATTAGAAACTGCTATGGGTGGTATTTATTCTTTATTGTCTCAAGAATTTCAATTACCTTTAGTGACCATCTTAATGAAAAGAATGGCAACAGCTAATGAAATTCCTACATTACCAAAAGGTACTGTTACACCTACTATTATTACAGGTGTAGAAGCTTTAGGTAGAGGTAATGATTTACAAAAATTAAGAGAATTTGTAGCTGAGATAGGAAACTTAGCACAGATAAATCCTGCAATTGCATCAAGCATTAACTCGCAAGATTTAGTTAAAAGAATTGCCACAGGTTTAGGTATTGAAACTGAAGGACTTCTTAAGAGTGAAGAACAATTAGCTCAAGAACAAGAAGCACAAGCAGATGAAATGCAAAACCAACAAATGATGGGCATGGCTGAAAAAGCTATTGCTCCTGCTGTAAATGGCATGATGAAACAACAACAATAAGGATAAACATATGGTTGATACCGTAGAAATAAGTACAGAAGATACTGGTTCAGATAAACCAGCAGTAAATGAGACACAGTCCGCACAAAGTAAACCTGAAGGATTACCAGAAAAGTTTAACTCAGTTGATGAGTTAGCAAAATCATATCAGGAATTAGAAAAGAAACTTGGTGAACAATCTCAGCCTAAAGCAGGAGAGCCTACATTAAAAGAAGAAACAAAAGCTGACCCAAACAATTTAGATATAGCTGAAAAAGCTGTTGAAAATGCTGGTTTAGATATGACTTCTTTACAAGCAGAGTATTCTGAAAAAGGTGAACTAGATGCTAAGTCTTATGAAGCTTTAGAAAAAGCTGGCATAACAAAAGAATATGTAAACAATTATATTGCTGGACAAGAAGCACTTGCTACAAACTCAGCTAATGAAATTAAAGCTACTGTTGGTGGTGCTGAAGTTTACAAAGCAATGAGTGATTGGGCATCTAACAATATGAGTGATGGTGAGAAACAAGCTTATAACAAAGCTGTGAATAGTGGAGACATGGACACAGTTAAGTTAGCAGTAAGTGCACTTAAAGGTCAATATGAAAGAGCTAATGGTAAAGAGCCTACACTTGTGGCTGGCAAAGCACAAGCAACACAAGAAGCAGGTTATGCATCTTGGGCACAAGTTACTGAAGCTATGTCTGACCCTAGATATGCTAAAGATATTGCATACCAAAATGAAGTTAAAGCTAAATTAGGAAACAGCAGTCTTTAGTGTTACCTAAAACAGAAAAAATATTTAGACTTAAATGTCTAATTAAGAAATGTCGTGAGCGGGGTAAATTCCTGCTCGGCATCAAGCTTGCTAAAAAACTAGCAAGTCTATAGTTGTGCTCCTTTTTAGGGGGCAACTGCCAACATATATAAATAAGTAGAGTAACCTTACCACCTGCGGGTGACAATCTGGAAATGAAACTGACTGATATGTGAGGGCTTTCTATAAACAATAACAGTAACAAAGGAAAATAATAATATGGCAAATGCAACACCCGTAAGTCAAGGTTTAGTAAATGCATCCGGTACTGAAGACGCATTGTTTCTGAAAGTTTTTGCAGGTGAAGTTCTTACTTCATTTGACAGAGCATCAGTAACAAACGGAGCTGAAATGGTTAGAAGTATTTCTTCTGGCAAATCAGCAACTTTCCCCGTAATGGGTAGAGTCGGTGCGGCTTATCATGTAGCAGGTGCAGAAATTACTGGCTCAGACGTAAACCACAACGAAAAGGTTATTACAATTAATGACCTTCTATTATCTTCTGTGTTCTTATCGAACATTGAAGAAGCAAAAAACCATTGGGATGTTAGAAGTGCATATTCTATGGAAATCGGCAGAGCGCTGGCTTTCCAAAAAGATAAGCATATCTTACAAACTATTGGACAAGCATCTCTAGCATCAGCAAATGTTGGTGACACTGGATATGCGGCAGGTACTACTATTACTAATACTGGTATAGCTTCTGCAACTGCGGCAACTGCGGCTAACGCTGTAATTGATGCGCTGTTTGATGCGGCTAAACAGATGGATGCTAACTTCATTCCTAAAGAAGGAAGAAAAGCGTTCATTAGATTAGAAGAGTATTACAAACTAGCAAATGGTACTAATGTAGTTAATGTTGACTTTAGTGGTCAAGGTTCAATTGCAGAAGGTAAAGTAGTTAAAGTAGCTGGAATTGAATTGATTCCAACTCCTCACTTTATTGATGGTAACATTGCGGCGGCTAATGACCAAACTGCACCTTCAGGAAAATCAGCAACTATTGCTGACCCTCAAGCAGTTAACTTAACAAATTATGTTTGTTTAGTGTCACACCCGTCTGCGGCTGGAACTGTAAAATTAATGGACTTGGCTGTTGAATCAGAATATGATATCAGAAGACAAGGAACATTAATGGTTGCTAAATACGCTATGGGTCATGGTGTACTTAGACCAGAAGCGGCTATCGGAATTAAAGAAGCTTAATAGCTAAACTTTAATACAGATTTGGCGGGGGCAGGAGACTTAACCCGCCATTTCTATTAATTCATTTTTAATTTAGGAGAATATGGCTACACAAATCACACCTACTACAGAGCTTCAAGCTATCAACATTATGTTGTCACACATTGGAGAAGCTCCTGTAAATGCAATTACAGGTACAACATCAGTTGATGTATCTACAGCTAAAAATCTTTTAGATGAAACAAACATGTCAATCCAAACTTTAGGATGGCATTTCAATACACATTACAATTACAAAACCTTATCCCTTGATTCCAACGGGAGAGTTCCCCTTCCAGCAAACTGCGTTAAAGCTGACGCTAGCGCTAGTGTTAGATTTTTAAATTACACAATGAGAAACGGTTACCTATATGACATGGAAACACACACAGATATATTTACTTCTGCACCATCTTTAGTTGACCTTGTTTTAGTACAACAATTTTCAGACTTACCAGAATACGCTAGACAATATATTGTAGCTAAAGCTTCAAGAAGATTTGCTTCAAGATTTGTTGGTGATAAAGAAATTATTAGTTTAATATCAGCAGATGAACAAGAAGCATTAATGGCATTTCATCAAGCAGATAGTCAAGCGTCTGACATTAATATGTTAGAAGGTGACGCAAATACTTATTCAATAATTAACAGAACTAAAAGAAGGACTTACTAATGGGTGGAGTAGTATCACAGAGTATTCCTAATTTTCTGAATGGTATCTCACAACAGTCTCCAACACAAAGAGGTATTAATCAGGGTGAGGAACAAATCAATTTACAAAACGGTATTGTAGATGGTTTGGCTAAAAGACCCCCTTTTGATTATGTAGCTACTTTAGATTCTACAAATGTTTATCCAAACACTACTAAATTTTGGTCTATTCAAAGAGATAAATCAAATCAATATATGATAGCTATTTATAATGGTGGTATTAAAGTTTGGGATGTAGAAGGTAATTCAAAAGCAGTTACTATTGCAAGTGGTGCAGGTTACCTAGCTTCTACAAATCCTAAAAATGATTTTAGAATGGTTAACATTGCTGATTATACTTTTATAGCTAATACATCTAAAACAGTTTTAGCTGATACAAATTTAAGCACAGCTAAAGTACAAGAATTTTACATTAATATTTTACTTACTAATTTTGGTAAAGAATATTCTGTAACAGTAAGACACCCTAATATGTCTTATGATATTAAAGCTTCATTACAATTACCTACTGGAAATGATGCCGCAACAGATGGTAAATTTAGAGACACAGCACACATTGCTGATATATTATTTAAAGGAACTTCTAGTTCACATTTTAATTCTAGTTCTGATGCATCTTTTGATATTACAAGAACTGACACAGGTGCTTCTTTAGGAGCAACTACAGGTTTAGGAACAAATTCTGGTGTTACAAGTCATTTTACTATGACTCTTTTTTCAGGTGTTATTAGAGGTGTGTCTACAAATGGCAATGCTAACTTTACTGTTACAACAAGTGATGGTACAGGAAATACAGGAATGTTTGCAGTAAGAGATGAAATTGTTGATTTTACAAAACTACCTTATTATGCAAGTACAGATAGTAAAATTAAAGTGACAGGAGATGAAGGTGATACTTTATCAGACTATTGGGTAAAATTTGAATCTGATGGTGTGTGGAAAGAATGTATAGCACCAGCAGTTAGTTTAGGTTTAAACAATGCTACAATGCCTCATGCTTTAATTAATAATAATGATGGTACATTTACTTTTCAAGAAATTGATTGGACAGATAGAGTTGCTGGAGATGGTGAAACAAACTCTAGTCCTAGTTTTATTAACACTAATATAAACAATTTATTATTTTATAAAAATAGATTAGGTGTGTTAGCAAGAGATAATTTAATTTTTACTGAAAATGCTAGCTTCTTTAACTTTTTTGCAAAAACAGTAACTCAAGTTTTAGATACAGACCCTATTGATATAGCGGCTTCTGGTTCTGAAGTTAATACTTTATTTGATAGTGTAGCTTTTAATGAGTCTTTACTTTTATTTTCTGAAAGAGCGCAATACAAATTAGGAAGTGTTGGAGAAACTATTTCACCATTAACTGCTGTATTAAATGAAGTATCAGCTTTTGAACATAACAAAAATGTTAAACCAATTTCAGCAGGTAAATATGCATATTTTGCACAAGCAAGAAATAACAACTCAGCAATAAGAGAATACTATGCTGATGATGACACATTAACAAATGATGGATTAGACATTACTGTATCAGTACAAGATTTAATACCTAGTAATGCATATCAAATGATTGCAAACACAACAGAAGATACACTAATTACATTATGTTCTGACACTGTTGACACACAAATTGCACCTTATACTACTGGTACTGATTTAACATCTACTCATGGTGGCACTATGTTTATCTATAAATATTTCTTTGATAGTGGAGAAAAAGTACAAACAGCATGGTCAAAATGGACTTTAACTAATGGTAAAATTATTGGTGGAATGACATTTGAAAGTTTTGTTTATTTGATGGTATCTGAAGGACAAACAACAAAATTATTAAAAATTGATTTAAGAAATTTAAAAGATACTACAACAGGTTTTGGAATTTATTTAGATTTAAAAACTAAAGTTACAGGTACTTATGCAAGTGGCACAGGTTTAACAACTGTTACTTCACCTTACGGTGTAAAAACAGGTTTAATAGCTGTTGATGCTACTAACGGAAACAATTTTACATTAACACCTACAACTGGGTCTTCTTATACATTATTAGGTAATCATACTGATATTTGGTTAGGAAGGACTTATGAATCTAAATACAGAATGTCACCTCAGTATATTAGAGAAAATACTGGTAGAGGATTAATTGCAGTTACTTCAGGTAGATATCAAATTAGAAATATATCTTTTAATTATGAGCACTCAGGTTACTTTCAAGTAGAAGTAACACCTCAAAATAGAGATACAAATTATTCGTTTATGAATGGATATGTTATTGGCACAGCTACAAGTTTAGTAGGTGTACCAGCAATAAGTGGTGGTACGATTAAAGTACCCGTTTCATGTAAGAACACAGATTTTACATTGGATATTAAAAGTAGCTCTCATTTGCCTATGTATATAGCTAGTGCAGAAGTAGAAGGTTACTACCACAGTCGTTCAACAAGGATTTAATTATGATTAAAGAAAATTATGTAAGACCCGCTATTCTAAAAGATGCCTTAGAATTAGCACCAAAAATAAGAAAAGGTGACCGAGAAGAAATACAAGCTTCTGGTAATATATCACCTTTAAAAGCTTTAGTAGTACCTTTTACACAAGATAGAGCAAAAATATACAGTGTAATTGGAACTGAATCTGAAGGTGTTATAGGTATGTTTGGTGTTGCATCTTGTGCTGACCCTGAATATGGTGTGGCATGGATGTTATCTAGTGAAAAATTATTTAAACATACAAAACAATTTATAAAAGAATGTCCACAATGGATAGAAGAAATGGGTAAAGGCTACAAATATTTATATAATTTTGTAGATAAAAGAAATTGGAAGTCACTTAAATGGCTTCAGTATCTTGGTTTTGAACCATCTACCGAAATTAAAGATTACGGATATGGTAAGATTCCATTTTTATTAATGATGAAGGAGATAAACAAATAATGTGTGACCCAGTATCAGCCACAGTTGCCGGATTAAAAGTTATGACAGCAATGCAAGAATACAGAAGCGCTAAAGCTGTTGCTAAAGGAAAACAAATTGCTAATGAAAAAACAAGAAGAAATTCTGATAGAGCATATTTAAATGATATAGCAAAAATAGATGCTGAAGCTGTTTCAGCAACTAGAGAAAAAGTAGCGGCAGAATTTGAACTTAGTCAAGAAGCTAATAAAGAAGAAGCCAAAGCATTAAACACAAATGCTGGTAATGCTACCAAAATTATTCAAGACATAGCAGGAACACAAGACATGCAATTTTTAGGAGTTATTAGAGATTTTGATACAGATGTATTTAATTTAGCTAATCAAGAAACTGAAGCTTATTCTGCACAAGAACGAAGATACAATAGTATTGCACCAGTAGTTATGCCAAGTAAAACTGGTTTATTACTTGAAGTTGGAACTATTGGTATGACCAGTTATCAAAACAATAAAAAAGCTACAGCACCAGACACAGGTGAAGTGGTGGCTCCATAACATAGGATATAAACATGGCTTATAAATCAAGAGTATCAAACAAATACATGGGCGCAAGTTTTGCGGGTAATGTAAACTCAGCAAATAAAAGTGACGCTACAGATTTAATTAACATTTTAAGAAGAGATGTTAACCCTGCATTAGAACAAGCTGGTAATACTTATGTTGCAAATAAAAAGAATGATGCTAAAGCCGAGCTTAATAAATTACTTTTAACTAAATCAGCAGACCAAATTGAACAAGAAATTTTAAAAGGATTACATCCTAGTTTAAGTGGTACTTTTGTTGACAAAACTGTATCATACCACACAGGTAAATTTCAAGCAGTAGAAGCAATTGAACAAATTAATTTAAACAAAGAAGAAAAGTATGACCATCAAACAAATAATTTACCAGCATTTTATAAAGATTATTTACCTAATTTTAAAGAAAAAGATGGCTCATATGCTTTAGGTTTTGCTTCTGTTTTTAACGAATATAAAGCTAATGAATCTATAGCAGATGCTAAAGTTAGAAGTACATTTGCTTATAATAAAAAGATTGATGAAGGAGTTAAAATAGCTTTAAATGGTACAGCAGGTTCATTTTGGGAAACAGTTAATAAAGGTTTAGATTATAAATTACCCCCAGAATTAGGTAGCACAGTCTCAGGTAAAATGTATAACAATAAAGAAAAAAATGACATTGCACTTGCATCAGCAGAATATTTATTAAACACAGCTACAGGTACAGATGAAATAGATAGAGCTATTAATATTCTAACTGTAGATAGAGGTTATGGTTCAGATGGTCAAAAATTAGGTTCATTATTAAATACAAAAAGAGAAGATGTTAGTGAAAAATTAAAATTACTAAGAGCTAAAAGAGTGGCACTTGAAAATCAAAGTAGATATGATAAAGATGAAAATAGAAAAAATGAAATTAGACAAATCTTTATAGATTCAAATGCAGAAAGAAATAGTAAAACTGCTGAAGCAAAAGGTGCTACACCTATAATGATGCGTAAAAATTACAGTGAACAATTAGAATTAAGAAAAAAACTAGCTACTTATGGTGACCCTACTGCACTAGCGGCTTTTGATACTATGGTAGATAATAATAGGTTTGTCAATACAGACCCACAGGTATTTACTCAAATTACAAGTGATATATTTGAAAATAAATATACAAGCACACAAGACCTTATGAGAGATTTAATTTCTAAAAATGTGTCTTCAAGTGATTATGCACAAGCTTTAAGATATTTTAGTACACAAGAACAGAATTTTGAAAAAGGTATTAAACCTATTTATAAAAGTGATGATACTTACTCTAGTGGAATGACAGATATTATTAGAACAATTCAAGGTAATTTTAAAGTTGGTATTCCGGGAATGGAAAAACCTAACTCTGGAGAAGCAATTCGTAATGCTAATGCATACATGAAAGCACAAATTATTAAATATGAAGATGACTATTTAGCAGAAAATGGTAAAGCACCTTCACTTGATGAGAAAGCTAAATGGATGATGCAATTAGGTAATATAATGAAAACAAGATTTATTCCTGATGATTTACAACCTAGCATGGAAGATGTAACTGTTTATGAAGCAGAACAAAAAGAGATACAAGCAAAACAAGAAGCAAAAGATTTAGCTTATAAAGAAGCTGGTGTTGCTGATGTTCTTACTGCTTTAAATGATAGATTTGAATTAGATACAGGAATGTTAAATGTACCTGTAGCAGATTTGAGTATGTTTGGTGATGATACTTCATTGTTTAGTTTTGATGCTAAAGATAAAGCAAACTTTAAAGCAGATAAAATTATTCCATTTATGCAAACATATTTAGAAACAGCTTTAGCAGATGCCGGTGTGTCTTTTAATTCAGATGTTATGAAAGCGTTAGAACCTAAAGATTTCAATAATTTAATTAGAAATATAGCAAAACAATTTACAACAGGTGGTCAAACAATAGACCCAATTGACATTAGTAATATTTTAAAAAACATAGTTAAACAGCAAGGATAATAAATGGCAGAATTTTTAGATAGTAACCTCTATACTAATTCCAGTGAATTACAAAAAGCACAATCAGCAGAAGCGGCACTAGAAGAAATTCAAACTGAAAGATTTTCCAATACATTAAAAAGTTATTACAGCTACAGAGATGGTGGTCAAGTGTCTACACTTAACAGTGCAGATTTATTAGATTATTTTTACGAAGATAGGTCTTGGAGAAACAACAATACTATTTCTATGGGTATGGATTTAACAAACATGATGGGTTCTAATGCTGAAAGAGTAAAAGAATTTGCATATATTCAACAAACTTATTCATCTTTACCTTCTTTTTGGAATGACCCAAATAGAAATTTTGGTGGATGGTTAATTGACAATGGTGGTGCAATGTTACTTGACCCTATTAATTTAATTGGTGTAGGTGTTGGTGGACAAGCGGCTAAACAAAGTTTTAAACTAGGTCTTAAAGAATTATTAAAATCTAAAATGGCAGGCGAAATTAATAAAGCGGCTATTGAAGAAATGGCACAACAAGCTACTAAAGCGGCTATGGGTAAAGCAATTAAAAAAGGTGCTATCTATGAAGGTTACTTTGGTGCTATTACCAATGGTGTCCAAGATATGATTTTACAAAATACAGCAATTAAAGCTGATGTTCAAACTGAATTAGATTTAAGACAAACAGCTTTAAGCACTGCGGCTGGCTTTGGTTTTGGTACTGTTTTTGGTGGTGCATTTACTGCGGGTGCTTTTAAAATTACAAATAGAAATTTGAAAAATACTGCTGTAAAAAACTTAGCCGACATACATGAATTTGGACAAAGTAATATAACTGGTAGAATGCTTTTTAAAGATTTAAGTGAAAAAAAAGCAAAACCTGAATTATACAAAAACCAACCTAAAAAAACTAAAGCACAAATTGCAAAAGAAATGGACAATGCTGACCTTAACGGTGATACATTTAATATGCGATTTCGTGATTTTAAACCTGAGCGTATTTCAGGAGAAGATAAACCTTCAAACATCCCTATTAACATTACAAGATACACACCCGGAGCTTATCGTTTTTTAATTAAACAAAGAGCAAAAGAATTAAAAAATAAAGTAGACAGTGGAGAAACAATTTCACTAGATGACATGGTAGAAATAGCGGCAAAGCGTCAAATAGAAATGGGCAATGACCCTGCTGTTGTAAGAGTTCAACTTAGAAAAATGGCAAAAGACCCTAAGATGAAAGAACAATTTGCTTATAGAGTTATTGCTGGAGATTTACTTGCTAAAGATGCGGCTGAATTAGTTTCAAAATCTAATGAATTAGGAAGAATAGATTTAACAGCAACTAGAAGAAAACAATTATTACAAGAGTGGAATGATATAGAAGCTGGTTTAGATGAGTTAGTACAGATTAATTCTGACTTAGGAACTGCGGGAGCAAGAAGTGTTACTGCGGGTAGAATTATAAAAGACAAAACTAGAGCGGCACAATTAATAGCAAATCCTGAAGACCCTAAAATGAAAGCTAAAAAAGCTGGCGATAAAGAAGCTTTTATAGAAGCTCTTGGAAAACTTGATGATGATGAACAAGTTATCTTAGCTTTACAAAATTCTAAAACAGTTAGTAAATGGGATTTAGCGGCTGAGTATGTAAATAACAATTTACTATCTTCTCCTGATACACATGAGTTAAATCTTATTTCAGGTTTATTACAAACACAATGGAAACCTTTTGTTATGCTTTTAAGAAGTTTAAACATGGTTACTACTGATAGAAATAAAGCAATGACAATTGCCAGAGAAGCAATACAAACTTATATTTATCAATATATATATTTAGGTCACGCTTTTAAAAAAGCTGGTCAAACACTTATTAAAGGAAGAGCTACTTTAGATAGTGGTCAAATGAAATTTGATGGTAACATTAGACAAGGACAATTACAAAGATTTATAAGTGCAATGGGTAAAACTATTTCTGAGCCTATTGCTGAAATTGGTGCTAGAATTTCTAATGATGCAATTGGTAGTATAGCAGGTAAAGTAGTACAAGCTCCGTTTGAAGTTGCTGGATTTGCTCAAACAATTCCTTTAAGAGTTCTTGCCGCAGGTGATGAATTTATGAAAACTATGGCTTTTAAAGCTAGAATGACTTCTATTATTAATACTGAAATAATGAGAACAAATCCTGAATATGGTATATTTGTTAAAGGAAAAGTTTTTACAGAAGATTATAAATTAAAATTTAAAGAATTAGAAAAGAAATTTATAGATGAAAATGGTGTTGCAAAAGCAATAGGAACTACTGTTGGTGAAAATTTAAATGCACCTTTACAGTATGCTAGAGATGTATCATTTACTAATACAGCTTATTCTACAAATCCTACTACAGGTGAAGAAGAAGGTGGAATTACTGGTTACATTTTAGATGAAACATCAAAAGGTAAATTAAGAAGTTTTAGAGTATTAGGTCTTCACTTTATTAATACACCTTCAAATTTATTAAGATGGAATTTTCAACATTTACCATTATTAGGTAGATACCAATTTCAAATGAGACACATGTTAGCAGAAGCAGAAGATGTAGCAGATGGCTCAGTAAAACATGTTGCTAGAAAAGGTTTTGCTGGTTTAACTTCTCTTAAATCTGGATTATCAAGCACAAAGAAAAATTATTTAAATCCAGAAGCGGCGGCAGAAGCTAATGCTAGAATACAAGCAGGTTGGATGCTTTGGTCATCAGCGTTTGCACTTGTGTCAGCAGGTAGATTTACAGGTGGTGGTCATTCTGATTGGCGTGAAAATGAGTCTAAAGCAGATTTAGTAGGATGGAAACCTTATGCCTATAAAACAGCAGATGGTAGATATATTCAATTTAACAGGTTAGACCCTATTATGACTCCAATATTTATTATGGCTGATATATTTGAAACACTAGATAAAACTAATGGTGTTATAGACCCTAAAGTAGAGTCAGGCATCCATGAATTAGTAATGGGAACAGTGATGGGTTTATCAAGAAATTTAACTTCTAAATTTTATACAAAAAACATTATGGACACTTACCAATCTTTTTTTGGTGGTGGACTTGCTTCTGCAAGAAAACCTGAACAAAGAATAGAAGCTTCTTTTGCCAAAGGTTTGTATAAATTTCTACCGTTATCAGGTGGTATTAGGTATGCAGATAGAATTACAGATGAATTTGAAAAAGATTTATGGACATTTAGTGATAGAATGCAAAGATATTTTCAAGACAATCCTAATGAAAAAGTAATGACTAAACGAAACATTTGGGGTGAAAAGATAAAAACTAAAAGAGCATGGTTGTTTGGATTAGGGGGAGACTCTGGAGTTATTTCTAGTCCATTTGGCATGACTGCGTTTAAAAATAATGCAACCGCTAGATTTTTTAACAGTGATGAAAGAGAAAACATTAGTTATAGACAACCTTCTGCTGTTGCTAAAAATATAAATAACCAAGATGTTGATTTAAAAACTCTTAGAAATTCATCAGGACAAACAGCTTATGACAGGTGGTTAGAAATTAAAAGTGAATTAAGACTTACTTCTTCAGGAAGTGTCTCTATTAGTGGTAAAGGTGTTAGTTTAAAAGATTACATAGAAAATTTAATTGCAGATGATGATAGTAATTTATATACTCAGCCTTCAGGAGTAAGACAAGGAAAAGACCTTCAACAAATGTTTATTATGAGTATTATACATGGTGTTGAAAATGTCGCATATAATGTAATGCAACAAGAATTTCCTCAATTAATAGCTATTCAAGAAACAGAAATTAAAGATTTAATACAAGATTATAAAAACCAAAATCAAAAGAAAAAAGGAACATTAAACCTTTTAACAAACAATTAACACAAAGTACCCCTTTTAGAAGAGATTAAAAATTATGGCAAATTCATTTGTAAGATATACCGGAAACGGTTCAAACAGAGCTTACGCTATCAATTTTAGTTACAGAAGCACAGATGACCTATCTACATTAGTAGCTGGTAGTGCTGTTACTGCTTATGTACTAGATTCAGCAGGCACTACTCTTACTTTTGATGTAGCACCGGCAAATGGTGCGGCTATTGAAATAAGGCGTACAACAAGTCAAACAGCCAAATTAGTTGACTATGTTTCAGGTGCAGTCTTAACTGAAAACGATTTAGACACAGATTCAGACCAAGCTTTCTATATGTCTCAAGAAGCTATTGATAAAGCTGGAGATGTAATTGTATTAGACCCAGCAGATTTTCAATGGGATGGACAATCAAAAAGATTAAAAAATATAGCTACACCTGTAGATAACACAGATGCAGTAAATAAAGCATACATTTCAACAAATATTCCAAACATTACAACTGTAGCAGGCATAAGTGCTAATGTTACAGCAGTAGCAGGGAATGCTACAAACATCAATGCAGTAGCCGCAGATGCTACAGATATTGGTTTAGTAGCTACAAACATAGGTTCAGTTAATACAGTTGCCGCAGATATTACAAAAGTAATTGCAGTAGCTAACGATTTAGCAGAAGCAGTATCAGAAGTAGAAACTGTTGCAAACGATTTAAATGAAGCAACTTCAGAAATTGATACAGTTGCTACAAGTATAACTAATGTAGATGCAGTTGGAACTAATATAGCTAATGTAAATACAGTAGCAGGTATATCAGCTAATGTAACTACAGTAGCCGGTGTTAATGCCAATGTAACTACAGTAGCAGGAATTTCTTCAGATGTAACAGCAGTTGCAGGTATTAGTACAGATGTATCAGCAGTAGAAAATATTAAAGCTAATGTAACAACAGTAGCAGGCGTTGCTAGTGATGTAACTACAGTAGCAGGAATTAGTGCAGATGTAGCCGCAGTAGAAAACATAGCGGCAAATGTTACAACAGTAGCAGGTATATCAGCTAATGTAACAAGTGTTGCAGGCATATCGTCAGAAATATCAGCAGTAAATGCTAATGCTACTAACATAAACACTGTAGCAGGCGCAAATACTAACATTACAAATGTTGGTGGAGCAATTACAAATATTAATACAGTTGCAACAAACCTAGCTTCAGTAAATAACTTTGCAGAACAATACAGAATTTCAAGTTCAGCACCTACAACTTCACTTACTATTGGTGATTTATATTTTGATACAACAGCTAACGAATTAAAAGTTTACAAATCAAGTGGTTGGGCGGCGGCAGGTTCTACAGTCAACGGAACTTCAGCAAGATATAATTATACAGCAACAGCAGGTCAAACAACATTTACTGGTTTAGACACTTTAGGAAACACACTTGCATATGATGCAGGGTTTGCTGATGTCTACCTAAATGGTGTTAGATTATCAGCTAGTGACATTACAATTACATCAGGAACTTCTGTAGTATTAGCTACAGGTGCAACTGTAGGTGATGTTTTAGACATAGTTGCATACGGAACATTTAATGTTGCGGCAGTAGATGGTTCAGCAATTAATTCAGGTACAATTAATGTAGCAAGATTACCTTCTACAGTTTTAAATTCTAATATTGATTTAACAAATTTAAGTGGAACAAACATTACAAGTGGAACAGTAGCTAACGCAAGACTTACTGGTTCTGGTGCTATTACAATTAATGGTTCACCAGTATCACTAGGTGGAAGTGTTACAGTAGGAGAAACTAAACCAACAGTAAGTTCTATATCACCTGCAACAATTACAAATGCACAAGCTACAATTACAATTACAGGTGCTAACTTTACATCTATTCCACAAGTAGAATTTTTAAATCCATCTACAGGTATTTGGTATAACCCAACATCAGTAACTTTTAATAACTCTACATCTTTAACAGTAGTCATAACTTTAACAGTAGATGCTCAATACAAAATTAGAATAGAAAATGGAGATGGTAATGCAGTATTAACTGGATTATTACTAACAGTTTCAGATGCACCTACATGGTCAACTGGTGCTTCTCTAGGTTCATTTGCAGGAGATTTCTCAGGAACACTTGCAACTTTATCAGCAAGTTCAGACAGTACAATCGCTTATAGTGAAACAACATCAGTATTAAGTGGTGCAGGTGTAACACTAAACACATCAACAGGAGTTTTAAGCACTACCGATTTCGGTGGAGCATCAACAACAGCAACAACATACACATTTACAATCAGAGCAACAGATGCAGAAAGTCAAACAGCAGACAGAACTTTTACAATCTCATCTAGCTTCGGTGCAACAGGTGGGGGACAATTTAACTAATGGCTAGTACATATTTAACAAAAACATTTAGTAGTGAAGGCAATAGAAAAGTTTGGACTTTTTCAGCTTGGATTAAAAGAAGTGAATTAGGCACAAAAGAAATCTTTTGGTCTGGAAGTGCTTCAAATAATTATGCAAGAATAGGATTTGAGGGTAATGATTCAATTAAAATATTTGAAGTAAGAAGTGGTTCAACAAGTTGGGAAATAGAAACAAATGCTAAATTTAGAGATACAAATGGTTGGTATCATTTAGTAATTACCTCTAATACATTAAGTGGTACTTCTTCTGAAAGAACTAAAATAATGGTTAATAATGTTGAACAAACATTAAGTACAAATTCACAAATTCCACAAAATGACCAATCCACAATTAATGGTGGGTCACCACATAAAATAGGAAGTGGTTATAGTGCAGGTTTTTTTGATGGCTCAATGTCACATATACATTTTACAGATGGTACAGTTTATGCACCAACAGCATTTGGAGAATATGATGCTAATGGTGTTTGGAAAATTAAAACAGATGTATCAGTTACTTATGGAACTAATGGTTTCTTTATTTTAAAAGATGGTAATTCAGTTACAGACCAATCTGGTAATAGTAATAACTTTACAGTTGGTGGTGGTACATTAACTAATACTGAAGATTCTCCAAGCACTGTTTTTGCTACATTAGATGCCTTACAATATAAAACATCAGCTCTTACATATAGTAATGGAAACACTACTGTTAGTTTTCCTGGTGCATGGATATTTGCTTTAAGTCAATGGGGAGTTTCCTCTGGTAAATGGTATTGGGAAGCTAAATGTAATTCTGGAAATAATGCAAATTCATTTTATGGAATATGTGCAGAGATGGTTCCAACAGGAAATGGTTTTTATAATAATAGTCAACATGGTGCTATCTTATATAAAGTTGGTAGTGGAGAAACTTTTATAGATGCAACTAGTAATTCTTCTGGTTATTCACCATCAATTGATAATACAGATATTGTTGGTCTAGCTTTAGATTTAGATAGTGGAACTAAAACACTTAAAATTTATAAAAATGGAACTTTATTATCAAGTAATGGTACAATTAATTTATCATCTTATTATAATGATACACTTGTATTTCCTTGTTTTACTGGAAACTCATCAAGTGCTAGTTGCAGTTTTAATGTAAACTTCGGTAATGGTTACTTCGGAACAACAGCAGTATCTAGTGCAGGAACTAACGCAAGTGGAATAGGAATATTTGAATATGATGTACCAACAGGATATACTAGCCTCTCAACAAAAGGATTAAACTTATAATGGCATATACAACAATTAATAAATCATCAGATTATTTTAATACTAAACTTTATACTGGTACAGGTTCAACAAGGTCTGTTACAGGAGTAGGTTTTAAACCAGATTTTACTTGGATAAAAAATAGAGTTAAAGCAGATTCTAATCATTTTTTACTGGATATTGTTAGAGGTGCTACTAAATATTTACATTCTGATGCAGATAGTTCAGAAACTACAAATCCTAATACTTTAACCTCTTTTGATTCTGATGGTTTTTCATTAGGTGATTTAGACAATGTAAATAGAAATAGTGATACTTTAGTAAGTTGGAATTGGTTGGCAGGTGGTAGTCAAGGTTCATCTAATACAGCAGGTTCTATAAATACTCTTTATACATCTGTTAATACAACAGCAAGATTTTCTATATCAAAGTATAGTGGTACAGGAGCAAATGCTACAGTAGGTCATGGATTAGGTGTAACACCAAAAGTAATTTTAGTTAAATGTCTTTCATCTACAGGAAACTGGAAAATGCACCATACTACACAAGCACCTATTACCAGTTTAAATATGAATACTGGTTCTGCTCAAGTTAGTACAGCTAGTGTTTTTAATTCAATGGCTACTCTTAATTCAAGTGTATTTAGTGTAGGTACTGAAGGAGATACAAATTCATCAGGTTTAACTTATGTAGCCTATTGCTTCGCAGATGTTCAAGGCTACTCAAAATTTGGAAGCTACGTTGGTAATGGAAATGCTGATGGAACATTTGTTTATACAGGATTTAAACCTGCGTTTGTAATGGTTAAAAATTCAGGTACTACAGATTGGTGGCATATGTACGATAATAAAAGAGATATTGATAATTTAGTACATCATAAATTATGGGCAAATGAAAGTGTTGTAGAAAGTGCCGATACAAATAACTCTATGGATTTTTTAAGTAATGGATTTAAAATGAGAGATACTAATACTGGAAATAATCAATCTGGTGGAACATACATTTACATGGCATTTGCCGAAGAACCTTTAGTCGGAGATAACCCAGCAACAGCGAGATAGGAAAATAAAATTATGACAAAAGCAAGAGACTTAGCAAACTTACTAGACGCAAACGGAGATGTAAAATCAGCTAGTTTAGATAATGTACCTGCAAGTAATGATGCAAGTGCTTTAACTACAGGTACAATACCAAATGCTAGAATTTCTTTAGATGCTAATGAGATACCAAATTTAGATACAGCAAAAATTACTACAGGTACTTTAGCTTCAGCTAGAATTGATAATACTTCTTTAGCTAATGTTACTGCTTTACCTTTTAGTGCAGGAACAGATTGGCAATCAACTATTGTAACAGCATCAACTTTAACAGCAGTATCTGGAAAAGGTTATTGGATTAATACAACATCTAATGCTTGTACTATTACATTACCTAGTTCAGCTAGTGTTGGTGACTTTATAGAATTTTCAGATTATACAAGAACATGGGGAACTAACTCAATTACAATAAATCAAAACAGTTTAAATTTTCAAGGTTATTCATCTCCTAATCCAGAATATGGTACATCTGGTCAATCAGTTAGAATAGTTTATTCAGGTGCAACACAAGGTTGGATACCAACTGTTGATGATGATGTTACTAATGAAACAGCACAACCATATGCAATAGATTTTTTAGTTGTAGCAGGTGGTGGTTCAGGTGGTGGTTCAGTTTCTGGTACAGGTTCTGGTGGAGGCGGTGCAGGTGGATATAGAACATCGACTGAAACTGTTACAGCAGGTACAATTACCATAGTTGTTGGAACTGGTGCTCCAGTAACATCAACTGGTCAAAATCCAGGTACAAATGGTACTAATTCTTCAATAGCAGGTGGTGGAATAACATCAATAACTTCTGCAGGTGGAGGTGGTGGAGCAGGTGCAAAAAATAGTGGTGGCGGAGATACTGGTTTAAATGGAGGTTCAGGCGGAGGTGCAGGTGGTAGTGCTAGTGCAAGTACAGGACAACAAGGTGGTGCATCTTCTCCAGTAACAAATCCAGTTCAAGGTTATGCAGGTGGAGCTGTGACATCTGCTAGTGGATATGGTGCCGCTGGTGGTGGTTCTAGTGCCCCAGGTGCTAATGGTGGTGGAGGAGCTGGTGGTGGTGGAGGTGCAGGTACTGTAAATTCAATTACTGGTTCTTCAGAAACTTATGCAGTTGGAGGAAATGCAGGTAATTATCAACCTGGCTTAAGTCCTACAACTAAAGGAAGTGGTGGTTTTGGTGCAGGTCAAGCATATGGAGGTGGTGCTGGTGCAGATGGTACTGTTATTTTAAGTATGCCAGATGCAAGTTATTCAGGAACAGTATCAGGTAGTCCAACAGTTGCTACTGGAGTTTCAGGTAAAACAATTTTAACATTTACAGGTTCAGGGAGTTATTCAATATAATGGCTAGTTTTGCAAAAATAGGATTAAACAATAAAATAATAGAAATATTATCTGTTCACGACAATGTATTATTAGATTCTAATGGTACATCACATGAAAGTTTAGGTATTTCTTTTTTAACAAATTTAACAGGTTGGGCAATTTGGAAACAAAGTTTTACAGATGGTACAAGAAAAAATTCAGCAGCAATAGGTTATATATATGATGAAGATAGAGATGCTTTCATACTTAAAAAACCTTACGCATCATGGATATTAAACGAAACAACTTGTATATGGGAAGCACCTAGTACTTATCCAAATACACAAACACAAAATTTAACAGACCAAGAAGATAATCCAATAAATGATAGATATGAATGGAATGAATCAACAACAACTTGGGATTTAATTGAATAATGGCTAAAAAGAAACTTAACCAAGTACAGATGTATGCAGAGCAAACAACTGGGGTAAGACTTTCAAGCCATGAGAAACTTTGTGCTGAACGAATGGAACATTTAATGATAGCAATAAAAGAATTAAAAACTGAAGTTAAATCTTTAAGACAAGATGTACTAAAAGGTAAAGGAGCAATAAGCGTAATAATAGGGTTAGGAGCAATTATAGCTACTATTATAGGCTGGATGGAATTAAAATAATGTGGTTAACAGGAATTAAATTAGCAATGCAGGCAGGAAGCCACATTTACAAAAAGAAACAACAAACTAAAATGTTAATGGCTGATGCTCAAATGAAACATGCTGAGAAAATGTCAACTGGACAATTAGAATATTCTGGTAAAGCTTTAGAAGCTAGACAATCAGATTGGAAAGACGAATTTATTTTAATTTTATTAAGCATGCCACTTTTATTGCTAGGCTGGGCGGCATTTAGTGACGACCCTAACGCAATGGTTCGTATGCAACTCTTTTTTGAATATTTTTCACAATTACCATTTTGGTATCAAACTATTTTTGTAGGTGTAATAGCTTCTGTTTATGGCTTAAAAGCAACTGATTTAATTAAAAGGAAATAACATGAAAAGATTAATAGTCTTAATAATTTTATTTAGTAGTTTGTATATAGCAAGTTTTGTATATGCAGATTCTACACAAACAAATACATCAGGCTCAAACACAGCTATAGAAGGTGGTTATACATCCACTTCAACAACAAATTTTGCAGATGGTAGCTCCTCAAATACTACAGCAACAACAACAAACTCAAGCACTTCTAATATAAAATCAGCGCCTTTCACTGCGTCTGCACCCTCAATGAATACTTCTAACAACTGCGCTCTTTCTTTAAGCGCTGGCGTACAGAATTTTAGCATTGGTGCAAGTGTTGGTCGTTCTTACCAAGATGCAACTTGTGAATTAATTGCTTTATCTACTGCTTTAAGTAGAGTAGGTATGAAAGTAGCAAGCATTGCATTGTTATGTCAAGATGAAAGAGTTTGGCAAGCTTTTATTTCTGCTGGAACTCCTTGCCCTACAGATGGTGCTATTGGAAAAGAAAGTATGAAATTAATTGCTAATAAATATGATTATAAAATGCCTACTTATAAAAAATGGGTAGAGTTAGAAAAAAAAGAAGCTAAAGAACAAGCTAAACTAGATAAGAAAAAGATTAAAATAGAAAAATTAAAACCTATAAAATGAGAAGAAAAGACAATACAATCTTAATAGGAATATTAGGAACTGTATTATTAGGACTTTCAACATGGGTACTTATTACTTTAATAGAATTACAAACTTTAGTATACATGATACAACAAGAATTAATGGGATTTGAAAAAGTTATTGGGAGAATATATTATCATATGGATAAAATAAAATGAGTTTTATGTTAACAATGGTATTATGCAGTCAATTAGAAATGACTTGTATGCAACCTGTAACTAATGATAGAAAATACAGTAGTTTTAAAAATTGTATGTTAACTGGTTATAAAGCTTCAGCTATTCTTTTAGACACTATTCATCAAAATGATGTTAATAATAAACAAATATATGTTAACTTTACTTGCACAGAAGGGAAAAGTATTTAATGAAATTAATATTAGTATTAGGTGCATTGCTGTGGCTTTTATTATCATGGTTTTCTAATTCTGTAGGTTTAAAAGCAGAAGAAATAACAACAGATAATTTAATTAGCCAAGATTTTACAGATGGCTCATGGAATAATCCTGTTAATAGTTGGCACTCATCAAACGATTTAGCTGGTTGGAATGGTATGGAACATACAACAGAAGTTACTCACACTCCAGAAACAGACGCATTAAAAGAAAATGGTTTTAATATGACAGCCGGTGGAGAAATATTTCATTGGTACAATGGACAAAAAGTTCATGTGACACAATCAGTAACATTAGATAATGGAACTGTATTTGAACAAACTAAAACTTATGAAGCATCAAGAGGTACAGTACATGATGTAGCAAATACTATTGTTGTTAATTCTAACACAAGTGCTTCTTATGATTTAGGTATGGGAATCTTATTTGAAGATAATAGAGGTTTAGATGGACACAGGTCTGCTGATTTTCGTGACCCATACATAACATTAACTTATGATGATACAATATTTCAATTAGAAACTCCTATTGAAGAAATAAAACTTGTTGTTGCACCTGTTTTTGAGTTTAAAGAAGAAATTATAGTAGCAACACCTATGCCAGAAATGGCTATTATTACTAATGACCCCGTTGTAGAAGAAATAAAAGACGAAAAACCTGAGATAGTTGAAACTTTTGTTGAGGAGATTTATAATGAAGAACCTAAAAAAGAAGTTAAAGCTGAAGCTGAGTTTGTGGAAGAGGTCATTGAAACAAAGACTGAATCGGCATCTGACACTATTAGACAAGAATTTACAGAAGTTACAAAAGAAGTAACTAAAGAAGAGCCTAAAGAAGTTGCTCAAAAAGAAACTAAAAAAGAAATTAAAAAAGAGGAGAAAACTGATGTATCAAAAGAAGAAAAAGCCCCAGTCAAACAAGAAGCCAAGCAAGAAACCTTACAAGCCGAAAAAGAAATAAAAACAGAAACTAAGACAAAAGTTTTAACTGCAAAGTTAGACAGTGTTGATGTTAATGTTAAAGATGTTTCTAAGAATCTTGAACTTAAAAATTTAATTAAACTTGATGCTATGCTTAAAGATGAAATGTCTTTAGACACATACACAAGTGTTGCTTTTTATAAGCCACTAAATATTTATAGTAATCAAGATTTAATGAAAGATACTAGGTTGTTATATTCAGATAATACTTTAGATGTTTATATTCAAAATGACCCAGTGGTTGTTAAACAAAAAAACTTAAGTAGAATTAAGTATGAAAAAAGAAAACTAATGTTACAAATACAGGACTTAAAAAATGGATAGAAAAATAATGAAAACTCAATTGTTACATGTATGGAATGACCATAAATGGGTATACGGTGTAGTAGCAATTCTT
>Ga0307488_10000383_pt1 | contig 35870 bp, 39 predicted proteins | sample SB02metaG_FD_202248 | JGI IMG/M metagenome (GOLD analysis project Ga0307488, IMG submission 202248) | Sea-ice brine microbial communities from Beaufort Sea near Barrow, Alaska, United States - SB 0.2 | ecosystem: Environmental > Aquatic > Marine > Coastal | place: USA: Alaska | collected...
GAAGACTTACTCGCCGCCGCAGTCAATGATGCGGTACGCAAAGTCGAGTCCCAGAGCAAAGAGGCCTTGGGCAAAATGACCGGCGGTATGAATTTGCCTAGCGGCTTTAAGATGCCTTTTTAGTAGACCAATGCTAGTAGAGCAATGCTAGTAGAGCAATGCTAATAGAGCAGTTTTAACCCAGCGATTTTAACCCGGCGATTTTAAATGCGCTTCGTTAAAGAGGCTATTTTAGAGCTTAGAATTTAGAATTTAGAGCTCAGAGAAACCCATAACCATAAGGCTAGGCTGTGTACGGTAATTTAATTGATCAACTGATTGACGCGTTGCGCGTATTGCCCGGTGTTGGCAATAAGTCGGCACAGCGCATGGCGTTGCATTTGCTCGAGCGTGATCGCGGTGGTGCTACGCGCCTTGCCGAGGCACTTGTCGAGTCAGTGGATAAAGTCGGACGCTGCGGCCAGTGCCGGACACTCACTGAACATGAGGTCTGCGCTATCTGTCGCAACGAACGCAGGCTCCCAGATCAGATCTGTGTGGTCGAGAATCCAGCGGATTTATACGCTATAGAACAGGCCGGCAGTTTCCGTGGCAAGTACTTTGTGTTGCTCGGTCATCTCTCGCCGATCGACGGTATTGGCCCTGAGCAGTTGGGCATAGATCAGCTGCTGGAGCGGCTTAAAACCGGCACCGTCGGTGAGTTGATTCTGGCGACTAATCTGACCGTTGAAGGTGAGGCTACGGCCCACTTTATTGCCGACAAGGCCAAGGCCTTAGGGGTCGAAGTGTCGAGAATTGCCTATGGTGTGCCCATGGGTGGTGAGTTGGAATATGTCGATGGCGGCACTTTGAATATGGCCTTGCAGAGCCGTAAATCACTTTAGAATAAGAATAACAGACCACGGATTTCGTAATCATAATGACAATAAATAATCACTGGATCGACAACAGCCAACAGCTCGCCGAACTCTGCGAGCAGTTGCAGCATGCCACCGAGCTGGCAATTGATACTGAGTTTATGCGCAGCGATACCTTTTTTGCCAAGCTGGCGCTGATTCAATTATCCGATGGTGAGCAGTGCTGGTTGATCGATACGCCGGCTATCGAAGAGCTGCAACCGTTGACGCAATTACTGAATGCACCGCAGCTGACCCTGGTCTTTCACTCCTGTGGCGAGGATCTGGAAGTGCTTGATCAAGTACTCTCAGTGCGTCCCAAGAAGCTGTTTGATTCGCAGATTGCCGCGGGCATTGTCAATATTGGCTTCTCCATGGGCTATGCGCGGCTGGTCGAGAATATGCTGCAGATCGAGCTGGGCAAAGAAGATACCCGCTCTGATTGGTTGGCACGTCCTCTCAGCGATCGTCAAAAGCTCTATGCCGCAGACGATGTGTTATATCTGTTTAGAATCTATAAGTTGTTGCTGGAATTACTCCAGCAACAGGAGCGTCAGAGCTGGTTTGCCGAGGAGATGCATGACCTTCAGCGAATTGCCTCCGATCGTCGAGAGGCCTTGGACTATTATTTGCGTGTTAAAGGTGCCTGGCGTCTGAAACCACTGTCTCTGGCGGTTTTGAAGCGACTCTGCGAATGGCGCGAGCAGGCTGCGCGGAGCCTTGACAAGCCGCGCTCACATATAGTGAAAGACAATGTGCTGCTGGATCTGGCGAATAATAGACCGACTCAGATGAGTCAGCTGCATCAGATTGAAGACTGGTACTCGCGTTCGGTGAAGCGTTTTGGCGAACAGGTGCTGCAAGAGATTGCTGATGTTGATCCGAACGATTTACCCAGCGAACTACCACAGCCGCTCTCTCGTGCGGTTAGTGATGTGATGAAAAAAATGCGCGTCAGTATCAACGAAGTGGCCGAGCAACAGGCTATTCCCAAAGAGCTGATGTGCAATAAAAAAGAGTTGGAAGCGATCTTGCGCAGCGCTTCCGAGGGGCAATGTGAGTGGCCGGCAAGGTTGGTCGATGGTTGGCGGGGCAGTATGGTTATTCCGGCTCTGCAGCGGGTTATAGACAGCAGTGATGCCTTATGAAAATTGCCGGCAAAATTCTCTGCGATATTTACAAAACCGCGACTAAGGAAGAAATGTATCTCTATCTGTCACGGGAGGACGGCTTTAAGCGTGTCCCTGAGGCGCTACTGAGTCAGTTTGGCAAGCCAATTCTGGTCACCACCATGCTATTGGCGGCGACTAAAAAACTCGCCCGTGCAGATGTGATCAAAGTAATGGATGATATTACGCGCCAGGGTTTCTACCTGCAGATACCGCCGCCGCCCATTCCCCTGACAGAGCAACGCTAATGGCCAGTCAGCCCTGGTGGCTAACCAAATCTCTCGCTGAGATGAATGACAGCGAGTGGGAGTCGCTTTGCGATGGCTGTGCCAAATGCTGTTTGGTGAAGCTCGAAGATGCGGACACTGAAGAGATTTATTACACTAATGTCAGCTGTCAGCTGCTCGACACCGAGTCCTGCCGCTGTTCAGATTATGCTGGCCGTCACAAGGTAGTTGATGATTGCATAAAACTTGATCGCAGCAATGTTAATAAATTGGAATGGCTGCCACAGAGCTGTTCTTACCGATTGATCGCCGCGGGCCAATCACTGCCGGATTGGCATCATCTGCGGACCGGTGATCGCGAGGCTATGCATAGCTATGGCGCGTCGCTGCGCGGTAAGGTGACTTCTGAGTTGCATGTGCATGACGATGATATTGAAGACCATATTATTAAATGGATTAATTAACTATGTATACCGCTGAAGATTACCTCCAGGGCTGGATTGCCTATTCCATTGGTGGGCTATTGCTACTATCTTTTTTTTGGTATCTGCTGCGCAATCTTCGCTTTGCCATGGTGCGCCATGTTCTGATGCTGATCGCCGCGGTGTTCCTGTTCACTCCGGTGACGGCTTATCGCGATGATGCCCATTTGGCACCGGCGTTTTTTGTCAGCCTCTACGAAGGGGTTTTGCTGTCTGGGGCGAACGATGGTTTTCAGCGCGGCTTGGCGCCAATTGTGGCGCTGATAATATTTACTTTGCTGGTCTATGCCATCGGGCGGTTGGTGTGGGCGAAGGTTTTTGGCTCTAAGTCCGTGGCCGCTTCTGGCGCTGATACTAATGCTAATGCTAATGCTAATATTAATAGTGACGCCGATAGGATTATCGACTAGCCGCCTGAATCCGGTAATTAACAACCAGGCTGTCATTCCGGCAGGGGTGCCGGTCAGTCCTGGCATCCGGACAGAGCGCGGCGACTAGGGATCTCTGATGTGTTTTTGGCGGGGAGGTTGGATGGGGATAGACCCTGACCATACCCTTGCGATCGGTCCCATGGATCCCACTATTTTCAGCGTTCGCACAACTCGCTGGCGCTCAAACAAGTGCTCTCTTTTTCTGAAAATAATGGCACCCATAAACGGGCCCTGATTGATCGCAAGGGTATGGCCAGGGTCTATCTGAATTATTGTAGTACTGTCATTCGGGCTCTCTACTCTCATCTCGGAACTATCAGATTATCACTCCTATAGATCCACCAGATTCACACCCCAACAAAGCTACTAGATTATGAAATCGTTGATATGCCCTCTATTCTAGATGGACAGTAGGGGGAGTCGAGGTAACAACTCAGGCACTAACTAGTAGGGCAGATGCTGACAGCGCCGGCGTAATTAGAATGACATTATCAGTGCATCTAAGATTTTCATGCTAAGCTCAAAACAGCATAGGGAAAAGAGGCGATAAGGATGTTTAAAGGCGGCAAAGGCGGTATTTTATCCGTAGAAATAAAAAATGAAGATGCTCTGTTCGAACACTATATGGCATTTGTTCAAGGCGGCGGCGTGTTTGTGCCGACGAAGAAAAGTTACGAGCTGGGCGATGATATTTTCTTTCTATTGAGTATCTATTTACGCCCCGATCCGATACCCATGACAGGTAAGGTGGTGTGGGTGACTCACAAGGGTTCTGCGAGCTTTAAACAGGAGGGAGTGGGTGTTCAATTCAGTCCAGAGCACGAAGAATTAAAAGTTGATATTGAACAGGCTCTAACGGGTACGGTACACTCTCACAAGCCTACATTAACCATGTAGTAACCAACCCTAAGAAAAGACCTTTGACGCTATGCTGGTAGACTCTCACTGTCATCTGGATCACTTGGATTTAAGCGATCGAGACGGCGGCCTCAATGGCGTAATTGATGCAGCTCAGGCTCGCGGCGTCAGCCACTTTCTCAGCGTTGCAGTGGACATGACCACCTCGCGTTCGCTGATTGAGCTCACTGCCCAATTTGACAACGTCTACTCTTCAGTTGGCGTTCACCCCTTGCAGAAAATTCCACAGCCAGTGCCCAGCATCGAAGAACTCGTTAGCTTGGCACAGCAGCCTCGCGTGGTTGCCATAGGTGAAACCGGGTTGGATAATTTTTACAGTAGCGAGACCATTGACTGGCAGCGCCAGAGTTTTGTTAACCATCTGCAGGCCTGTCAGGAAATTGCTAAACCGGTGATCATTCACACCCGCGATGCCCGCGACGAAACCATCGAGCTGATGCGTGAATACACGCCGTCGGCTGGCGGTGTTATGCACTGTTTTACCGAAACCTGGGAAATGGCTCAGCAGGCTCTGGAGCTAGGGTTTTATATCTCTTTCTCCGGAATCGTCACCTTTGCCAATGCCAAAGATTTGCGCGATGTGGCGGTTAAAGTGCCGCTGGATCGAATTTTAGTGGAAACTGACTCACCTTGGTTGGCGCCGGTTCCTCATCGCGGCGCACAGAACGAACCCCAGTATGTTCGTGAAGTGGCTCAGTGTATGGCCGACCTGCGGGGCATTAGCCTCGAAGAACTGGCTCGTGCAACCACCGATAACTTTAACCGTCTTTTCCAAATACCTGCTTAGAGATAGCCTCCATGACCGAACAGACTAGTGCCAATAGTAATGTAGAGCAGTCCAATTTTATTATCCGCACCTTTCCCGTGGGCCCACTGCAGTGCAACTGCTCTGTGATTGGCGATCGACTTAGCGGCAGGGCGCTGGTGGTTGATCCGGGTGGCGATGCCGACAAGATTTTGGCGTTGTTAAAAGAATTAAACCTCAAGGTTGTGGCGATCATTCATACCCACGCGCACCTCGACCATATCTTGGCCGCGGGGGAAATTAAAAACGCCACCGGCGCGCCTATCTATCTCCACAAAGGCGATCAGTTCCTCTGGGATATGGTTGAGGAGCAATGCGCCATGTTCGGTGTGCCGACAGTGTCGTTGCCAGAACCGGACCACTATATAGCCGACGATCAAGCCTTTGACTGCTGCGGTGCTGTTGCCATTCACACTCCTGGACACACGCCGGGTTCGGTGAGCTTTTGGTTTGATGAATACAAAACACTGATTGCTGGTGACACCTTATTCCAAGGCAGTATTGGCCGTACCGATCTGCCTGGGGGAAACTTTGATGAGATTAAACAATCCATTAGCCAGCGGCTCTATACATTAAATGATGATGCGGTTGTGATTACCGGCCACGGCGCCAGCACAACCATTGGCAGAGAGAAACAGAGCAACAGTTTTGTTCGCGCCTAAACTCAATTCTTAGCAGCAACCTATAACTGGGAACTACATATGAAACAACAACAGCTATTAACCATGCTTGAGCTTCAGAACGATATGAATACCAAAGTGCATGCCGAGTGGCAGACGCAGAACTTTGAATGGTATCGCGCTATCTGGGTAGAGTGTGCAGAGTTACTCGACCATTGGGGTTGGAAATGGTGGAAAAAACAGAACCCGGATATTGACCAGATCGCGCTCGAGTTGGTGGATATTTGGCACTTTGGCTTGAGTATTATGCTGTTGAAGGGCGACTCTCCAGAGTCTATCGCCGATAAGGTTACCGTGGCTTTTTCTGAGGCACATGAAACCGGTGACTTCCGTATTGATCTCGAAGACTTTACGCAATACACCCTAGCCAGCAAAGACTTTGACGCTGTGCGCTTTGCCAAGTTGATGCAGGGTGTGTGCATGGACTTTGAACAGCTCTATGTCGGTTATGTGGGCAAGAATGTGCTCAACTTCTTCCGCCAGGATCATGGTTATCAGGATGGCAGCTATCACAAGAAGTGGGGTGGTAAAGAGGATAATGAGCACCTGGTGGATATAGTTTCGCAGCTGGATACTTCAGCGAGTGATTTTAAAGATCAGCTCTATGCGCGCATGCTGGTAACCTATAAAGAGCTGTGCTTTTAACGTTGTTTAGCTCTGTATACAGTTCTGCATAAAGTTCTGCATACAGTTCTGCATACAGTTCTGTGCTTACTATTAGTTGTACAAATGATCCCCATTAGTTTTGCAAGGATGCATTTTCGCTGTGCATCCTTATAATAGCGCCCCTAAATAGAGCGACATTTTTGTTGCTCTACACTAGGTCTATATAACTTTCCCGGAGAACCACCTTGAAATCACCCGTTCGCGTTACTGTCACAGGGGCCGCAGGCCAAATCAGCTACTCTTTATTGTTTCGTATCGCCGCCGGTGAAATGCTTGGCACCGATCAGCCGATCATTTTACAGATGCTTGAGATCACTCCCGCACTGGAAGCGCTGAAAGGTGTGGCCATGGAACTGGAAGACTGCGCATTCCCGCTGCTCACCGATATGGTTTGCACCGACGACGCGGCTGTTGCCTTTAAAGACACTGATTACGCACTGCTTGTGGGCGCTCGTCCTCGTGGTCCCGGCATGGAGCGTAAAGACCTGCTTGAAGCCAATGCAGCGATCTTCTCTGCCCAGGGCAAAGCGATTGATGCCAACGCGTCAAAGGCGATTAAAGTCTTGGTTGTCGGCAACCCCGCCAACACCAACTCCTTGATTGCTCAGCGCAATGCGCCGTCAATTAATCCCCGTCAATTCACTGCTATGACCCGTCTCGATCACAACCGTGCACTGAGCCAAATCGCAGCCAAGACCGGCACCACGATCAATGATGTGACTCACATGACGATCTGGGGCAATCACTCAGCGACTCAGTATCCAGATATCCACCAGACTAAAGTCAATGGCAAAGCCGCTATCGATATGGTTGATCAGGACTGGTACGAGAATGACTTTATCCCTGTTGTACAGCAGCGCGGCGCAGCGATTATTAAAGCGCGTGGCGCCTCAAGTGCCGCTTCAGCAGCCAATGCGGCGATTGCCCATATGCGCAGCTGGGCTCTGGGAACTGCCGATGGCGATTGGGTTAGCATGGGTGTTTACAGTGATGGCAGCTACGGCATCACCGAAGGCCTGATCTATTCTTTCCCTTGCGTGTGTAAAGATGGCGACTGGGAAATTGTCCAGGGCGTTGAAATCAATGATTTCTCTCGCGCCAAGATGACCGCCACTCAGCAAGAGCTGACCGAAGAACGCGATGCGGTTCAGCACTTGTTGCCATAGTCTGCTCAAGAGCTAGTTCAAGAGCTAGTTCAAGAGCTCGACCTGTTAGTTAGCAATATCTAAGAGCCGTTTATTCTTCATTGAATAAGCGGCTTTTTTATCCCTGGGAGTTTTGCTGTTTTTACCCCTAAATAGCCTCTCAGAGACGCTTTTACTGGTTGCCGGGACAATAAATTTGCTACAGTAAGCGACCTTAAAAAACAGCCTCTTATTGGGAGAGAACAATGGCATTTTCTGAAGTTGGAACTGCGGCAAGTGATTTTTCGCTATTTAATCAGCGTGGCGAGAAAGTCAGTCTGGCAGAATTTCGCGGTATCAAGAATGTGCTGTTATATTTTTACCCCAAGGCAATGACGCCCGGCTGCACCGTGCAGGCCTGCGGCATTCGCGACAGCAAAGATCAATTCGCTGCTCTCGATACCGTAGTCATGGCGGTTAGCCCAGACTCGGTGGACAGGCTGGTTAAGTTTGAAGACAAGCAGGAACTCAACTTCACTCTGCTATCTGATGAGGATCATCAGGTCACTGGGAGCTATGGCGCATGGGACATGAAGAAATTTATGGGCCGCGAATATATGGGCGTGCTGCGCAGCACTTTTGTAATAGGCAAAGATGGCCTGATTAAACACGTGATGGCAAAGGTGAAAACCAAGACCCATCACGACGATGCATTGGCGTGGATTAAAGAGAACTTATAATTCTTTAAGCCCCAAGACGATTTTTTTAACTGTAACTGCCGAGGTTTGTTTAGACCCCGGCGCTAACAATATAACCTAAGGACTCACTATGTTTTTTATTTCCAGTGCACAGGCACAGACTGCAGCCGGTTCGGGCGACCCAGGTATTACTGGCTCGCTGATTATGTTTGGCGGACTGTTTATCTTTATGTACCTGTTTATTATCCGTCCCCAGCGCAAGCGTCAGAAAGAGCATACCGATCTGATCACCGGATTGGGCAAGGGCGATGAGGTCACTATGACCAGCGGCATACTTGGCAAGATCGTCAAGCTTGAAGGTGAGTATGTAGTGGTTGAAGTGAATGATAAACTTGAGCTTAAGTTCCAAAAGTCCGCGGTTCACGCGGTGCTGCCAAAAGGCACTATCAAGGCGATTTAGCAACGCAATCAAAAAAGGCCGCTCACGCGGCCTTTTTTGTAACTGGCTTTTGTAACTCGATTTTAGTGCAGAGCTGGCGTTAAAGAGAAGAGTAAAATGATTAACTATCCAGAGAGACTTAATCTAGCCCAGACACCCACGCCGTTCTATCCCTTAGAGCGACTGTCTGAGCAGCTCGGCGGTCCGCGCATCTGGATTAAGCGCGATGATCTGACCGGTGCCGCGACCTCTGGCAACAAAATCCGTAAACTCGAATTCCTCCTCGCTGAAGCTTTGGCCAATGGTTGCGACACGCTGATTACCTCTGGCGGTGTGCAGTCCAACCACTGTCGCTCGGTGGCACTTCTCGGCGCCCAGCTGGGTCTTAAAGTTCATCTCTTATTACGCGCAGATATTGAGCCCATACCCGTGGGCAATCTGTTGCTCGATCATTTGGCCGGTGCCACGATCAGTCACTACAGTCTCGACGAGTACAGGGGCCTGGATAAACTCTTTGCTCAGTGGCAAAACCACTATGCTGAACTTGGCAATAAAGCCTATTCAATTCCCACGGGTGGCAGTAATGGCACGGGGATGTGGGGCTACATAGCCGCCGCTGAGGAGCTGTCTGAGGACTTTAAACGCAATGATATCTCACCGCAGGTGATCGTTCACGCCACTGGTTCAGCGGGCACTCAGGCGGGTTTAATGCTGGGTTGTCAGCTGCATCAGATGAATGCCCGGGTAAAAGCCTATGCGGTCTGCGATAACGCGGAGTATTTTGCCCGCAAAGTGCGCAAAGATCTGCAACAGTGGCAGAGTCAATACAGTCCGCAAACCGATATTTCAGAACTTGTCGCGGATACCTGCGATGAGTATGTTGGCCCGGCTTACGGCGTCGCCGGCGAAGAAGTGTTTGAGTGCATTAAGCATGTCGCCGCTCTGGAAGGCATTTTGCTCGACCCGGTTTATACCGGCAAAGCCTTCTTTGGCATGATGGAAGATATCAAAAAGGGTAAATTTGCCCACCAGCAGGGGCATGACATTGTCTTTCTGCACACTGGCGGGCTATTTGGGTTATTCGCTCAGCAACATCGCTTGGGCTATTAGACAATAATAAAAACATCAAAAGGGACCTATTATGTTTGAACAGATAATCGACACCATGAGAGATGTGATTTGGGGGCCGGGAATGCTGGCACTGTTGCTGGGAACGGGCATCTATTTATCAATAGGCCTCAAAGGCATCAGCATCACCAAGATTCCCTATGCCTTTAAGCAGCTGTTCAAGGGCCGCAAAGGCAGTGGCGAAGGGGAGATCAGCCCGTTTAATGCGTTGATGACGGCACTTTCCTCCACCGTTGGCACCGGTAATATTGTCGGCGTTGCAACGGCCATTGCGCTGGGTGGTCCCGGGGCATTGTTCTGGATGTGGTGTGCCGCAGTTATAGGTCTGGCAACCAAATATGCCGAGGCGGTATTGGCTGTTCACTACCGTGAGACCGATGAACTGGGTAAAAAAGTCGGCGGACCCATGTATTACATCAAGAATGGTCTCGGCGCCAAGTGGAAGTGGCTCGGTATGTTGTTTGCCTTTTTTGGCGCACTGGCTGGTTTTGGTTTAGCCAACACCGTGCAGTCGAATGCCGTATCCCAAGTTTTAGAAAGCAATTTTAATGTACCCAGTCTGGTCAGCGGTATTGTTATGTCGATACTGGTCGGCATTGTATTACTCGGCGGTATTAAGCGCATTGCAGAAGTGGCCGGCAAACTGGTTCCCCTGATGGCGATTATCTATCTGTTGGCTACCATGAGCATTTTGATTCTCAACGCGGCGGAAGTGCCTGCTGCGGTCTTCTTAATAGTTGATACTGCGTTTAACGGTGCTGCAGCCACCGGCGGCTTTGTCGGTGCCACCATCATGTTGGCTCTGCAGAGTGGTGTAGCTCGCGGCGTCTTTTCCAACGAGTCTGGCCTGGGGTCCGCGCCCATCGCTCACGCTGCCGCTGAGACGAATAGTCCAGTGCGTCAGGGTTCAATCGCCATGCTCGGGACCTTTATCGATACGCTGATTATTTGCACCATGACCGGTCTTGTTCTAGTGGTTACAGGTGTCTGGGATGGTGAGCTACACGGCGCTGCCATGACGTCCGCCGCCTTCAGTTCAGAGCTACCTTTTGGTGATATTATCCTGACCCTCTGTATTATCCTGTTTGCCTTTACCACTATGCTGGGCTGGAGCTATTACGGCGAACGCTGTGCTGAGTTCTTGCTTGGTCCCAAGGTGATCGTGCCCTTCCGAGTACTCTGGGTAGTGGGTATTTTTCTCGGCACGCAGATGAGTTTAGAGCTGGTGTGGAAAATGTCCGATGTGCTCAACGGCATGATGGCAATCCCTAACCTAATCGCCCTGGTGTTCCTGGCTCCGGTTGTCTTTCGCCTGTCCAGCGAGTACTTTATTGAAGAACAGCAAGCTGAGAGCCAAGCGGCATCTCAGAAAGCACCCTGAAGAGATTATGCTATGTCTGAATTAAACGGCCCTAAACTGGTTATCGCGATTTCCTCGACGGCTCTATTTGATATGCGAGAGAGCCATGAGATCTATGAGAGCCAAGGCGTGGCCGCTTACTCGAAATATCAGCGCGAGCACGAAGACGATATTCTCGAACCCGGCGAAGCCTTTCCCCTGGTAACCAAATTATTGCGCATCAATGAGAAGCTCGGTGGCGAACCGCGGGTGGAAGTTATCTTGTTGTCCCGCAACTCGGCGGATACGGGTCTGCGAGTGTTTAATTCAATTGCTCACCATGGACTGAATATTACTCGCGCTGCGTTTTCTGGGGGCAATTCGCCCTACAGATATGTCTCTGCTTTCGCTTGCCATCTATTTTTAAGCACCAATGCCCAAGACGTTCGCAGCGCTCTCGACAGCGGTATGGCGGCGGCAACTCTGCTGCCATCCCAGAAGAGTATTAGTGACTCAGATGAGCTGCGCTTTGCCTTTGACGGTGATGCGGTACTGTTCTCAGATGCTTCGGAGCGAATCTTTAAGGAGCGCGGTCTAGACGCCTTTACCGCCAACGAGAAAGCCGAAGCTCGCATGCCATTGGATGCAGGCCCGTTTAAGAAATTCTTACAGACACTGCACTCCCTGCAGGCTGAATTCCCAATCGACGAGTGCCCGATCCGAACTGCTCTGGTCACTGCGCGAGCCGCGCCAGCTCATGAGCGTGTTGTGCGTACATTGCGAGAGTGGGGCATTCGAATCGATGAAAGCCTGTTTCTTGGTGGACTTAGCAAAGGGGATTTTCTCAAGAGTTTCGGTGCCGATGTATTCTTTGACGATCAGCAGGTTCATTGCAGCTCCGCCAGCGAGCATGTGGCTACAGGCCATGTTCCCCACGGTGTCGCCAATGAGCTTAAAGAGTAAGACGTGGTTTGAGGTGGGTATTAGAGCGCTAGGGTATTAACTATGGCAGTTTTACGATCTCGGAAATATCTTCAGCTGTCGGACGCAGAGATACTCAAGCGCTATAAAGATCAGCCCAAGGGTGAGGAGCTGCACTTTCTACAGGTGGAAATAGAACAGCGTGATTTGACCGAGCAAGCTGCTGAGGCCTTGCAAGAGGTGCGGAAAAAAGCGCGCCATTCAGTGCTTTATTATCTTTTCTACGCGCTAATGTTCGGTTTTTTTGTTGCTCGATTTGGCTCAGATTTTATCTAGGATCTGTTTAGACCACCGCTTGTTTAAACCACCGCTTGTTCAAACCATCGCTTGCTTAAAACACCGCAAACTTAATGCCCATTCCCAGCAGCAGGGTGGCGATTGCAGTCTGCAATACATTGCTCGGAATTCTACGCGCTAATTTAGTCCCCAGGTGTATCGCCGGCAGCGAGCCGATCAAAAGGCAGCCGAGCAGCATAAAATCGACATTGCCCAGCCAGATCAGATGCCCCAGGCCGGCCACTAAGGTCAGAGGTACCGCGTGCGCTATATCGGTTCCAACGATCTTCAACGCCGGCATATGAGGGTAGAGCACCATCAGCACAGCGGCACAAAAAGCGCCGGCACCCACAGATGAAAGGGTGACAAAAACACCCAAAAAGATGCCCACCAAGAAAATCACAGCGTCGTTGTGACGAGTGATAAAACCATTGCTACTCTCAGGTTTTACTTTAACTTTCTGACGCAAGCGCCCGTTTAATAGGATAACCGTCGCTGTCAAAACCAGCATCACACCTAGGCTGCGGGTCAGAATAGTCTCGTATTCGGAGGAGTCGTTAAACAGCTGACTGAGAAACAGGGCGGTAATCACTGACGCCGGCACACTGCCCAGGGCCAGCATGCGCACGGTGCGCCACTGAATAGTTTTTTGCTTCTGATGACTGACAACACCGCCGGCCTTGGTAATCGCCGCATAGAGCAGATCTGTGCCGATGGCGACATTGTAGGGAAAGCCAAACATTATCAGCAGCGGGGTCATTAGAGAGCCACCACCGACGCCGGTGAGGCCTATGGCTAGACCCACCGCAGCGCCCGAGGCAATATAGAGAATAAGATCAATCATGGAGTCAATAAGTCGCTTATAGGCTTAATAGTTCGCCCACCTTAACAAGCTGGAGGTATTCTAAGAAGGAATAGTTTTGTATATTTTTATAGCTTTATCGTATAGATAGGGGTATGTTTCGAAGGGTCAAAGCATAAAAATACAGCTGAATACTAGGGTTTGCTGTCCTAAGATCGCCGAGGAAGTAACATGAAACTGCAACAACTGCGTTATATCTGGGAAGTCGCCCACCACGATCTCAATGTTTCAGCCACCGCCAAAAGTCTCTATACCTCTCAGCCTGGCATCAGCAAGCAGATCCGCCTGCTCGAAGATGAGCTGGGTGTAGAAATATTCTCTCGCAGCGGCAAGCACCTGACCCGGGTCACACCCACCGGAGAACATATTCTTAAAATCGCCGGCGATATTCTGCGCCAGGTGGAAAGCATCAAGCAGTTGACCCAGCAACATAACAGTCCCAATAAAGGCAGCCTCTCTATAGCCACTACTCATACCCAGGCACGCTATGCATTGCCCTCAGTGATCCAAGGGTTTATTGCCAAGTATCCTGAGGTCTCGCTGCACATGCACCAGGGCACGCCGGTGCAGATTTCCGAGAAGGCCGCAGATGGCACAGTGGACTTCGCCATTGCCACCGAAGCCATGGAACTCTATAACGATCTATTGATGATGCCCTGTTATCGCTGGAATCGCTGTATTTTGGTGCCAAAGAATCACCCGTTGGCGCAGCTGTCTAAGATAACCATTGAAGATGTTGCCGAGCACCCAATCGTCACCTATGTGTTTGGCTTTACCGGGCGCTCGCGACTCGATGAGGCGTTTAGTGAAAAGCACCTTGAGCCAAAGGTTGTGTTTACCGCCACCGATGCCGATGTGATCAAAACCTATGTGCGTCTGGGCTTAGGTATTGGTATTGTCGCTCATATGGCCTATGACCCAGTATTGGATACGGATCTGGTGGCTATAGAAGCAGGGCACCTGTTTGAATCCAGCGTTACCAGCATAGGATTTCGCAAAGGCACTTATTTGAGAGGCTATATGTATGATTTTATCCATGCCTTTGCACCGCACCTGACCCGCACTGTGGTCGATGAAGCAATGGCACTGCCGAGCAAAGAGGCGCAGTTAGAATACTTCGCCAATATGAAATTGCCGGTCTGCTAAAACAAAAAGAATTTAAAACGAATTAGTGAAGCGCCTGCGGCGGCAAGAGACAAACTGCGTAAGCAGGGCTGGCTCTGAAAAAGGGAAGCGCCTGCGGCGGCAAGAGACAAACCGCGTAGCAGGATTGGATCTGTTAAAAAGCCTCTGTTAAAAAGCCTCTGCCAAAAAGCCGATCTATAAAAAGTCCAGATCCACGTCATTCATAATTTCAGCGATCTCGTCCTCTTCGCTGGTCTTGGCATTGAGCACTTCTTTGACAAACTTAAAGTAGACTGTATAAATCTTTGCTGGCTCACCATCGCGTTCGACGATAAAGAACGGAGCGCGGTCAACTGCATGCTCTGTGGCCAGCAGCATTCCCTCTGACTGATCATTCGATTCATCGGCAATAACAGTGCGGTCGATGCGCTCGAGCTGTCCCGCCACGCGCATCTTTTCTTCAATCTCACCACACTTTTTGCATGGAGAACCATCGGCAAAGATTTTTTTGACCATGGTGATTTTCATACTTATCTCCTCTAAACCGCTTTTATTTGCTGATATTAACTGCGTGCAGACCACATTCTTTCATAGTCGCTTCTTCCCACCACCAGCGACCTTCGCGCTCATGCTGGCCCGGTCCAGTAGGGCGGGTGCAAGGTTCGCAGCCAATGCTCACAAAGCCCTCGTCGTGAAGCTCATTGTAGGGAACATTGTTTTCACGAATGTAGTCCCAGACCTGCTTTGATGTCCAGTTGGCCAATGGGTTGAACTTGGTCAGGCTGTCGTCGGGGCGGGCAAAGGCCTTATCATCTTGCATAACCGGAACTGCCGCGCGAGTGCCGGGGCTCTGATCGCGACGCTGTCCCGTAATCCAGGCATCGACAGTCAACAGTTGCTTGCGCAGGGGGGCAATCTTACGCACACCACAGCACTCTTTATGATCATCTTGATAGAAGCTAAACAGGCCTTTTTCTTTAACCAATTTTTCAACTTTGGCCGCTTCGGGCATTACCAGGTCAATCTTAATATCGTAGTGGTTGCGCACGGTCTCAATAAAGCGATAGGTCTGGGCATGGAGGCGACCCGTATCCAGAGAGAATACCTGCAGGTCTTGGCGGATTTTGTAGGCCATATCGATCAGCACAACATCTTCTGCACCGCTGAACGAGATTGCAATATTGTCAAAGTTCTCGAGTGCGTAACGGAGGATTTCCTGTGGTGACTGAGAGGCCAGTTCACTGTCTATATCAACGATATTAGTTATGGAGCTCATTTAGCGGTGTCCGGTATATTATGAAGGGCGGGACTATAGCAAAACCGCGTAATTAGTAAAAATAATAAGCAGCTATAGCCTTATAACCTTTTTTCCGCTCGGTTCCCAATTGCACAGGTCTGTGGAACCACGTAAAGTGCACTCAAAATTGAATAATTAGGAGTTAGTTCTGTGGAAATCGCATGTCTTGATCTGGAAGGTGTTTTGGTCCCGGAAATTTGGATCGCCTTCGCCGAAAAAACGGGTATAGAAGCGTTAAAGAAGACCACCCGCGATGAGCCCGACTACGATGTTCTGATGCGCTATCGCCTGGATATACTGCGCGAACACGGCCTCGGACTGAATGAGATTCAAGAGGTGATTGCCACCCTCGAACCGCTCCCGGGAGCCATCGAATTTGTCGACTGGCTGCGCGAGCGTTTTCAGGTGGTTATCCTCTCAGATACCTTCTATGAGTTTGCCAGCCCGTTAATGAAGCAACTCGGCTATCCGACCCTGCTGTGCCACAAGTTAGAAACCGCCGAAGACGGCACGGTTATCGACTATCATCTGCGCCAAGCCAATCCCAAGCGCCAGGCAGTCGTTGGCTTTAAAAGCATGTATTACAGAACCATCGCCGCAGGTGATTCGTATAATGATACTACGATGCTGGCTGAGGCTGACGCGGGTATTCTGTTTCATGCGCCGGAAAATGTAATTGCGGAGTTTCCTCAGTTTCCTGCCGTACAGACCTTTGCAGACTTGAAAAGCGAATTTATTCGCGCCAGTAACCGAGAGCTGAGCCTTTAAATATTGTCTTTGGGATATTTTAGGTTTCTAATGGTGTTCCTTAAGATTGAGTGAAAATTGTCTTTTATATGAATAGCAAATCCTCCAGTGCAGATAGAATTCGCGAAAAGAAAAAGATTTTTCTCAATCGTGAGCAAAAGATTATCGACGCTGCGCTGTCGCTATTTTTATCCGAGGGTATAGATCGGGTTACGGTGTCGAGCATTGCCGCCAAAGCAGGCATAGGAAAGGGCACGGTCTACAAACACTTTCTCACTAAAAATGAAATCCTTGTGCGTATTATGCTCGACTATGAAGAGAGCATCACACAGCGCTTGGCAGAAGGTATAGCCGAAGCCGAGGCCGGAGAATCGGGCGCCGCGGCGAAAGCCTACTTTGAGTCGCGTCTCGCGCGGCCTGAGCTTGATCGTCTAGTTCAGCATCTGGAAGTTCGCTTGATCGATGCGGCTGATGTTGTCGACCAACTGAACCAGTTGCATGACATGCGGCGCTCCAATGAAGACTCTCTCAATAGCATGATCACTCGGCTTATCGAACGCGGTGTGCTCGAAGATGTTCCTCCCCACTATCATTATTTGGCCTGCTGGGCACTGGCTCAGGGCGCCGTCGAACTCTGTTTCAGCCGCAGTTGGAACTACCGTCTCGACAGTGCTGATTTGATGAAGTTTATCACCGGCGTCGGCGTCACTATTGGCAATAGCGGCCAGTACCGTGATCCTACAACGTCGAAGTCGATAGCCTCTAAGGCCGGCACCCTTAAATCGCCCGAATCTGGCAAGCAGTAGAACCTCTTGTGACTGATAAACTAGAGACTCTCTTCGCCGATCTACTGGCATCTCAAGAAAAAACCTCTGCTTCACTGCCGCCTGTGCATCTTTGGACACCGCAACTTAGCGGTGATATGGATATGTTGATTGACCGCGAAGGTCGTTGGATTCATGAGGGCGGAGAGATTAAGCGCCCGGCAATGGTAAAGCTTTTTGCCTCAATACTGGTCTATGAAGAGGGCGATTATTTTCTCATCACGCCAGTGGAGAAGTGGCGAATTCAGGTGGAAATTGCCCCTCTATTTGTGATTGCTGCAGAGCGTGAAACTCGTGATGGTTGTCAGGCAATCAAGTTGACCACTCGCACTGGCGATGTCGTTATAGTCGACTCTCAGCACCCGCTATCCATGCAGTCATTCCCCAGTTGCGACGAACCGCTGCCATTGGTGTTGATACGCCGCAATCTGCAAGCGCTGTTAAGCCGCAATGTGTTCTATGAGATTGTTGAATGGGCTGCCGAGATGGCCGATGGCGCAGACAAAAAAGAGGGCGACGAGCTGAGTATTAGCAGTATGGGCGAGCGTTTTTTACTGGGCAGTTTCTAAGCCCAAGCAAAAGTTTAGATAAAAAAATGCCCGCATCATCGATGCGGGCATTTTTTTTGTTCAGGTAAAGTTTAAGCCTTACATATTCGGGTAATTCGGTCCGCCTGCGCCTTCAGGCACGACCCAGTTAATGTTCTGACTGGGTTCCTTAATATCGCAAGTTTTGCAGTGCACACAGTTTTGGGCATTGATCTGGAAGCGCTTGCTACCATCGTCGTTGGCCACCACCTCGTAGACACCCGCTGGGCAGTAACGCTGCGCTGGCTCATCGTAGAGTTCGAGATTCTTGCTTATTGGCAGATCCGGATCAGCCAATACCAAATGACAGGGCTGATCTTCCTCATGGTTGGTATTCGACATAAATACCGATGACGCCTTATCAAAACTGAGCTTGCCATCGTACTTGGGGTAGTCGATCTTGGCGCATTCACTGGCTGGCTTTAAGGTCTCGTGATCGGCAATCTTGTCGGTCAGGGTCCATGGCAGCTTACCGTTAAAGATATTGATGTCGATAAAGGCATAAGCCGAACCAATAATATTGCCAAACTTGTGTTGCGCTGGCCCGAAGTTACGCGACATATGCAGCTCTTTATAAGCCCAAGAGCTCTTGTAGGCTGCTGCGTATTCGACGAGATCGGTGTTAGCTTTTTCAGCCGCCAGTGCCTCGGCAACGGTTTCAGCTGCAACCATGCCAGACTTCATCGCCGTGTGACTGCCTTTGATTTTGGCGAAGTTGAGCGTGCCAGCATCGTCGCCAATCAGTATTCCTCCAGGGAAAGACATTTTCGGCTGCGACTGCAGGCCACCTTTCAGAAGAGCACGGGCACCATAGGTGATGCGTTCGCCGCCCTGCAGATACTTCGCGATCTCAGGGTGGTGCTTGTAACGCTGAAATTCATCGTAGGGGCTGACATAGGGGTTGGTGTAGGAGAGATTAGTAATCAAACCTACGGCAACCTGATTGTCTTCGAGGTGGTATAAAAAGCCGCCACCCAGTGACTTGCTTTCATCCAGCGGCCAGCCGGCAGAGTGAACCACTAGGCCCGGCTTGTGTTGGTCGGCTGGTATGGTCCAGAGTTCTTTAATACCGAGACCATAGTGCTGCGGATCTTTGCCGGCATCCAATTGGTACTTGGCAATCAACTGCTTGCCCAAGCTGCCACGACAGCCCTCGGAAAAGAGCGTGTACTTGCCGCGCAGTTCCATGCCTTGCATGTAAGAGCCTTTTTGCTCGCCATTGTGACCTATACCCATATCACCGGTGGCAATGCCCAGTACTTCATTGTTTTCGCCGTAAAGTATCTCTGCAGCCGCGAATCCAGGAAACACCTCGACACCAAGGTTCTCGGCCTGCTCGGCTAACCAGCGGCAGAGTTTGCCGAGGCTAATAATATAGTTGCCATGGTTGTGCATGGTTTTCGGTGCAAATAGCCCGGGCACCTTGATGCGTTTGGTGGCGCCGGTAAAGACAAAGATATCATCTTCGGTCACTGGGGTGAGTAGGGGAGCGCCCATCTCTTTCCACTCGGGGAAAAGCTCATTGAGCGGCGTGGGTTCGAAAACAGCGCCAGATAGAATATGAGCGCCCACTTCGGAGCCTTTCTCTACCACACAGACAGAAATATCTGCGTTAACCTGCTTTAGTCGACATGCTGCAGCCAGGCCTGAAGGCCCGGCACCGACGATGACGACGTCGTAATCCATAAATTCGCGTTCCAAACTCATTCTCCCCAGACATTAATGTTGTTTAATACCACCATTTTACAAGCATCATAATGGCATAGCTATAGTCATTATAAATAACCGCCATTTATAACAACGACGTGGCGTCCGCGCTGACTCGCCGGTCGAGTAAGGCCCTCGGGTTACTTGATTTATTAGGCCTAGATAGGCACTATACCGGTCTCAATTTTTTATCACCGTAGCCCCATTGTGCGGCACTTTAAATCACCCATTTTATTCAGCATGTAGAAGGAAAACCATGAAAGTACTGGTAGCTGTAAAGCGTGTCGTTGATTACAACGTCAAGGTAAGACCCAAGTCGGACGGTTCAGATGTTGATCTGGCCAATGTCAAAATGTCGATTAACCCATTCTGTGAGATTGCTGTTGAAGAAGCAGTGCGTCTTGCCGAGAAAGGGTTAGCTACTGAGGTGATTGCCGTTTCAGTTGGTCCCAAGCAGTGCCAAGAGCAGTTGCGCACAGCGCTGGCTCTGGGTGCAGATCGCGCCATTCTGGTTGAAACCGATGAGCCTCTCGAGCCACTGGCTATTGCCAAGTGCTTGAAAGCGGTTTGCGATGCAGAATCCCCAGACCTTATTTTAATGGGCAAGCAAGCCATTGACGGTGATAACAATCAAACCGGTCAAATGCTCGCTGCCTTATTAGATTGTTCACAGGCGACCTTTGCCTCTGAGCTGAGCTTAGACGATGGCAAAGCCACTGTTATTCGCGAAGTCGACGGTGGCCTGCAGACTCTTGAGTTGAGCTTGCCAGCTATTGTTACCTCTGACTTGCGATTGAATGAGCCGCGCTACGCCTCGCTGCCAAACATTATGAAAGCCAAGCGCAAGCCATTGGATGTTAAGACTCCTGATGATTTGGGTGTGGATATTGCTCCTCGCGTCACCTTGCTGGGTGTTGAAATGCCCGCCGAGCGTCAAGCCGGCATCAAGGTTGAAGATGTAGCCATGTTAGTAGACAAACTTAAAAACGAAGCGAAGGTGATCTCATGAGTATTTTAGTTATCGCTGAACACGACAACAGCAGCCTTAAGCCTGCTACTTTGAACTCAGTTACCGCAGCCCAAGCTATTGGCGGCGATATTGATATTCTGGTTGTTGGTAGTGACTGCCAGGCCGTCGCTGAGCAAGCCGCTCAGGTTGCTGGTATCAGTAAAGTATTAGTTGCAGACAATGCCGCTTACGGCCACCAGCTGGCAGAGAATGTTGCGCCGTTGATTGCTGAAGTCGGTGCCGCTTACAGCCACGTGCTGGGTACTGCTACTACAACTATTAAAAACATATTGCCTCGAGCCGCTGCATTGATGGACGTTCAAGCTATCTCTGAAATTAGCGCCGTGGTCAGTGCCGACACCTTTAAGCGCCCAATCTATGCCGGCAACGTGATTGCCACGGTACAGAGCAGTGATGCGATTAAAGTCCTCACGGTTCGTGGTACAGCCTTTGATGCGGCTCCGGCTGAGGGTGGCTCAGCCACTATCGAAGCGGTTGCCTCTGCTCATAATGCAGGCAAGTCTGAATTTAAAGGTGAAGAAGTCGCCAAGTCAGATCGTCCTGAATTGACTGCAGCAAAGATTGTTGTCTCGGGTGGCCGCGGTATGGGCAACGGTGATAACTTCAGCATGATTTACAGCATTGCCGATAAGCTCGGCGCCGGTGTTGGTGCTTCTCGCGCCGCTGTTGACGCAGGCTTTGTACCCAATGATATGCAGGTGGGTCAAACCGGTAAAATCGTTGCTCCTGACCTCTATGTTGCCGTCGGTATCTCCGGTGCGATTCAGCATCTGGCGGGTATGAAAGACAGCAAGGTGATTGTTGCGATCAATAAAGACGAAGAGGCACCAATCTTTTCGGTTGCTGATTACGGCCTGGTTGCAGATTTATTTACTGCGCTGCCGGAGCTTGATGCAGCGCTCTAATCAATCTGATGATGCGTTTCGTTAAGCAGCAATAAAAAAAGACCCCAGTGGGGTCTTTTTTTTTGTCTCGGTTTTTTTTCGAGACGGCCTCAGTCAAGGGCGTTTAATCCCGTGACTTTGCCTCTTCAGGCTTGCCGTTGTTCAGTTTATCCAATTTAGCGCGGCGCTCTTTAGGCGGCAAATCACGCAGTTCTTCGAGCAGACGATGGCGTTCCTGGGGTGAATAATGACTCAGGGCACGGCGTGCATTGGCGGCTTCTCGGCGCTCGCCTTCAGACATATTTTTCCACCGCTCACGTAACTCTTTGCGCTTTTCCTGCGGCAATTCCTTAAAGCGTCCACGGGATTGCTTAATCCGCTCGCGCTCCTCTGGAGAGAGTTCCTTCCAGCGATTAGCGTGCTGCTTAAACTTTTTGTCGCCAACTTTGCGCAATAGACGATGTTGCTGCTGCGGTTTTAGCTGCTCCCAACGGTCTGCCATGGGCGCCAGAGCCGTCCGCGCATCCTCCGGCAACTGACTCCAAGGGATCGGCTTATCGCTGTGCTGATCCGCGGAGACGGGCAGGGCGCAGCAGGCTAGTATTGCCAGTACTGCTAGGGCTTTGAATCGCTTATTTTTCATCGTCAGTCTATTCATTTAGGTCTCAACATCCGCTAACCAGTCATAAAATTCAAGATCATCGTAGAGTTCAAAGTTTTCCTCCGACAGGTCGGAGTAATAATCATCGCTAATGATCTCTGGCTGTGGCGACATTATCAAACCTGCAGGGGTATAAAGTACTGCGATCAATAGCGCCGATGCCATTGAGGTTGCCAGTGCCGGCCAGAGTATTCGGTTAGTTTTTCTGCGCTTTTGCTGCAGGGCATTGTTGCGCGCCTGGGCCAGACGAAACAGGTCCTCCTTGGCGGTGTCTTGTTCTAGCGCGACAAACTGATCTTGTAAACTGCGCTCTGTATTGCTATTCATATCGGTAATCCTCCAATGAAGCTCTTAGGGAGTGCATGGCTCGCGAGTAGTGGGTCTTGACGCTACCTTGACTGCAACCCATGGTTTCAGCGGTTATGGCGGTGCTCATGCCGTCCCAGCAACGCAGCATAAAGGCTTGGCGCTGACGCCCGGGTAGCGCGGCAACCGCTTTAGAGAGTACTTTCATCTGCATTTCCCGAGCCACCGCTTGATCCGGCGCTTCGCTTTTACGGCCCTCTGCACGGTCGATTAAATCGGCTCCCTCATCGCTGGGTTTCATGCCAAAGCTAGCGAGACTGAAAAGCCGGTTTTTGACGGCATTGCGACGATAGTGATCAGTAATTTTGCGGTTGAGGATCCGGTAAAACAGTGGACGCCATTCACTGCTGGTCTTAGCTGAATACTTCTCCACTAGCTTAAACATAGCGTCTTGCACTATATCCAGTGCGTCATCGCGACTACCGGTGGCCATTCGCGCCATATGGAAGGCGCGACGCTCGATACTCTGAAGAAACTCATCCATGGATATCGCCATTAAAGCCACTTTGCTTTTGCTAGACCTAGCCTCTTCACGATTAGTATCCTCAACCCGGTTGTGCTCATTCATCGTGCAATTGTCCCTGATGGGATCGCCCTTGATCTTTATAGTGACTGCCTGCAGCTCTGCTGTAGTGGCCAGAAATACAGCTCTGACCTCAGGGTTAGCGATAGTCGTCATCTAAAAGTTCATTCAGCAACAGCATAGTGGTTACCCATTCGAGATAGTTGTCGTCGTGCTGGTGATGGCTGCGTTTATGACCCCGATGATAGCGCAGATAATGACTCCGGTAGCGATCGTGATTGGGGCTGTAATACGCTTGATTATGCTGTTGATAGGCGCGATATCTTTGCTCGAGGGGATGCCCGTTGTAGAAACGACGCTCGCGCCATTGATCGTAATTATTGCCGTTAAAATGTTGATAAGTGGCAATCCTATCTCGATGTTTTGTCGCCAGCTTTTGTTGTTTGTGGGTTTCTCGGCGATACTTTTTGTGCTGTTCCTTTTTGTGTTCCCTTTTGTGCTCCCTTTTGTACTCCCTTTTGTGACTGTAGCCTTTATCAGCATGATGCTTTCTGTCAGCCTGCTGCCGGTGATTATCATAGCTCTTGTTAGCTGTGGCTTTATCGCTATCGCGATCGGCCAGTGCCGTACCCGAGTAAGCCAGCATGCTAGCACTGAGGGTCAAAATCATTAGAATTTTTCGCATATCAATCTCCATATTTGCCTGTCGTTGTATTGAACGGCGGCGGCAGAGGTCGGTTGACTGAATGCGTAAATTCTAACGGTAACTAGAGGCTCAGGTCAGCCCAAATAGGACAGTGGTCCGAGGGCTTCTCAAAGCCTCTGGCCTCTGTATCTATGCCGGTTTCTGCAACTAGCTTCATCAACGCCGGCGAGGCCAGGATAAGATCGATGCGCAGGCCACGCTTTGGCTCCAATTCAAAGCCCCTGCTACGATAGTCAAACCAGCTGTAGCTATTGTCGTTCGCATTCTGCTCCCGAAAGCTATCCTGCAAGCCCCAGTCGAGCAAGCCCTGAAGCCATTGTCGCTCTTCAGGCAAAAAGGCGCACTTGCCGGTCTTGATCCAGCGCTTGGCATTTTCCGGCTTAATACCGACATCTATATCATTGGCTGCGACATTCATGTCACCCATAACAACAACTAGGTCATCGGCGTTAAAGTTGTTGCGCAAATAGGCTAACAGATCAGCGTAGAATTTTTCTTTGGCGGGGAATTTTGTTGGGTGAGTACGACTCTCGCCCTGAGGAAAGTAGCCATTAATCAGGTGCAGGGTTTGGCCGTTGATCGAATACTCGCCATGAATCATACGCCGCTGGGCATCTTCCTCGTCCGAGGGGTATCCACGGGTAATGGCGATGGCGGGGGTCTTGCTCAGTAGAGCGACTCCGTAATGGCCTTTTTGGCCGTGAAAATTGACCTGATAACCGAGGTCGGCAATCGCCTGATGGGGAAATTCTTCATCACTGACCTTGGTCTCCTGGAGACCAATAATATCGGGTGAATGCTGCTTAATCATCGCCTCGAGCTGGTGAAGGCGAGAGCGTAGGCCATTGACGTTAAATGAAACAATCCGTGCGGGCATAACTATTTCTCGGCCTTCTGTGCGTGAACCATCATTTGCTTATCAATTGGTTTGGCGAGCAGGCGAATTTGATCTGCGAGAATATGGCCAGCTTCCTGAAGCATAGGATCGGACTCCGCTATATCTACCTCTTCTTCGTCTTCGTCTTCGCCCTTATTCTTGGCTGTCTCGGCATTGTCTACAATGCTGTCTCCAGCGCTGGCTGGAGAACTAGTTAGAGAGGAGCCAATGGCTGCAGCTTCAGGCTGCTCTTCAGAGCTTCCACCCTCGACAGTGCCTTCAATTTCAACTTCAGTGTCGGTATCGGCTAACGCCTCATCATCGTCAGTGTTTTTATTGTCACTTTTCCAGGCTTGCTGATCGGCATAGAGTTCAAGCCCCTTTAACTTGCGGCGCTTATTTTCAAGCAAAAATCGCTGCGTATCCCAGTCACCGCTGCGTGCTCGGCGAGTTTCTATATTCAGCGATACAGCCTTGTCAGCATCCCAACTGTTGCTCAATTCCAGGCTGTCCACTAGGTGCACAAAGTCAGGGTCGCTGGCGATACGCAGCTCATGCTCCGCCGCTAATAGCGGTACAAATTGCTTGACGCCAGGTAAGGGTTTGAATGGCACGCTATGAATATTGTCCCAGGGCAGGGCGTTGTCCTGCTGACTTTCACCCACTTCATCTTTGTCATAGAGCGATGGAAATTCTATATCCGGCACTACACCGCGATGCTGGGTGCTGTCACCGGAGACACGGTAAAACTTGGATACGGTCAACTTTAACTGGCCGCTGCTGAGACCTGTGACATCTTGCACTGTGCCTTTGCCAAAGCTCTGGCTGCCAACCACAACTGCGCGACCATAATCCTGCAGCGCACCGGCAAAAATCTCTGAGGCCGAGGCACTGAGTCTATTGATCAATACCAACATGGGGCCATTGTAAGCGGCACGCATCATCGCACGCTGATCGCGGGAAACCTGCTGATAGGCATTGCGGATCTGCACCACAGGACCGGTATTTATAAACAAGTCAGTGAGCATGGTCGCTTCATGGAGCGACCCACCACCATTGTTACGCAGATCTAAGATAATGCCATCAACCTGTTCTTCACGGAGCTCGCCGAGCAATTTATACACATCTCGAGTCGTACTTTTATACTCTGGGTCGCGTTTGCGATAGGCCTCAAAGTCCATATAAAAGGCGGGGATATCAATCACGCCAAGCTTAAGGTCAACGCCATTCTGATTGATATTGATAATTTTACTCTGGGCGGATTTCTCTTCAAGCTTCACCTTGTCTCGCACGATGGCAATAACTTTAGTGCTGTCGCTAGAGTCGCTGCCGCCTTCAATTAGCTCTAATCTAACTGTCGAGTCTTTGGCCCCACGAATCAGATGCACCACATCATCAATGCGCCAGCCAATCACGTCGACAAGCTCTTCGTCGCCCTGGCCGACCGCAATAATCTTATCTGAAGCTTTTAATATGCCCTGCATATCGGCTGGACCGCCGGGAATAACCCGTGCAACCTTGGTGTATTCATCTTCAGTGCGCAGTTCGGCACCAATGCCTTCCAGAGACAGTGACATATTGATCTGAAAGTTTTCTGTGGTGCGGGGTGAGAAATACGATGTGTGAGGATCATAGAGTGAGGCGAGGGCGTTGGCATACAGCTGAAAGACATCCTGGCTATCGCGCTGTTCCATCTGGGTTATCTGGTTATTAAAGCGTTTTACTAACAGTTCACGGGCTTTAGCCGGCTCTTTATCGTTCAGTAGCAGACGGATCATTGAGTCTTTGATGCGCTTGCGCCAGTAATCACGCTGTTCTGAGGTGGTCTGCAGCCATTGGCGCTCTTCACCGTCGAGAACAATAGTCTCGTCGACGCTGTAATCGAATTCATAGTCACTTTCTAATAGCGCGATATTGGCCTCTAACTGCTCAAGCAGGCGATCTCGCAGACGATTGAACATAACAAACCCGGGAGCCACATCACCGCGACGGGCCAAATCATCCAGTTTGCTCTGCCACTGATTAAACTCTTCAATATCGGACTGCAGAAAGTAGCTCTTGAGTGGATCTAACATATCGATATAAGTAGCGAGGTAGCGCTGGGAAAGCTCGTCGTTAATATCCTGGCCGCGGTAATGGCGGGTGGCGAGACGATCGAGGATCTCTCGATAGAGTGCAGTTTGATCTGATTGCTTTTCGATAGGGGCAATCGCCACAGCAGTGATCGAAAATGAAACGGTTAGTACCAAGGCGAGGATGGCGCGCGACATAATTGTTGTCCTTGTCAATGTAGAGCTAGTTTAGCAGAAGTGGATTTAACTACTATAGTCATCTCACGGGTTAATTCGCTCCCCAAGCTGAGTATGGTGTAAGGGCGACGAATAGGGAGCAGTATAGGTTGCTTAACAGACCGCTTAACTTTATCTGCTATGTCCTCTAATCTCAATTAGTGGACTTTAGTAGACAGTAACACTATAGGCTGATAAAGTCCCAACCAAGCCCAACACTGAGCAATTAACGCCAATGTCCAAAGCCTTTAAAGCCTGCCCACTATTTGATGCGCACAAGTCCTTTGTACGTCTGCCAATGGCCATGCAGATGCTTGCGGGCTATCCAGACTCTAAAATATTTCTCGACAATACCTGCCTGCAGATCCCCGATGCCCGTGAAGACTTTCTCTACACCCAGTCGTTTTTGAAAAGTTACAGTCGCAAAAGTGAAGCCACGTTTCGCGGTTACCGCAATGAGGTTGAGCGCCTGTTGCTCTGGGCTTGGACCATCGCCGGCAAAAGCGTGATTCAGCTTAAGCGCCCAGATCTCGAAGGGTACTTCGACTTTGTCCACAGTCCACCGGCAGCCTGGGTTGGCGATTCTGTGCAAGATCGCTTTAAAATAATCGGCGGAGAGTGCCGTCAAAACAAAAACTGGCGGCCATTTGCCGGCAAACTGGCCAAGGAAGACCGAAAACAGGCAATGGTGGAGGGCACTGATATCAATGTGTCGAAGGACGGCCACACCCTGAGTCACGAGGCGATGAAGATCTGTTATTCAGCGGTCTCCGCCTATTACGACTATCTAACCGATGAAGGCTATGCCTTTGGCAACCCTATTCCCGCGATTCGCAAACAGTCGCCCTACTTGATTAAAGGTGCGACCCAGAAGACCATTAAGCGGCTGTCGGATCTGCAGTGGGATTTCGTTCTTGAGTGCGCGGAGAAAGCTGCTGACAAAGATCCCCTGCACGAGCGCACGCTGTTTGTCATCGCGACGCTTAAAACCCTCTATTTAAGAGTATCTGAGCTCTCCGACCGAACCAATTGGCAGCCAGTATGGAAGCATTATTGGCAGGATAGCGATGGCAACAACTGGCTTAAGGTGCTGGGTAAAGGCAACAAAATTCGCGATGTGTCAGTGCCGAGCGCCCTTTTACCTTACATAGATCGCTACCAGCGTTACCGATCCTCACTGAGTTCATCCTTCGGAATTAACTCTGCCATGGTGTCAAAAAACCGGGGTTCAGGGGGCATGACTGCGCGACAGCTACGGCGTATTGTTCAGCAGGGTTTTGATCTGGCATACGACAAGATGATTGCCGAGGGCTTTGGTAAAGAAGCCAAGGCCTTAACGGAAGCCACAACTCACTGGCTGAGGCATACTGGTGCATCACAGGATATTGCCACTAGACCGCTAAAACATATGTCGGACGACCTCGGGCACGCCAGTATGGGCACCACCGATCAGGTCTATATACAGTCAGATATGAAAGAGCGCGCGAAATCTGGCAAAGGACGTGAGGTCTAATTAGGTGTTATTAGTTTCATCAATATCAATAGTTTGTGTAACTATTAGAATGTATTTTATTAGCATGGAACATCTTCGATTAAGACGGATGTGCCCTATCGGAGAACAGATCTGTGACGATTAAAATTGGTATTCTGCGGGCAGATGATGTCTCCCCTGAGCTGGCCCTAGACTTCGGGCAATACCCGCAGATGGTAGAAGACTTAATAGTCGCCGCCAACCGCGCCCGTGGCGCTGCGGCGAAAGCCGTCGAATTCACCAGCTACGCAGTGAATCGACTGCAGTACCCGAGTAATATTGATGAAGTTGACGCCTATATTATTACCGGCAGTAAAAGCAGCGTATATGACCCAGAGCCTTGGATCGAAGAGCTGAGCCACTTTGTTGAGAGGTTGCATAACGGCAAAAAGAAGACCGTCGGCATCTGCTTTGGCCACCAAATCATTGCCTCGGCACTTGGCGGTAAGGTCGAAAAAGCCGCCGTGGGCTGGGGTTTGGGCGTCAAGCCGACATCACTTACTGACGCCGCCACTGGCGCAGAGCCCTATTTGCCTCAGGGCGATTCAAGTATCAACCTGCTCTACAGTCATCAAGACCAGGTAACCGTGCCTGCCCCCGGTAGCACCTTGCTCGCAACAACCGATATCTGCCCAGTGGCAATGACCGCTATTGGCGAGCATATTCTGTCGTTTCAAGGGCACCCTGAGTTTTCCCATGACTATGCCCAGGCACTTTATAGGTTGCGGGAAAAAAATTATCCGCCAGAGGCATACAAAAACGCCATGGCCTCACTGCAAGAGCAAGAGCATGGCGCGTTGGTGGCAAACTGGATTATCGACTTTATATCCAGCTAGCTGCCCTACTGCCTTCGGCCCTAAACCGTCAGCAGTAAGAACTCACGCTCCCAGGAGGAAATCACCCGATTAAACTCCTCAAACTCAACCAGCTTAATAGAGGTGTAGAGCTGGATAAACTCACTGCCGAAAATCTCGACAATATCGCTGTCCTCCTTAAGCCCACGCAGCGCCTCTTCGAGAGTTCGCGGCATTTGCATCTCTTCATTGTAGGCGTTGCCATGAAAGGGTTCGGTGGGTTTGATCTTCTTTTTAAGGCCCAGATAGCCGCACGCTAGAGAGGCCGCAATTGACAGATAAGGGTTAACGTCAGCGCCAGGAAAGCGATTCTCAATACGGTAATCTTTCGGCGCCGCGTCAGGCACGCGCAAGCCGGTGGTGCGATTATCAAAGCCCCAGTGCAGATTGATCGGCGCAGCAACCTCACGAGTAAAGCGGCGATAGGAGTTAACATTGGGCGCGAAAAAACTCATCACAAAGGGCGTGTAAGTCTGCAGGCCACCCAAATAATGATAAAACGCCTCGCTGTACTCACCGTCGGCAGTGGCAAAGATATTTGAGCCATCCTCTAACGACAGTACGCTCTGGTGAATATGCTTTGCCGAACCAGGCTCCGAGGCCATAGGTTTAGCCATAAAGGTGGCGTAGATATTGTGCTTTAACGCCGCCTCCCGGGCTAGACGCTTAAAAGTAAACACCTGATCGGCAAGATCTAATGGGTCGCCGTGGATGAAATTGACCTCTAGCTGAGCTGCTCCAGACTCGTGAATAAGCGAATCGAGATCAAGACCCATGGCTTCGCCATAGCCGTACATGGTTTCGACAAAGTCCTCGAACTCATTGGCCGCATCGATACTGTAGGACTGGCGAGCCGTCTCCGGCCTCCCTGAGCGCCCAATCGGCGGCTTCAGGGCGGAATCTGGGTCAACGTTTTTCTCGATGAGATAGAATTCGACCTCTGGCGCGATAACCGGTTTTAGGCCCTCTGCCTCATACAGTGCAAGAATTCGCTTGAGCACGTTGCGCGAGGAAAACGGATGCGGCTTGCCATCTTTGGTGTAGCAGTCGTGAATAATTTGCGCGGTCGCCTCATTGGCCCAGGGCACCATTCGCATAGTGTTTGGATCTGGCTCGAGCAGCATATCGCCATCGACTGTGCCGAGCAGTTCCCAGAAATCATCTGAGTACTCGCCAGTAACGGTCTGCGCCAAAATCCCCTCAGGTAATCGGCTGTCCTCTTTGACGAACTTGTTTGCCGGGATAAATTTCCCCCGCGCGTTGCCGGTAATGTCCGGCACCAGGCACTCCACTTCGGTGATTTTATTCTTTTTAAGCCACTCTTCGACTATCTGTTCCGACTGCATAAAGCACCTATCCACAGGTTGTATATAAGTTTTAGATTTATAGTGTATTTCGAATAATTATTCAATTAATGTTGAATTATTATTCGAAAAGATGGTAATGTCAATTCTTAATCAGTTTGGGCTCTAGTTCTATGCAAGAAGTAACCTCTTACTACGCCGACAGCGCTGGCAACCAGCCGGCTTACCCATCATTACTCGGTGATCAGCGTGCTGATATCTGCATTGTCGGTGCCGGCTATACCGGCCTATCTTCGGCGCTGCATCTGGCTGAGCGGGGTTATTCAGTGATCGTTCTCGAAGCCGAAACTGTGGGTTTTGGCGCTTCTGGGCGCAACGGTGGTCATGTCGGGATCGGCCAGCGCAAAGACCAGTACTATCTTGAAAAACAGTTTGGTCAGGAGATAGCGCGAGGCCTCTGGGATATGGGTTTAGAGGCTGTAGATACCGTCAAAGAGCTTATCGCCAAGCATCAAATCGACTGTGACCTGAAGCAGGGTATTCTGCACTTGGCCCACCGCCGTAAGTATTGCAGTGAGCTCGAGGACGAAGTACACCACCTTCGTGACCACTATCAGTTTGAGCAAATGGAGTATGTTGACGCAGGCGCCCTGCCCAATTTCTTGGATAGCCAGGCCTATTACGGTGCCCAGTGGGACAAGGCATCGCTACACTTACACCCACTTAAATACGCCCGGGGTCTAGCCAAAGCCGCGACGGCTGCCGGCGTTACCCTCTGCGAGCATTCAAAGGTGCTGAGTTATAGCCAGGACAGCTCCGTTGTTGTGCGCACCGCCAATGGCACAGTAACTGCCAGCGAGATGGTGCTCGCCTGTAATGGCTACATTGAAAAGCTTGAGCCGCGAATCAACGGCTACATCATGCCGATCAACAACTTTGTTCTGGCTACCGAGCCGCTCTCCGATGAGCTGGCCAAGGCTGTCAGCGGCCAAGACACCGCCATGCAAGACACTCGCTTCGTGATCAACTACTGGAAACTGTCGGCCGACAATCGCCTTATATTTGGCGGTGGCGAGAACTATCGCCGCGGCTTTCCCACGGATATTAAAGGCTTTGTGCGCAAATACATGCTGCAGATCTACCCCCAGCTGGAGAAAACTAAAATTGATTACGGCTGGGGTGGCACCCTCGCGATCACCCTTAACCGGATGCCGCACTTTGGTCGCATTGGCGACAATATATGGCATCTACAGGGTTATTCCGGCCACGGTGTGCCCACCGCAACCCTCGCCGGCAAGCTGATTGCAGAGGCGATTAGCGGCAAGCTAGAGCGCTTTGATCTAATCGCCAACCTACCCACCCGAAAGTTCCCCGGCGGCACGCTGCTGCGCTGGCCCGGAATGGTAGCGGGTATGCTTTACTTCGCGCTTCGCGATAGGATTTAACCATGACCACTGTTCGTACACTGACGCCTCGCAATACCCCTGTTCAGAAGCGCGCCCTGGAGCGGCGAGCTCAGATACTGGAGGTTACCGCGGTCCTCCTCGAGGAGGTCGGTCAGGATGACTTGACCACGATCTTGGTGGCTAAGCGTGCAGGGATGTCTGTGGGCACCCTGTATCACTACTTTCCCAACAAGTACGCGATTCTTTATGCCCTGGCAGAGCAATGGCTCGGGGAGATCGACACGGTGTTACAGGAGCTGGAGGCTGAGCGGCTCGAATCAATGAGCTTAAAGAAGTTTGTCGACAAAGCCGTGGAGCGCATGCTGCTGGCTTACACCCATCAGCGTGGTCTGCTGCCCCTGGTGCAGGCGATGTTTGGCGTTCCGGAGCTTAAGGATTTGGATACGGCTCACGATGAGCTGATTATTACCTCTATGGCGCGCATGTTTGCGCGCTTAGAGGTGGCTGAGCGCCCTGCCGAGTTGTCGCGCCTGGGTCGCGGGTTCCTTGAGATCAACCACGCACTGCTACTGGTGGTGGTCAATCAAAGCAAGGCTGACAGCCTTAAAACCCTCAATGATCTGAAATACGTCAGCCTATGTTTGCTTGAGCGCGCCAAAAGCCAGTTCTGATGCCTAATAAATAACCTTAAGTAAATACTATAAGATACTGTTATTTAAAAGTTTATGATCTGGCTTTTTCTCTCATCGTGACAAACTCTTCAGCGGCCGAGGGATGAATGCCCACAGTGGCATCAAAGTGCGCCTTAGTCGCGCCCGCTTTTAGCGCTATACCCATACCCTGAATAATCTCCGCCGCATGCTCGCCCACCATATGGCAACCCACTACTACGTCAGTCGTGGCATCCACTACCAACTTCATAGTGATACGATCGCTGCCGCCACCCAGAGTCTGTAGCATTGGCTTAAAATCCGAGACATAGACATCTATATCAGCGTATTCCGCTCTGGCCTGCTCTTCACTGAGGCCGACGGTGCCCAGTTCAGGCTGACAGAACACTGCAGTGGGAATATCCGCGTAATCAATCCGTGCTACGCCATCACCATAAAGGTGATCCACCAGCACCATGGCTTCTTGAATCGCCACTGGAGTGAGCTGGACTCGGTCGATCACATCGCCCAAGGCGTAAATACTCGGATCAGCGGTAGCAAAATGTTCATCCACCACAATGGAGCCATTGGGGCGCAATACCGTACTGGTATGCTCCAAGCCGAGTCCCGCAGTGTTGGCCTGACGTCCTGTGGCATAGAGTGCCAAGCCAGCGTCTAAGCTGCTGCCGTTGTCCAGCACTACCGAAATACCGCTATCGGTCTTAATAATTTCATTGATCTGGGTGTTCAGGTGCATATGCACCCCTTTGCCTTGCATGCCCGCTTGGACCTTGTCGCTCATCTCGCGATCAAAGGATTTAAGCAGATTAGCGCCGCGATAAACCAAGTGAGTCTCGACACCTAGACCATTCAAAATCCCGGCAAATTCTACGGCTATATAACCGCCGCCGACGACTACCGCTGTTTTTGGCAGCTCATCGAGAAAGAACATTTCATTAGAGCTGATCGCCAGGTCGCTACCGGGAAATTCGGGAATATAGGGCCAGCCACCGGTGGCCACTAAAATTACTTTGGCAGTGAAAGCTTTGCCGTTGACCTCAACCTGATGCGGCCCAGTGACAGTAGCGCGACCGTCAAAGAGATCGGCACCGCTGTTGTTGATCATACTGTTGTAGATACCGTTTAAGCGTTCAATCTCCGCGGTTTTATTGTCCCGCAATACTGCCCAATCCAATGTTGGTGCCTCAGGTGCCGACCAGCCAAAGCCCTTGCTAGTATGAAACAGCTCGGGAAATTGCGAGGCATAGACAAACAGTTTCTTCGGCACACAGCCGACATTGACGCAGGTGCCGCCGAGATAGCGCTCTTCTGCGACCGCAACTTTCTTGCCCTTAGAGGCTGCCATGCGGGCAGCGCGCACGCCACCCGAGCCCGCACCAATAACAAATAGGTCGTAATCAAATTCAGTGGTCATTGAGTCTTCTCCGTTACATTAAACCAAGCCAGCTTGTCGTGAAGGCTCACCACATGACCAACAATTATTAGGGTCGGTGCTTTGGCACCGGCCTTGCGTACAATTTCTGGCAGGCTATCGAGATCACCGATAAAGACCTGCTGACGGTCGGTGGTGCCCTTCTCAATCAGCGCCGCCGGTGTCTGGGCATCCAAACCATGCTCTTTCAACTGGTTGCAGATAGTCTCCATACCGTTTAAGCCCATATAAAAAACCAGAGTTTGGTTGGGCTGGACTAATTCTGGCCAGTTCAGGTCCATCTTGCCTGAGCGCAAATGGCCGGCAATAAAGCGCACCGACTGCGCGTGGTCGCGATGAGTCAGTGGAATACCTGCATAACTGGCGCAGCCAGAGGCCGCCGTAATACCGGGAACCACCTGGAACGGAATACCATGCTCGGCGAGGGTTTCGATCTCTTCACCACCGCGGCCAAAGATAAACGGATCGCCGCCTTTAAGGCGTACCACACGATTGCCCTCAAGGGCGTAGTCGACCAATTTCTGATTAATATTGTCCTGAGTTACCGAGTGATTCCCCGCGGTTTTACCCACATAGATACGGGTTGCATCGCGACGTACTAGATTCAGCACCTCCTTGGAGACTAGGCGATCATAGAGCACTATATCCGCCTGCTGCATCAGTCGCAGGGCCTTAAAGGTCAATAGATCCGGATCGCCGGGGCCGCCGCCCACCAGATAGACTTCACCGGTTTTAAATTCATCCGTCGACTCAAGCTTGTGGGCTAACATGCGCTCAGCTTCATCGAGGTTGTTAGCATAGGCCTGCTCGGCGATGGGACCGTGAAACACCTCTTCCCAGAACGCCTTGCGGTCCGAGCCATTGGAGAATTTCGCTTTGACACGCTCGCGAAAGCTACCCGCCAAAGATCCCAGTTTGCTCATGCCCGCGGGCAGTAACGCTTCGAATCGGGTGCGCAATAAACGCACCAACACCGGCGCATCGCCGCCACTGGAAATGGCGATCTGGATCGGCGAGCGATCGACAATCGAAGGAAAGATAACTGTGGAGAACTTAGGGTCATCCACCACATTGGAGAGGATATTGGCCGCTTGCGCATGTTCGGAGACCAGGCGGTTGAGATCACGGTCATTGGTCGCCGCAATCACCATGACGATATTCGCTAGGTCGAGCATATGATGATGCTGGTAACCGTCGGTTATCAGGTGCAGGCCATTGCAGCCATGTTCCTTGTCCCGGGCGTCCATCTCCAATAGGTCAGGACAGAAGTCTTTGGCCACGATGGTAATAATAGCGCTGGCTTCTTGCACCAGTCGCACTTTGCGCAGGGCAATTTCGCCGCCGCCGATCACTAGGATATTGCGGCCTTTGAGATTGTGGAAAAGGGGTAGGTAGTCCATGGGTTCTCTATTTTTAGTGCATCACGTGGTTCGGTTTGGTGGTGTTTGTTATTTTGATACCTTACATATTGTCTCGACTGCAAGTAAGAGATCTACCATCTACACCCTCGATCTCCCAACAAAACCATGCAGACCCTTTGCGATCAATCAGGGCACGCTTATAGGCTTGTCATTTTCAGGCTGAGAGAGCGTCCTGTCTAAGCTCGTAGCGAAAAGCATAAGCGAGTTGCGCGAACGCTGAAACGGGTAAGCCCATGGGACCGATCGCAAAGGGTCTGTATGGGCTTACCCACACCCCGTACTCAGCACTCAATAACGAGATCTCTCGTCGCTACGCTCTGTCGAGATGACAGGTTTGAGGCTTTTCGAGATGGCAATACTGATTAACGAATCTCAGTCATGCCATTCATCAATGGCTGCAACACCTCAGGAATCGCAATCGAGCCATCAGCTTGCTGATAATTCTCAATTACCGCAACCAATGTGCGCCCTACTGCCAAGCCAGAGCCATTCACTGTATGCAGCAACT
>Ga0307488_10000384_pt1:0-25000 | contig 35838 bp, 27 predicted proteins | sample SB02metaG_FD_202248 | JGI IMG/M metagenome (GOLD analysis project Ga0307488, IMG submission 202248) | Sea-ice brine microbial communities from Beaufort Sea near Barrow, Alaska, United States - SB 0.2 | ecosystem: Environmental > Aquatic > Marine > Coastal | place: USA: Alaska...
TTTGAATAATTGGAATATATCCTTAGTCATTAATATGCGATGTATGTTTAGTAATGCGAAATCGTTTAACCAAGGTTTGAATAATTGGGATACATCATCAGTCACTAATATGGAAAGTATGTTTAATAATATTAATCTATCAGTTCTACCAAATTGGTATAAAAAATAGATTAAATATATGTATAAGTTTTTATGAATATTTATTTTTATTTGTTATAAAAAAAGTTTATACATATTTTTTTCAAGTCTCTAAATATATTTTTTATTTTATTATGTAGCAGTTTGTAATATATAAATAAAAATAAAATATGTAAAATTTTAGGTTTTATAAAAATTAAATAAATAAATTATATATTATATATTAAATGTTAGAAACATTAACAAATTATTTTACATATTCTGAAAATAACTTAATGGACAATAATTTATTAAATATATGTTCTCAATTATCCGAATTAGGTTATGAAGATAAAATAGAAATTCCTCAAATAGTTGTATGTGCTACTCAAAGTGCTGGTAAAAGTAATACATTAAATAATATTATAAATTATCAGATTTTACCAGTTGGTAAAGTAATGACGACAAAAACCCCGATTCGTGTAGAATTGCGAAATAATGATAAAGAAGATATCTCTATTGGATATATTGTAAATAGTAATTTTATAGAAAAATATTCATATTTATTAAATAAAATAGATTATGATATAATAGAGAATAATATAACAACGATAACAAATACATTTATTGGTGATGAATATGGAATAAGTAATAAAGAAATAATTATAAAACTTAATTCTAAAAATATACCAAATTTAAATTTAATAGATTTACCAGGATTAATTGCAATAAATAAAACTGAAGTGGATACTAAATCACAAATTCGCAATTTAGTGAAAGAATATATTTTAAAACCAAATATAATAATTTTAGGAATCTTTCCAGCCAGATTAGATCTAGAAACTGATTATGGACTTGAATTAATTAAAGAATGTGATCCAAATTTTGAAAGAACAATTGGATGTTTAACAAAAATAGATTTATTACAAAATGAAAATATGAGTGATTATTTAACTAATAATATATCAGATAATTTGAAATTAAAATATGGATATTTTGCAATAAAAAATACAGGAGATGAGACATCATATTTTAAAACACATCCAGTATATTCTAAAATGTGTGAAGAGCAATTAGGTATTACTTATTTGACGAAACGCTTAAATAAAATATTAATTGATAAAGTAAGTATAATATTACCGTCAATATTAGATAATATAAATGAAAAATTAGAAGAAATAAATACTAAATTAATAGCGTATGGGGAAGATATTATATCAGATGATAAAGATTATATGTTAAATACTATAATACATCGTTTTACACAATCATTTATAAGTTCATTAGATAACAATATAATAGATATGAATTATAGTAAAATATTAAAGAAAACATTTATAGATTATAGAGAAGAAGTTGAAAATATAAAAGCATTTGAAGATTTAACAAATGAAAATATAGATAATTTATTAATAAATAATGAGAAAAACCAAATGTTTATAGAAATTAATTATATAGATATATTAGAAAAGATATTTAAGAATAATATTAAATCATTTAATATATTAAAGAATATTAGTATAAATTGTTCAAAGCAGATACATATAATATTATTTGAATTGATTGATAGATTAATAAAATATAATAATTTAAATAATTATGATAATTTGATAATACATATAAAAAATGTAGTGAAAGAAAAATTAGATGAACAAATGATAATAATAGAAACTGAAATAAATAATTTAATATTATTTGAAAAATCGTATTTATGGACAGAAAATAAAATTTTTATTGAAAAATATAATCAAATTAAACTAGAACTTGTTAATAATAAATATATAATAAAAGAATTATGTATAACATATTTTAATACTATTAAAGATACTTTTCAAAATATAGTTCCTAAATTAATAATGCATTCATTAATTAGAACATTAGAAAATAATATGAGTTCATTATTATTAAATAATAATACATCTGAATTATTAAAAGAAAATCAACATATAATTAATGATCGAATATCACTTAAAAATGAGAAGAAAAAATTAGAACATATTAAAAATAATATTAAAAATATATTAATATAAATTTGTACGGATAAATTTCAATATTTTTATCGAAATGAGTATTTTATATTATTTATTTATAGCAAATTTTAATGTTAATATACCATAATATACTATTTAAAGAATATTTAATATATAGTATTATAACCAAGACAATGCAAAGTTCAAAAAAAGAAATTGTTGATGCTGTTGTTGGCGAAAAAAAAAAGAAAGTAAAAAGTGATAAGAAAGCAAAAGTGAAAAAAGAGGTCGTTGCTGAATCTGTCCCAGAGACTGTTGAAACTGTCCCAGAGACTGTTGAATCTGTCCAAGAGACTGTTGAAAGTGCTGATGTTTCCGATGTTGCTGCGGACGATGCTGTTGTTGTTGAAAATTTACGATTTGAGCCATTTACTGCTTTAAATACTTTGATTGATTCTTATCGTTCCCAAACAGCTCAACATTTTAAGGATAGTCGTGTTCTTATTAAAAAAATTGAGAAAGAGTTTAATCGCATGGCAAAGAAAACTCGCAAAAAAAAAGGCAATCGTAGTGGATTTGATAAGCTACTAGATATCTCTGATAATCTTGCCGAGTTCATGGGTGTTCCAGCTAAGACCCAAAAATCACGCAATGAGGTTATTAAATTTATTCACAATTACATTAAAGATAATGAACTAAAAAATCAAGAAAATAAAAAGCAAATTATCCCAGATAAAAAACTTGAATCACTACTTGAATCTAAAGGACAAGTTGTAGAGTATTTTGGAAATCTTCAAACATTCTTGAAGCCACATTTCCTTAAAAATGTGGACAGTGCAGTAGATTCTTCTGCTTAATTTATAAAAATAAAAAAATAAAAAAATAAAAAAATAAAAAAATAAAAAAATAAAAAAATAAAAAAATAAAAAAATAAAAAAATAAAAAAATAAAAAAATAAAAAAATAAAAAAATATAAATATATATATTTTTTTTAATATAAATATTTACTTAAAAAGTCTTTGAGAATAGTTCAATATTATTTTTTTTTATATTAATATACATAATATTATCAGAACATTCATTACTGTCACATTTTTCAATTGGTATATTATTATTAATTGGTATTCTATAAATATTGTTATTAATTGTCAAATGTATAAAATCATTTGTTAATTTAAATAGAAATATATTAGTAAAATTTTCAAAATATGCACTGAATATTAACTCATTCATAGTATATTTATTTGAAAATTCTTTAAACTTATCTAACGCAGAATGCATATTAGTTATATATAATTTATGTGATTCTTCAAATAATTTAATTGTATGTTCATCAAATATATATGTATCCGAAATGATAGTATTTTTAGATATATAACATTCAATTGGAATTATAAAATGATGCTTAAATTCAATTATATAATTATTATCATTATACTTGAAATCTATAATATTATTATTCTCATTAAATGAAATGGTTGTTTTTTTGTAAATATGATATAAATATAATGTATGAATATATCGAGCCAAAATATTGGATATGTCTACATAATATTGATTTTCATGTGAAAATGAACTATTACAATCTAAGTCCATTGGCTTACCACATGAACACCATTCATCTGAAAATTTAAAATTGCGTCTAGTATTAATTTGTGAAGATTCATCGTGGTTCATATTTATATTTATATATATATAACAAATCAATTTTATAATTTATAGTATTGGAAAAATTTAAATATATGTCATATATTTAATAAATATTATAATGTATTTATTGATTATATTTTAAATATGTGAAAATAAAATATAATAAAATTGGAACACCAATAATATATAACGTAATATCATTATGAATAATTTTAATATTTTCATCAATAAACATATTTGGTCGTGTTAAATATACACAAAATAATAATACAGTATATGCGACAATTGTATTAAAAAACGGATTTTCTAAATTTAACATATTATATTATATATATATATAATTAAAAAAAAAAATAATTTAATTAACTATTAAAAACGTTAAAATTATATTAAATGATATTTTATATATTTATGTTAATTTATTTACTAATTTTATTAAATTATCATTTAATTTAGTTAAAATATCTGCAATATTTTCCCCAGACCGGTTTAATAAATAATTGTCCAGAATTGTATCATTATCACTATCGCTATCATATTCTGAATTATCTGACGAATTATCAATATCAGTATCATTTAATTTATTATTAAAATGATCTATTATTGCACTAAAATTCTCTGATTCTATTACTGACTCTATTTCAGAATTTTTTTCTAATAAATTTTCCATAATATATATATGAATGATTATATTTTATTAATTAGAACGAGTTATATAAGTATAAAAGATTTATACATATTTTTTTTAACTCATTGAATTTATAATTATTTTTGTAGAATAAGTTTTTTATATAAATTATATTAATTTTAATATAAAATTAAAAATACTAAATTATTAATATATATATATGGAACATTTACAAGAAGACTTTGATGAACGAATGTCCGTATTAGTTGAATTAATTAAAACAAATGTAGGAATTAATAGAATAAATTATGAAATACAATCAATTCTTCATTATTTTAATAATGATATTGATGTTCAAAATACATTAATATATTATATTTCTAAATGTAAATTAGATCATACATATCATATAAATTATCAAGATAATTCTCATAAAGAGATTGTTTTAATTACTCAATTTTTTATTGCTAGTACACAACAACGCCAATCTGAATTAGATACGTGTTTAACATTAAATATTTTAAATGATGATATACATGAAATATTATTATTAACAGAAAAATTTATCAATATTAAACAACATATAACTCAAAGTATTACATCTAAACAAATATTAAAAGTACGTCAAATTATTATTGGAAAACGTTTAACATTGTATGAATCAATTACTAAATGTATATATCCGAATAAAATATATATAATATCAAATAGTGACATATTTTTTACAGAAACAATTAATATATTAAAAAAAATTAATTTAGATAATAAAATATTTGCATTATCAAGATATGATTTAGTGAATAATTATAATACAATTGGACAGAATGAATGTAAAATATTCACACATAAAGGAACGTTTGGCGATCCGGTAATCGATAGTCATGATGCATGGATTATGACTAGTAATATTAAAAATGATATAAAATTAGATATCCCACTCGGTACATGTGGGATCGATAATATTGCAAACTATATATTTATTGAAAATGGCTACGAAATTTGTAATCCTGTATTTGATATTAATATTATTCATTATCATATTGATGAAAATAGAAATGATACTGTAAACGGAATGAGAAATAACTCAGGAAGTATTGTTGATACAGATTATACTAAACTTGAACTAAATGTTAAATATATTCAACAACAAAAATTGCAAGTTATTCATAATATTGAATCTATATGTACTATGTGCACGAATATGTCTTATCATAATGACCTTGTATTTTTGTTAAATTCAATTAAACAATATGAACCGAATATGAATATTTATATATTATGTGATACGTTTGTTTATAATACAATTTTAATAGATTTTCCAACATTAAATATATATCGCAAAATTGGACTTGATTCATATTCAAATATGAATCGAAAACAAATGGAATCAACCAATACAGAATTATTTAAAGATTTATGTTTTGAAAAAATTAATTGTGTTAATTTCGCATTAGAACAATGTAGCAATACTTTATATTTAGATGCTGATATTATATTATTTAATAAACTTAATTTACATATTCCAATTGATTGTGATATTGCATTATGCCCACATTATATTTTAAAAGAAAATACCGATTTATATGGATATTATAATGCTGGAATGATGTTCATTGCAAATAAAAATATATGCACAACTTGGCAAAATTGTAAATATACCACACGATTTTTAGACCAATCTTGTCTAGAAGATATAGCAAAAATATATAAAACATTTGAATTAGATTATACTTATAATTATGGATGGTGGAGATTATTTCAATGTGATAATTCTCAAGAAAGATTAAATAAATTTAAAATATGTAAAAATACAAATGTATTATTATATGATTATATTCCAATCAAATGTATCCATACACACATATATGAAGTAAATGATACACAAACTCAACAATTTAATAATATTATAATTAAATTAATAGAAAATAACCCAATATATTCATGGTTATTGGATATAATAAAACCAAATGTAAATATAATAAAACCAAATGTAAATATAATTGAAGAATATATAGATAATAAAAAATTAGATATAATTTATATTCCAAAACAACCAAGAAATGATAATTATAGTCATAAAAATGATACCTTTCGCGAATTAGTAAAATTATGGGAAATAGCAAAGTTAGTTAAAATTGAAGAATATGATGGACAACATATATATTTTAATAATATTAATGATATATTATTATATGATAGACCTACATTAGATTGGTTAGATAATGAAAATTATAATATTGGATTATTTGGTAATCCAAATATACCGAATAATTCTAAAATTAATAGTTCATGGATTTTTTGGGCACGACATCCAGAATTATTAAATAATTATATTACAAATAATTTGTTAAAAACATATAATGAACGATATATTAATTCTATATTTATTGGAAATATTGAAAATAATATTCAAGAACAATACCGTAGCAATAAGTGGTGTAAATATATAGATTTCTTTGAAATGACGAATAATATTGACGGAAAATATAAATATACACATAAAAATTATCTTCATTTATTATCATTCTCTAAATATGGTCTGTGTATTCGTGGATTCGGTCAAAAATGTAATCGTGAAATTGAATATCTTGCTTTAGGAGTTGTTCCACTGATTACATCTGAAATATCTCTGGAATATTATAATAAATTAATAGAAAATATACATTATATTAAAATAAATTCATATGAAGATATACTTAAACTTGATAATATTACAGAAGAACAATGGACTATCATGTCGAAAAATTGTATTAAATGGTATAATGATAATTGTTCTATACTAGGTTCTTATGACACTACAATTAATATTATTACTGAACTAAAAAAATCACAAAAATATATTAAATTAAATAAAAATAATTTTTTAGAAATTACAGAAAACCCTAAAATTACAGAAACACCAAAAATTACAGAAAACCCTAAAATTACAGAAACACCAAAAATTACAGAAAACCCTAAAATTACAGAAACACCAAAAATTACTGAAAACCCTAAAATTACAGAAACACCAAAAATTACTGAAAACCCTAAAATTACTGAAACACCAAAAATTACAGAAACCCCTAAAATTACAGAAACACCAAAAATTACTGAAAACCCTAAAATTACAGAAACACCAAAAATTACTGAAAACCCTAAAATTACAGAAACACCAAAAATTACTGAAAACCCTAAAATTACTGAAACACCAAAAATTACTGAAAACCCTAAAATTACTGAAACACCAAAAATTACTGAAAACCCTAAAATTACTGAAACACCAAAAATTACTGAAAACCCTAAAATTACTAAAACACCAAAAATTACAGAAACACCAAAAATTACTAAAACACCAAAAATTACAGAAACACCAAAAATTACAGAACATATAGAACGAAACACAAATAAGAATATTATAGTTAAAGAAGGTATGCAAGTTAAATTTATACGACAACCACCATATTCACTTGACAATATTGATCAAATGTTAGCAATTCATAATAATAACCATACTCCAATTAATTGGAATGTTTCATGCAATTTTGAAAGAATACAACAAATTTACATTGAAAAAATTGATGATAATATTAAATATTTACATAATAACGGTGAACTATCAAATAATCGTCTAAAATTTAATCATAATAATATTATTAAATTTGAATCAAATTCTGATGACGTATTTTTCAATTTAGTACAACACTGGGGATATGGTTATTATCATTTTATATGTGAAATTCTTCCTAGAATATTATTCTATATAAAACACGAACATTATTTTAAAGATAAAAATATATTCTTTATATTATATTTTAATAATACGTTTATTCAACAAGCTATAGAATTATTACCTCATGTGCAAAATATACAAATAATACAATTTGATAATGATAAAATTTATGATATTCATAATATTAATACATATATGATTACACCCACTGTATGTGGTAATCCATCACAAGAAGGTATTCAATTAATCCGACAATATTATCTGCCAAATATTGCACCGATAGAAGAATGCTGTATAATTATTAAAAGAAATGAAACAGATAGATCAATTGAAAATTTTGAGGAAGTATTTAACTATATTAAATCTGTATTCCCAAATGAAAAATGGATTGTATTTGAATCATCAACTCTTAACGAGACTAGATATTTATTTAATAATGCAAAATTAGTTATTGGTGCACATGGAGCGGGATTATCCAATTTAGTTTTTGCGAATGAAAATATATATGTATTAGAATTTTCACCAGCAAATAATTTTAATTGTTGCTACTGGCATTTGAGCAATTTATTGAAACAAAATCATATAATTATGCCAATTCATAATTATGACGGTAATAATAGTTTTAAAGTTAATATTGAACAATTAAAAAAATATATTGTACATATTTATAATAAAATTAAATTTTAATAATATTCAGTTATTTCATTATAAATATTCATATACATATCTGGTAATACTCTTGTATAATTATTATCTGAAAATATATTATTAATTGTTGAATTACATTCGCTATTTTTTTTATCCAATATTATTATAGGATCATCATAAATATTATAATTTTTTATGGATCTTTCATTATCAATTGTATTATAATGATCTGAATTATTTTCAAACAATTCAATATAATCATTTTGGAAATTATTTATATAATCAAATATCATAGTAATACGAACATGTTTATTCATAATAATAATAAAATTGTATAATAACAATCAATTTTTATAATATATTTAATTTATTTTAATTTTACAATTAATTAGCAATATAAAACATATTTGTACAATCTACTATATTATTTTCAAACTTCCAATTCATTAAATTTTTATTAAAATTTAATGCACCATTAAACATATTTGTCATATTTTGTACATTACTTACATTCCAACTATTTAATGGTTTATTAAATAATGAAGCATTGTGGAACATATTATGCATATCTGTAACTTTACTAACATTCCATTTGTCAATACATTGATTAAATACTTCTGCCCCATAAAACATAAATGTCATACATTGTACATTACTTGTATCCCATTTATCTAAAGGTTTGTCATAACAAAATGCATCACTAAACATCCAACACATATGTGTTACATTACTTGTATTCCAATCCTCTATATTATCATTAAAATGTAATTTATAATAAAATAAATTATTCATATCAGTTATATATGTTGTATTCCATTGCGATATATGACCATATATTTTGATAGCTTTATCTGAATTATTACACCATGCATCTACTGCATATTTTAATTCTATATATATACGTGGTGTATAAAAATACTTCTCTATTCTTGATTTATTTTTTATAAAATAATTTAATAATAATTTATTTGAACTATATAATTTAATTACTTGTTTATATGATGACATAATTACATAAAAATAATCATCAAATATATAAGAATTATTATCTAAACATGATTGCATAATTAAGAATTTTATTAAATAAAATCAATTTATAAAAAAATATTAATTAAATATTCTACATATTTAATAAAAAAAAAACAGAGTGTATTATGCTTAAATATTTATGAGAAAAGTAGGGGAACATTAGATAATTCGTCTAAAATGTACCACGAAACCCCATCACTAATTACTGCGATTCGCGAACCGACAGTTAATAGATTAACCCCGATACTTTGCATTGTTACAGTTGTGCCACTTGCAGCACCTAATGTAGTTCCAGGTGGTGACGTATCATATATAATTGACGTAGCAAAAATGGTACTTGCTGAAGTTAATGCAAGGTGGAATGTACTATTTACAACAGTGACGATGAATTGAAATTTTAAACCAGCAGTAGTTGCGGCAGGAAGAGACACATTTAAATCGGCGGTGCAATTACAAAAATAGATAGTTCCTGAATCAAGTTTATCGAGAGTAATTGCAGAACTAATTGTAGAAGTTTTTTCTGTAGTGTATAATTTATCAACTTCTAAATTCGAAAAATTTCCATCGTAAGTGATTTCACTCATTATATAATATTATATTATATTTTTTTTTTCGTTTTTTTATCTAATATAATACTATATAATGGGAGGAGGTCTGCTTCAGTTAGTAGCAAATGGAGCACAAGATGTTTATCTAACTGGTAATCCACAGATTACTTTTTTTAAAGTAGTATATAGAAGACATACTAATTTTTCAATTGAATGTATAGACCAAGAATTTACAGGAACATCTGATTTTAATAATAAAGTTTCATGTATTATCTCTCGTAATGGAGATTTAGTAGGACCAATGACATTAAAGGTAAAATTACCGGCGGTTGGCTCAAATGGTGTATGGAGTGGATACACTAACAATATCGGACACGCATTAATAAAAGAAGTAGAAATAGAGATTGGTGGTCAGCTAATTGATAAACATTATTCAGAATGGTTAGATATTCTTGATGAAATTAATGACAATGAAGAACAACGGAAACTAATTGCTAAATATAAAAGTGCAGCATCATTAAGAACAAATAATGCTGCACGAACTGTATATATTCCATTAAAATTCTGGTTCTGTAATAATCCTGGACTAGCATTACCGTTAATTGCTTTACAATATCATGAAGTTGAAATTAAAATTACATTTAGAAGTATGGCACAATTAATAAAATCAGATGCTGTATTTACATCACCATCTGGATCAATTACTAGCGCATCATTATTAGTTGATTATATTTATTTAGATACTGATGAGCGTAGAAGATTTGCGCAAGCTTCTCATGAATATTTAATTGAACAATTACAATATACTGGTGCAGAGAATATTAAATCAACTGATACTACCAAAAACATTGAATTAAATTTTAATCATCCTGTTAAATATATCGCATGGGTTGGCAGAACTAATACAAATGGATCACAAAATGCTATTACCGGTAATAACTACTTCACTTACACCAATTCATCATCTGCTAAACAATTCTCTAATGTTGAGCTATTATTTAATGGACAAAATAGATTTCGAGTACAAGATGAAGATTACTTCAGATTAGTTCAACAAAAAAATCACTTTAACCGAATTTCAGATAAATATGTATATACTTATTCATTCGCTTTAAAACCATTGGAACATCAACCATCTGGAACAAGCAATTTCTCGCGAATTGATAATGCCACACTTAAATTAGGAATAAATGGAAGTGATGCACGTGAAGTCCAGATTTACGCATGCAACTACAATATTTTACGAATTATGAGTGGTATGGGAGGTCTTGCATATTCTAATTAAATATTATTTAATTATACACATTTTTTTTAATCTACATTTATATTATAATATATGGCATATAGAACCAAACCATATAAAATATAAAATATATAATTAAATAAAAAGAAATTGAATTCATCATGATTATTTAGATTTATTATAACACCACTAAATAAATATTTGAATGATTAATTAATCGGCAAAATTATGAGCTCATTTGAATGAATTATTACATTAGAATTATTCGTTAATATATCAATATCTGAAATCATGATATAATCAAATATACTAAGAAATTGTAATTTTTTAAGGGACTTTAATGTATCTAATTCATTTATCCACGTATTGTTTAAATTTAATATTTCAAGATTAATTAATTTAGATAATTCATGAAAATATATTATATTAAAACAATTAAATAATTGTAGTTCTATTAAATTAGTAAAATTAGTTAAATCTGGTAATGTATTTATACTTGTTGAATTTAAATTGAGCACTTTCAATTGTGTTAAGTTAAATATTGGTGAAAACTCATTAATATTAATACAAGATTCTAAATTCAGATTTGTTAATTTTGTAAGAGAATTTAATATATATAAATCATTAATCCACGTATTTCTTAAATTTAATATTTCAATATTAATTAATTTACATAATTCATGAAAATATATTATATTAAAACAACTAAATAATTGTAGTTCTATTAAATTAGTAAAATTAGTAAAATCCGGTAATATATCTATACTGGTGTAATTTAAATTAAGAACTTTTAATTGTGATAAGTTAAATATTGGTGAAAACTCAGTAATATTATTACAAGATTCTAAATTAAGATTTGTTAATTGTGTAAATTTATCAAAATAAGATATATCTGTAATAGATGTATTTTGTAAATCTAGTGTAGTTATATTATATAATATTGATAATCCATTAAAATTTCTAATATCATAACAATTCTTCACTGATAAATATTTTAATTTATGTAAATTATTTAAACAATTTAAAGAAGTAATATTTGTATAACATAAATTTAAAAATTGAATTTTTGGTAAATTCGATAAATACATCGTTTTACTAATTTTTACACAACGTTCTGTATGTAAATATTTCAAATATTTTTCAGTAGGATTATCATACATATTTTTAAGATATGGATATTCTATATCTATGTTTGTTATATTACGAAATTTAGATATATATTTAAAATTAATATAATGTTCATAAGGATAATAATGTAATATCATATTAGTAAATAATGAATGATTAAATAATTTTGATGTTTGTATAAGTGTAAAAATTGTATGATATTGGTGAATATCTGAACATACGATTGTTAATATATCGTTACTTAATTTTGAAATATTATTCATAATAATAATAAATAATAATAATAATGATTATAATTATATATCAATTTTGTTTATAAATATTATAATATATGTTATAATGTTTTATCTACAAAATATAAAACTAATAAATCACAACATAATTATAATCATTATAAAATTTTTTCATTAAATTAGTAGGTTTATTTATACTATTAGTTAATTTTATTATCAATAAAATATAATATATATATATATTATATAAATAATATATATATATTATATAAATAATTATGTTGAATAATAGTGATGTTGCATCATCACAATATAAAGAAGAAGGAACAATTGGTGAGGAAAATATAGAAGGAACAAAATTAGAAGAACCTATTAAACATCATATGAGTATGTTTGAGTTAGATATAAAAATGAATCAGGAATTACAGAATATATATAAGAATGACTTACAATTAGATGAAAATAATAGAAAATTATTTTTATTATTTATTGATGTTAATAGAGATATATTTGAATTATACACGAAAGATAATAGAACACAATTTTTAGAGAATTATAATATAACGAAAGAAATATTCGGTTTTTCGTTTTGGAAAGATATAACATATTTACATAAATTAGATAAAACATTACATAATAAATATATATATAATTTATTATCATCTTCTCAACAAGATTTATTACAAGAATCATTAAAAGTAATTAAACTTGATAAACATAATAATTCTAAATTAATGTCTACAACTAATTTTAATTTTGTAAAATTAAATACATTAGACTTACAAATGGATAATAAAATTCATGAATTTGGAATGAAACAAAGTTTAAAAATGATATATTCATTACTTAGTAAAAACATAAATAAAACTGATGAAGAAATCGCAGAATATATAAATACAGTATTAGAACAAGGGAATACACAATTTCCAGATAATTTTGGAGTAGTATTACATAACAACATAGGAGATAATATATATGATTATGAAGTGGAATATTTTAATATTAATTTCAACCAAAAAACTATAACTCTGAAAGAATATATTTATTATACTTTTGTATATATATTGTTGTTGTATTATATTGATAATAATATGGATATCGCAGATTATTTTAAAAATGAGGATATTGGAATGGCTTCGAATATAAAAGAATATAATTATGAAGATTATAATAAATTAACAACATTTCTAGATAATAATTTTCAACAATATTTGAAAGATACATATCCAGAATCTAAATTATTACAAAAAGGAGGTAATTTTGATCCACATTTTATTCATGAAGATGTATTACCAAAATGTGTTGAAGAAGAAGGATTACTGAAATTAGATATGACAAATATTCTCCAAATTAATATAGAGGATTTGTATACAAATAATATGGATTTTAAAGTTAATAATAAATGGTTTAATAAATTTTCAAAAATGCCTTGTATAGATAAAACAATTGAACCATCTGACCCAACCGAAATATTTCCACATTTTATAAGAAGTGTAGTGCACAGAAATAATTTAACAAAGAATATGAGTTTATTGGATATAGATACACAAATAAATAATGAATATTTAAAATGGTTCTACAGACCCATTATATTAGGCACATCAAAGTATAACTTTATGAATATGGTAAAATATCTACATATTGATAAGTATAATATATATGATTCATATATTCAAAATGTTGATGAAACTATACCAGAAAGTAAGGTTCAAATGTATCCATATTATTATACAATTTATTATAATAAGTTATGGATGCAACTACAATGTTATAATACAGCACCAAATGGATTTCTAAATCAAATGACAGAAAATGGTAATGAAAATTTGAATAGCTCGTTTTATGATAAATATAAAAATATGTCATCAACATTAACTTTTTTATTTCCATTTATAATCGGTATTAATATTACACAAAAGGTAAATAATGAATATAAATATACTACATTATCTCTTAATTCTGAACAATATTATACAATCGAAAATATAGATAAATATGATTATATTGGATATATATATTTACCATTTAAGAAAGATAGTAGAAATTTAACAAAAGATACTAGATTATCGAAAGGAAGAATGGAAAAAGGTACTGCTCATTTGTTATATTTTATATTTAAACATAAAGAAAAAAATACGATAGTTATCAGCAATCATCGGAATAAAATATATGTGTTTCATCAAAAAGAAACAAATGTTATTTTGTTGGTAGAATTAAATATAATTGGGTATTTAAATAAATGGGACAAATCTTATAATACATGGACATTATATCCATATCTCGCAATTTATACTAAAAAATATAAAAATTATAATAATTTATATGAATTAGACGAAGAAATTAATCATAAAACATATTTATATACAAGTACATTAAATTATGATGAGTTAAAAACCAAGGAAAATGAATTAAATAACCGCTTCTATGAAAATAATGAAAGTAATAATGGAAATTTACAAATACAATTAAATATACCTACTGAAGAAGAAATAAATAATGAAAATAATAAAGAAAATGGAGTACATTTATATTTAATTCCAATTATTCCAATACTTATGCATAAAAATATTAAATTTATATGTCCTAAACAAGATGAATATATAATAAAAGATTATAAGAGTTTATTAGAAAATAAAGTAAATAATAATAATTTAATACAAGGAGGAAACGGAAAAAATACATATTTCTATAAATATCTAAAATATAAATATAAATATCTAAAATATAAATTATAATATAATATTAATATATGACTACACGCAAATCAAAAAAAAAATCTTCAAATGAATTTAAAATTAATATAAAACAATCTACTACATATATTAATAATTTATTTATTAATATAGATGATAATATATCAAATATTATTAATAAATATTTGAAATATCAATTGTCAGATGAAATATTCGAATTTGCAAAAAATATTACAAATAAAGTATATTATAAATATATAACAAATATAGATATTACATATTTTATATATGAATTACAAAAATATAATTTAAATGATGTATTAATTATTTCACCTAATTTACATATAGCATCTTCTATTGAATATATAAATGAACATTTTAAGAATAATTCTATAAAATATAACACAATTTTATTAAAAAAATATTCAAGAGCATCAAATGAAATATTTAATAATAATATAAATAAATTTGAAAAATTATATAACAATACAAATAATAATATTTTAGTATATGATAATTATATAACTAAGTTGGAGCAATTAGATATTATATTACCAAAATGTAAAAAATATAATTTTATAATTCTTGATAATATAAATCCAAATAATGAATTTTATAAATATAAGTACTATAGTACTGAGACTATAAATTATAAAAATAAAATATATGTCGAAGTATTATTAGTACAAATATATAATATTTTGAATAATTTAAATACACATGGAGATTGTATTATATATTGTATAATACCATATAATGATGAAATTAAACAATTATTATATTATATTTCGTCAAAATTTAAATATTATACTATAAATAAAGGATTATATACATGGTATGCTGATTGTTTTATAATTCTTAAAGATTTTCAAGGTACATCAAATAATGATATTAAATTAATTAATAATTTGTATAATAAATATAAAAAAATTTATCCTAAAAATATTAATAATACATCTGTTACGGATTTATTTAAAAAAAGTATCGTAAATATTTTAGAACCAGATAGTATCAATAAATATAAAATATTCGAAAATAAAGCAAATAATATCGTAAATAATACTATAAATGTTATTAATAATATGATTGAGGAAGCATATTATATAGCAGAAGAAATTAAAAATGGGAATACAGATATAGTTAAATATTATGAACAAAAAAATATAGCGGATACTATTGGGTTAGCAAAATCAATTGGTATTGAATTATTACCCAGATTACAAGAAAAAGTATTTAATGATGAATTTGGTAAAACTATATTAGCAAATATATATTCTTATGATAATTATATTTGGTACAAATTTAAAAAACACGAACTGCCTAAATTTCATTTTAATATTAAACTAGATACACAATTAGAAATATTTGATAATTTTGTACAAAAATTTCGCAACGCTATGAAAATTATTGATACTAGAGAATTAAAAGAATATCAAAATATTAAAATGAAAGTTAGACATTATGAAAAAACTCTATCAAAACATATTGAAACAAATTTTACGAATAATCATAAAGTAAGTAGAGCATTTTTAAAATCATACGAAATTATTGAAACATTTGATTTAATTAATACTAAAGGAAAAACATTTAATGCTTTTTTTATTTGTGAAGCACCTGGTGCGTTCATTTTAGCAGTAAATCATTATATAAAAACTCAAACAAATATTGAAAATTATAATTGGATTGCTCAGACATTAAATCCAAAAGTTAAATTCCAAAATGAAAAAGGATTTGGGGATGATTTCAAATTAATGAAAAATTTTAAAAATAGATGGGATTTAGGACCATTTCATACAGGCGATGCAACTGATATCAATAATATTAAATATTATAGAAAAATATACAGAAATAATAATTTACATTTAGTTACTGGTGATTGTGGTATTGCGAATATTTTCGATTCTGACCCAACACATCTTGCGGATAAATTACATATCGCACAAATTATTATTATGTTAAGTATTTTAAAAAAAGGAGGTAATTTTATTTTGAAATTATATTTACCATCAATTTATCCGGTATATATTTCATTGTTTTATTTAATATATACTCGTTTTAATAGTTTCCAAATTTATAAATCATTCCAAAATTCATGGTCTCCTGAATTTTATATTGTAGGAAAGAATTATCAAGAACCTATCAATGATAATGAATTTAATAAACTATTATATTTAATTTCTAAATTTAATATTAATAATACAATTATTAAATTAGACAAAATTCCTGAAGCATTCACTGAACAATTAAATCAAATTATACATGAATTATTACATAAATTCAAATTAGCAATTAAAAGAGTTATTTATTACGTTGATAATAAAAATGATATCAGTAAAAATGATATGAAAAAATTATATATGTCAATCAAAAATAAAAATGAAGATTGGAGCAAAATATTTAAAATTAAAAAAATTAATAAAAAAGATTTAATTCATTAAATATTTGTATAATTTACAAAAAAAATATATATTTAATTTAGATAATAAAATTTAAGTTTTATTAGTATTTTATAGTACAATTTTGTAATTTATCTAATATTGTAAAATCTGTTATCAAACTACAACCGGATACTCGAATATATTTTAATTTAGCTAAATTAATAAAACACGATAAATCTATTATAGATGTATATGAAATATCAATAAATTCCAATAATGTTAAATGTGATAATATTGTAAAATCTGTTATTTTTTTACACCTAGGTAAATATAATGTTTTCAATTTAGGTAAATTAATAAAACATGATATATCTATTATAGATGAATGTGAAATATCAATAAATTCCAATGATGTTAACTGTGATAATATTGTAAAATCTGTTATATTTTTACACGCATGTAAATATAATGTTTTTAAATTATATAAATGTTGTAAGCAAGATATCTCAAGAATTCTAGAACATCCCATGGAAAGAAATTCTAAAGAATGTAAGTTTGATATATATGAATAATCTATTCCGGTAACATAACCATTAAATTCAAATCTTCTCAAATTTGGAAGATTTTGTAGAAATGATATATTTCTAATCTTAATCCCATTTAATATTATACATTCCATTTGGTTTATTTCATTATTAATTGAAAAATCTTCAATATATACACAATCACGTAAATTAATATGATATAATTTTGTAAAATTTGATAAATACGAAATATCTGCTACACGTGTAGCACTTATATCTAGTTGTTGAAGATTTGTAAATCTATATAAGTTGGAAAGATTAGGTAGTTTATTACATTTAATTTTTGTAAATAATTCATAATAAAATTTACGATGACTATTAAGTATATTTATTATTGTATGTTGATCACATATATATGATAATATATATATTAATATATCTTCAGCCAAGTTGATATTATGTAAAAAGTCCATGAGGTAATTTAATATTGTAAATGTATTATCAATTTTGTAATTAATCGTTATTATACAATTATACAATGTATAAACATCAAAATGCGTATTATTAAGACATATTAAAAATACTTGAAATATTTGAATTAATTGATATAGGTAAGTTGTGTCCAAATAGTATCATATATGCTAAAACTATTGTTGATAGTAGAATACTACGATCTGTCGATATTCCATTAGATTGTTTAAGAGCAAATTTCATTATAAGATATGCTACAACACCAATAACTGCCGAATGAAATACCATCATTAATCCACTCTCCATATTCATACCCATTAACATCATTTATATATATATATATAATATTTTTTTTTTATTAATATTATATATATATATTATAGCACAAATTGAAAAAAAATATTATATATATATATATATATATATGAATAATTATTACTATTTAGGTGGCAGTACCACAGATAAAACTAAAATGGAAAAATCACTCGATGCTACAATATTACTGGTGGAAACATTAAATAATCTATTAAACATAAATATTACAATAAAACCAGCGACAAATGCAACATATAAGGAACATGAAACGTTTATGAATGAACATAAAAATATGAATAAGGATTCCAGATACTATTATAATGATGGTCAGTTAATATATATTAATGGTGATAAATATTCATTAGAGAATATGAATTATTATGTAACACAAATAAATTATATTAAAAATAATAAAATTAAATTATTAGGAGAATTCAAAAAAAATAAAGATCGTATATTAATACCAGTAAATGCAGATAAACCGAATGAGAAAGTATCAGCTGAAACATTAATTACATCATATCTGAAAATTATTGTTATGCCTATATTATTAATGAATACATTAAAAAAAACACATATAACACAATTAATTACAGAGATACAACAAATAATGAAGATTTTTCTTGAAACGATTGAACAAATTTATATAGAAGAAATTATAGCGAAGAATGGTTTAACAGAGAAACCAAGTGGTGAAGCAAGTGGTGAAGAAAATATTGGAAAAAATATGAAAAATATAGTAAGTTCAACATATAAAAAAATTTCAAATGAATTAGATTTTAATATTTTTAGCAGATTTGGGATAACTGGTGCGGTTCTTATTATAATATCATTAATAATTATTGTAATATCATTATGGTTCTTTTTAAAGAATAAATAATTTTGTTAATATTTATTTAAATATGTAATTTAATGTAATGAAATGTTTCATTCATTTTTTTATAGATAAATTTTTTTGATGTTTTTTAGATTTAATATGTAATTCATAACGATTTTTAAGTTTAAATGTTTGATTACATATTTTACAATTAAAACAATTTGCGGAAGGTCTATTAATTTTAGGAGATATATGTAAATTATTATATTTTTCATATAAATCTTGATCACCAATACAAACCATGAATGGTGTTTTTGGAATTTTATAATTACGAAAAATTTTATTAAAGTTAGTATCCCAATTATTTGTATCATACAATATATCAGGTTGATATATACGAATAATACTATAATTATTATTAAATGCTTGTTGAATTTTATATGTATCATTTTTAAATGTTTGTTCAGGTGTTTTCCATTTTGCAATTTGTTGAAAATGTTGCGGACCATCAATTTCAATAATTAATTTTAGTTCTTCAATACAAAAGTCAAAAGGCATAAAATTATTATTTGTTTCAATTGCACGACACCATTCATAACGTGTTTGATAAAGCAATTTATATTCATAATTATTTATAAACCAATAATTAAATATATCTTCTGTTTTATTATAACATTTTGGACATTTACTATTATTACAAGATATATTATATAATAGACTAGTATAATTATGTTCTTTATCACAAATAAAATGACCAAGATAATGACTATTTAAAGCTTTAAATCGTGGATTAACTAAAATACCTTTGTCATCAAAATTATTATCTATATCCCATTTATTAATAATTGGACTAGATTTAAATGAACGTTTTAAACAAGTATTACAACTCATATTATCACAAAATGAATCAGAATTATGGCAACAATACTTACATCGATTTCCTGCAGTAAGATGATTTGGTGTAATATCAAAAATATGATTACATTTATGGCAATTAAACCAGATTGTATCTTTAGTAGAACTTTTATATATTTCTTCAGGATGTTTTTTATTTATTTTATAATTCCAATTTATAATATATGGATTTAAAATGATTGATTTATTATAACAAATATTACAATTATCTTCTTTATTACATATATTTTTAGCACCAGAACAACAATATGAACAACCAGTTTTATATTTTGGAGCTTTTTGAAAATTATGTCCACAATCAATATTATCACATTTAAACCAATATTTTATATTACTACCATCTTTAATTTTATTTATTTGTTCTTGAGATACATTATTTCGTTTAAGATCAAAAAGTTGAATACATTTTTTACCAGAGTTAAAGTATCTTCTTTTATTACATATATCACAATTCATATTACTACATAAATCTAAATTATTTTTAGTACATTCTTTTTTATTATTCGACATATTAAATTGAAACTAAAATTATATTTATTATATATTTAATATAAATATTATAATCAATTTTTAAATATATTATAAATTATTTTTTATACTAAATTTTTTGTAATATTAAATGATACATTAAACAAAAACATATAACACAATTAATTATAGAGATACAAAAAATATTACAGATTTTTATGGAAATGATTGCACAAATAGTTCAAGAAGAAACTATAGCGAATAATGGGTTAACAGAGAAACCAATTGGTGAAGAAAATATTAGGAAACATAATGAGTTTAACATAGCGAAAAATTTCAAATGCAGTAGGTTTAAATATTTTTAGAAGAATTATAATATTTGGTTCTGTTATTATAATATCATTAATAATTATTGTAATATCATTATGGTTCTTTTTAAAGAATAAATAATTTTGTTAATATTTATTTAAATATGTAATTTAATTTGAAAGATATTTATTTTATTTTATTTTTATGTTTATCAGAATTAATATGTTTATCATAATTACTTTTACATTTATATACTTTATTACATAATTCACAATTAAAATTAATAATATTATGTCGATAATTCTTTTCAGGATATATGCATAAATTATTATATTTTTCATATAAATATGTATCTTCACTAATACATATCATTTTTGGTATTTCCGGAATTTTATAATTATTTATAATTTTATGAAAATTATCTTTCCAATATTTTTTTTTATTATATATATCAGGTTGATATATACGAATAATACTACAATTATTATTAAATGCTTGTTGAATTTTATATGTATCATTTTTAAAATTTTGAACCGGAGTGTTCCATGTACTAATTTGTTTAAAATGTTGTGGTCCATCTATTTCGATAAATAATTTTAATTCTTCAATATAAAAGTCATAAGACATATACGCATTTTCAGGAATTGACCGACACCAATCAAACTTTGCTTGATGTATAAATTTATAATTATAATTATTATCTAAATAATTTTTAAAAATTGTTTCTGTTTTAGTATAACAATTAGAACACCAACTATTATTACCAGAAATATTATATAACATACTTTTAAACAAATGTCCTTTATCACATTTAAATTGTGCGTTATAATGACTATTCAATGTTTTAAATCGTGGATTAACTAAAATTCCATTATCATCAAAATTATTATCAATATCCCAATAGTGAAGCATTGGACTTGATTGAAATGAACGTTTAAAACAGAAATCACAATTCATATCATTACATAATTTATCCGAATTATAACAACAATAACCACATCTATTTCCTACAGTAAGATGATTTGGAGTAATATCAAAAACATGATTACATTTATGACAATTAAACCAGATTGTATCTTTAGTAGAACTTTTATATATTTCTTCAGGATGTTTTTTATTTATTTTATAATTCCAATTTATAATATATGGATTTAAAATGATTGATTTATTATAACATATTTTACAATTATCTTCTTTTTTACATATTTTTTTAGCACCAGATTTACAAAAAGGACATCCAGTATTTTTTTTAATTGTTTTTTTAAAACTATGATTACATTCATTATTATTACATTTAAACCAATATTCATAATTGCTACCATATTTAATTTTATTATATTTTTCATTAGATAAATTATTTTTATATTTATCAAACATTTCAATACATTTTTTATTAGAGTTACAATATCGTCGTTTATTACATATATCACAATTCATATTACTACATAAATCTAAATTATGTTTAGTACATTTTTTATTATTATCTGACATATTAAATTGAAACTAAAATTATATATTTAATATAAATATTATAATCAATTTTTAAATATATTATAAATTATTTTTTATACTAAATTTTTATATAGCGAATATTTTTATACTAAATTTTTAGCAATTATATTATAATTAATTAATTTAATTAATTAGTTTAATTATTCAAAATTTTTTTCTTGTCTTATAATATATTAAAATGGGCGGGGGATTGATGCAGTTGGTCGCATACGGTGCACAAGATGTTTATCTGACTGGAAATCCTCAGATAACTTTTTTCAAAATTGTCTATAGGCGACACACTAACTTTTCAAAGGAGTGCATTGAGCAGACCTTTAGCGGAACCGTGGGTCTTGGTAAGAAGGTGACGTGTACGATATCCCGTAATGGAGATTTAGTTCAGGAGATGTATCTTCGATTCAAGGCAGCAGCAATTGCGTCTCCTCCTGAGGCAACGCAGGATTGTACGAATATCATTAACACTGTAGAACTTGAGATTGGAGGTCAGAAGATTGACAAGCATTATGCTGAGTGGTTAGATATCTACAATGATTTATATGTAACTGATGAGGAGCATGCTTACCGAAGTGTTCTTGCTCAAGGAGATACTGAAGAGCATGTACTGCCCCTTCGTTTCTGGTTTTGTCGCAATCCTGGTCTTGCCCTACCTCTAATTGCTCTCCAATACCATGAGGTTAAAGTGAATGTTGAATTCGCTTCTAATTTCGGTCTGTCTGGAAGTACCACCACGGTATCTGACGCATCTCTTCTTGTAAATTACGTTTATCTTGACACTGATGAACGGCGCCGATTCGCACAGGTATCCCACGAGTATCTAATTGAACAAGTCCAACACACTGGATCAGAGGCACTCACCCTCAGTGCAAACAACAAGATCCGTCTTAACTATAATCACCCAGTTAAACTTCTTGCGTGGAGAGTTATCACCTCTACTATGTCCGAGGCTAAGCTTCAGCTTAATGGACATGATCGTTTCTCTACACGTGATGCTGATTACTTCCATCTTGTACAGCCTATGGAACATGGTATGGGACAATCTAATGTCCTCGCACATGCCGCACGAACATATGGTGCAGTCGCAAGGCATACTGCAGCTGATCTCCAAAATACATTCATGTATTCTTTCTGTCTACGCCCAAAAGAACACCAACCAAGTGGATCATGCAATTTCTCACGAATTGATAATGCAGTCCTTCAACTAACTGAAGGTGGTACGGCAGCTGGAACTGTCCATATCTTCGCAATTAACTACAATGTCCTCCGTATCATGAGCGGTATGGGAGGTCTTGCATACTCCAATTAAATATAATTGGAAAATATTAAAAAAAAAATAATTAAATACTTTTTTTTTATTTCATATATTTAATGAATAAATATATGAAATATATAAAAAATTAGAAACAGTTAAAAATAATACATATGTATTACATATAATGATTAATAAAATATATACAAAAATTGCTACTAATAAATTAAAATTTAAAGATATACAAAAAAATAAGTGAATAAAAAATATAATATATGGTATGCTTAAAGTATTATAATTCGTAAGCTATTTGATATTGAGAAAATAATAATTTAGCTCCAATATTATCTAAAAATTCAGACACATATTGTCCTTTACCAATATTATTACAATTATCATCAATCATAATAATGCAACCTTTTTTTAGTTTAGGAATAATTGCACATAAT